>JAESFJ010000026.1_pt1 | contig 288317 bp, 289 predicted proteins | sample 9266161 | NCBI WGS metagenome assembly JAESFJ01 (sample SAMN14506165, study PRJNA617096) | algae metagenome | isolation source: Calothrix sp. FI2-JRJ7 and co-occurring heterotrophs from granitic desert soil | place: USA: Red Pass Lake area, Fort Irwin, California | collected 2000-06-01 | reverse complement strand
GCCTCAATCCGGCGCATCTGCGCCTCGCTCAACAACCAAAGATCGGACATCGGCAGAACCTCCATGATGCTGCCAATGAATCAATCGATTGCGTCCAGCGCAAGCGAATTAATGGGTCCTGAGCCTAAGGCGGGATTGACCTCTATCAGCCCAGCGCGTTTCGCATGGGCAAAAATGCTGTGCAATGTAGTCACCGAACGTGCGGCCACTCCTTTCCCGCCGCGAGTCAGACCGCCGCGACCTTCGCCGCGCGGTCGAGCAGTCTTTCCTAAGGCAATATCGTGCTGCATAGTTTCGACGTCGGGCAATCGGACAGCCGCCACTTTTCGGCCACCTATCAGCGGTCGGATGTGTGTCTCGATACGGCTGCGATCCATGGCGAGGGTAGACGCCTTTATCGGAGTACGTTTGCGACCCAGTAACCGTCCCGACTCTGCCTCCTCAAGATACCAGTCGCAGAGCTCTCCAACGGTAAGCCCGCCCCTCTTCGCTGCTTTCTCGTCCGCAGGATCAAGACCGCGCGCGACATCACCGAGTTTGATGCGCGCTTCGTCACGTGCTTGTTCAACCGTCATCACGCCGAAGCGGCCAAGAACAAGGCGGCGTTTCCGTCCTTCTGAGTTGCGGTACTGGACAATAAATGACTTGGTGCCAGCAGCCTCAATCTTACAGCCAAACCCTCTGAGTTCTTTATCCCTTAGCCAAGGTTGGGGTCGAGGGTTCGAACCCCTTCGCCCGCTCCATTAGACCGTGGCGGCGGTCAGCCGCGTTGCGTCGAGGCGCCTCGTTAGGCTGGCGTTCAGGTGCATGATCGCCTAGCGACCTGCGACGCTCCGACCCGCCGGTTCCGCGATGGCCCCATGACCTCCAACGAAGACGAACTTCAGAAGGCCTATCGCCAGCATCGGCCGAGGCTGCTGCGCCTACTGGCTGCGCGCGGTGCCGGTCATGCGGCGGAGGACCTGCTGCAGGAATTGTGGCTGCGCCTCGCCGCCTCCCCCGATCTTGCGGCGGCGTGTTCACTCGGCTACATGATGCGCGCGGCCGACCGGCTGATGATCGATCTCTACCGCTCGCAAAAACAGGGCACCGCGCGCGAAAAGGCCTGGGCCGCCGCGCAGCCGGGGCTTGCCGACAACATCGCCCCCACGCCCGGCCCGGATCGGAGCATCGCTGCCCGCCAGCAGATCGCGCTCGTCCAGCAGGCACTCGAGGAAATCGGCGAGCGCCCCGCCGCGCTGTTCCGCCGCCACCGCATCGAGGGCATCTCGCAGCGCGCACTGGCGGAGCAGTTCGGGGTGAGCATCAGCACGGTCGAAAGCGACCTGCGGCGTGTCTACGCGCGCATCGCGGAGATTCGGAGGGCCATCGATGAGGCATGAGGCGAACGGCTCCGTCTTGCAGTCAGGAGGCCCCGAGCAATGGATGGCGCGATGAACCCTGACCAGCCGATCAGCGCGATGGCCGTCCACTGGGCGGTGCGCATGCGCGAGCCCGATTTCGATGACTGGGACGGCTTCATCGCCTGGCTCGAGGCGGATCCTGCCCATGCCGAGGCCTACGACGCGGTGCAGTATGCGCTCGAGGATGCAGACGCCGCACTGGCATCGCTCTCTGAGCCCGCCCCGGAGCCGGAAAGCCCCGCCGCCGCCAACGACAATGTCCCCGACTGGCTTTCGAGCCGCCGCGGCTGGCTCGGCGGGGCGATCGCCGCGGCGCTGGTGCTGGCGTTTACCTCGGTGTTGTGGCTCGCGCCGGGCGGCGAGGCGCTGCACGCGACCGCGCCGGGCGAAACCCGCCTGATCGCGCTCGGCGATGGCAGCACGGTCCGGCTCGCGGGTGGCAGCCGTATCGCGATCGCGGGCGCGCGGGCGGCGCGGCTCGAAGAGGGGCAGGCCCTCTTCACCATCCGCCACGACGCCGCCCGTCCCTTCGTGCTAAGCGCGGGCGGCGACCGGCTGGTCGATGCGGGCACGGTGTTCGACGTGCGGCTCACAGGCGAGGCCGTCGATCTCGCGGTGGCCGAGGGCGTGGTGATCGTGAACCCCGAAGGACAGAACCTCAGGGTGAACGCTGGCGGGCGCGCGGTGCGTGGGGACGGCGGTCGGTACACCCTCGGCACGCTCGACCCGGCCGCGGTCGGCGAGTGGAGCCGCGGGCGGATCAGCTTCGAGGACGCAAGCCTCGCCGAGATCGCCACCGAGTTGTCGCGCGCAACCGGCCGCAGCTTCGCCAGCACCGACACCGCAAACCGCCTCTCCGGAAGCATCGCGCTCGACCAAGTGCGCGAGGACCCGCGCAGCCTCGAGGCGCTGCTCGGGGTGCGGGTGCGAGCGGCCGGCGAAGACTGGACGATCGAGGCCGAATGACGCCGTGACGACCCGCGCCTGCCTCCTCGGAATCGCGGTGATCGCCGCCCCCGCGCCGCTCGCCGCGCGCGAGGCGGTGCTCGCGATTCCGGCAGGGACGGTCTCGGAGGTGGCGATCGGCATCGCCCGGGCGACCGGTGCGAGCATCGTGATCGCCGATCCGGCGCTGGGCCGCAAACAAGTTGCCGGGATCACCGGCCGGATGGACGCCGCGGAGGCGGTCAAGCGGCTCGCCCGGACGGCCGGCATGGCGGCAGTGCGGGCCGGACCGGGTGCGTGGCGGCTCGTCGCGGCGCCGCGCCCAGCCTCGCTGCTCGCGCGCGCCCGACCGGCTGGACCGCCACCGGCACCGCGTAGGCCGTCCCCTCGACCTGCCGCCGCCAGGGAAAGCGCGGAAGGCGCACCGATCACCGTCACAGCCTCCAAGCGCGACCTCACCTTCGCGCAGATTCCGGGGCAGGTCACCCTGCTCGACGGCGCCGTGCTAGAGCGCGGCGGGGTGGGCGGCACCGAGCGCATCACCCAGCGCGCGGCGACCGTCAGCTCGACCTATCTCGGCAGCGGGCGCAACAAGCTGTTCATCCGCGGCATCGCAGATTCGAGCTTCACCGGCCCGACGCAGGCCACCGTGGGCCAGTATTTCGGGGACCTGCGCCTCTCCTACAACGCCCCCGATCCCGACCTGCGCCTGTCCGACATGGAGCGCGTCGAGATCCTCGAGGGGCCGCAGGGAACGCTCTATGGCGCGGGATCGCTGGGCGGGATCATCCGCCTGGTCCCGCGCGCGCCGGAACCGGGCGAGACGCGGCTGATCGTCTCGGGTGGCACGAGCGCCATCGCTCATGGCGAGCCGGGCAGTGATGCGCACGCGACCTTGAACCTGCCGCTCGCCGGGGAGACCGCGACCCTGCGCCTCAACCTCGATGCGGCGAGCCTTGGCGGATATATCGACAAGCCGGCGATCGGGCGCAGCGACGTCAACCGCACCACGATCCTTTCCGGGCGCGCGGCGCTGCGGGTCGATATCGCTCCGGACTGGAGCGCCGACGTCATCCTCCTCGGGCAGGACACCGAAGCGAGCGACAGCCAGTATGCCGACCGGGCGGGGCGCGCACCGCTAGGCAGTTCGGCGCGGGTACCGGAGGGTAGCCGCGCGCAGTACGGCCAAGCGCAAGTGGTGTTCACCGGGCGGATCGGCGGCATCCGGGTGAAGTCCTCGACCGGGTTCGGCGCGCAGGACCTTGCCGAGCGGTACGATGCGACCATGCCCGGCGACGGCAGCCCGCTGCGGCTGTTCCGCCAGCGCAACCGGACGCGCATGATCGCCAACGAGACACGACTGTGGCAGCCGGTGGGGGCTGGCGGCTTCGGCTGGGTGCTCGGCACCAGCATCATCGACAACCGCAACACCCTGACCCGCGCTTTCGACACCCCCGCGCCTGTCGCCGATACCGGCACGCCCGGTACGATCGGGCCCGGCGATTTCGGGGGCGGATCGGGCGGCATCGCGGTCGCAGCGGCGACGGGCGTGCGTAACACCGTCTTCGAGATCACCGGCTACGGCGAGGCGAGCTACCGGGTGCTCCCCGCGCTCACCCTGTCGGCAGGGCTGCGGGTGACCAATGTCGAGATCGGCGGGGCGGGCGAGGACGTACCGCTCGCGCTGGCGCAGACGGCGGCGAGCCGGGCGATCACCGCCGCCCGCCGCCAGACCGCCTACCTCCCCTCGGCCTCGGCGCTGCTCGACATCGGCGCGCGGGGCCGTGCCTATGTCCGCTACCAGGAGGGCTTCCGCCCCGGCGGCCTCGCGGTGGCCGGGGACTTCGTGCGCCAGTTCAAGTCCGACCATGTCCGCACCCTCGAGGCGGGCGTCGGCTGGGGCCTGCCCGGACGCGGGGCGGTCGACATCGGGGCGAGCCTCTCCTACACCCGCTGGCGCGACATTCAGGCCGATTTCATCGACGAGGGCGGGCTGCCCTCGACAGCGAACATCGGCAACGGCACGATCATCGCCGCGAACGTCTCGGGCAGCGTGCGGATCATCGGCGCGCTGCGGCTGGAGTTCGGCGCCACGCTCAACGACAGCACCGTCGACGAGCCGGTTCTCGTGCCGCTCAGCCGACTCTCGCGCATCCCCAACATTGCGCGCTTCGCAGGGCGTGCGGGGCTCAACTGGGAGCACGCCTTCGCCGACGGCACGCGGATCGAGGCCGAGGGCTGGGCGAGCTACGTCGGCAAGTCGCGGCTCGGGATTGGGCCGGAGCTGGGCGATCTCCAGGGCGACTATCTCGACAGCGGAGCAATCCTGCGCTGGGGGAGCGAGAACGCGGGGCTCACCCTCTCGGTCACCAACCTTGCCGACAGCGTCGGCAACCGCTTTGCGCTGGGCACGCCGTTTTCGACCGGCCGCGCGCAGATCACTCCGCTTCAGCCGCGCACCGTCCGCATCGGTTTCGACGCGCGCTTCTGATTTTTTCGCGTAGCCGCCAAGGTGCTGCGCAAAGGGCTCCGTCTCCGGGTGAAACAGACCCGGAGAATCCCCAATGGCTCGCCTCACCTTCGTCACCCCGACCCTGCTCGCCGGCACCGCCCTGTCCGTGCCTCTCGCGCCGCTCGCCGCGCAGAGCGTCATCAACACCGCGCGCATCACACCGGTCGTCACCTCGACCATCAACAACGGGCAGCCCGCCGACGTCAGGATCGACACCGCCGGTTCGGTGACCGTGTCGGGCGGCACCGCGGTGACCGTCGACAGCAACAACGCGGTGACCAACCAGGGCAACATCAAGATCAGCAATGCCGACAATGCGGTCGGCATCCGGGTGACGGCGGACCGCACCGCGAACATCGCTAACTCCGGCACGATCACGATCGACGAGACCTACACCGCGACCGACGCCGACAATGACGGCGATCTCGACGGACCCTTCGCGATCGGGACGGGCCGCACCGCGATCCTCCTCGATGGCGCGCTGACCGGCAACCTTTCCCACACCGGCACGATCCTCGTAGAGGGCAACAATTCGGCCGGCATCCGCGCGCTCGGCCCAGTCACCGGGGCCGTCACCCACGAAGGCAAGACCACCGCGATCGGCACGAACGCGGTCGGCGTCGCGCTCGGCGCGGTGACGGGCAACGTCCGCCTCGCGGGAGAGATCAACGCCCAGGGCCAGGGTGCGCGTGGCGCCGTGCTGAGCGGGGACATCGGCGGCGTGCTGCAGGTGCAAAGCGCGATCACCGCGACCGGATACCGCACCGTTCCCGCCCCGTCCGACCCTTCCAAGCTCGACGCCGATGACCTGCTGCAGGGCGGCAGCGCGCTCACCATCGAGGGCAGTGTCGCAAAGGGCATCTTCTTTGAAGTCCCCCCGGCCGACGCGGTCGCCTCGGACAAGGACGAGGACAAGGACGGGATCGAGGACGCCAAGGAAGGCTCGACCCGGATCATCGCCTATGGCGCGGCGCCCGCGGTGCAGATCGGCGGCACCACCAGCATGACTGTCGGCGCCACCCAGGGCACGGCCAGCGGCTTTGGCATCGTTATGGCCGGGCAGATCATCGGCGACGGCGTCTACCAGGGCGTCGACGGCACAGCGATGCGCATCGGCGGGCGCGGCGGCGAGGTCGCGATCGCGAACGGGATTCAGGTCAACGGCGAGATCCGCGGCGCCTCGCGCGGGGGCAATGCCACCGGGCTCCACCTCGCCGGCGGAACCCGCCTTCCCGAATTGCGTAACGCCGGCACCATCTCCGCGACCGTCAGCGGCACCACCGGCACCGGCCAGGCGACCGCGGTGCTGATCGGCGAGGGCGCCACCCTGCCGACCCTGCGCAACGCGCGGACGATCACCGCCACCGGCATCAAGGACGGCAGTGCCTACGCGATCCTCGACCGCTCGGGCACCCTTGCGCTGGTCGAGAACAGCGGGGTGATCGGTGCCAGCGGGGCGGACGCCGCCTCGACTCGCAACGTCGCGATTGACCTCTCCGCGCGAAGCGGCGACAGCACGGTCCGCCAGACCGTCGTCGCCGCCGGCATCACCGCGCCGAGCATCACCGGGGCGATCCTCTTCGGGAGCGGCAACGACCGGCTTGAGCTGCTCGACGGCGCCATGACCGGCCTCGTCAGCTTCGGCGGAGGTATCAACCGCCTTGAGATGAGCGGCGATGCGGTGATGAACGGCACGGCCGATTTTGGCGGCGGCCAGGGCTTCCTGACGCTCGCCAATTCCGCAGTGTTCAGCGGCCGGCTGCTGCAGGCGCAGAACGTCGCCGTCAATGTCGGCAGCGGCACGCTCCAGCTCGCCGGGTCGGCCACCATCGCCAGCCTCGAAGTCGGCGAGAACGGCGTGATCGGCGCGACCGTTGGCGGCGCTTCCGGCACCAACACCGCGATCACCGTCACCGGCAATGCCAGCTTCGGCACCGGCACCAAGCTGCGCATCCGCCTCGCCGACATCAACGCGGCCGTGGGCACCTATACCGTGATCAGCGCCGGAAGCCTTTCGGGCGCGAACAACCTCACTGCGGACTCGGCGCTAGTGCCGTTCCTCTTCAAGGCGGCCGTGGCGGTGACCGGCAACACCGTCAACGTCGCGGTGACCCGCAAGGCGACCGGCGAGCTTGGCCTCAACGCCTCCGAGGCGCGCGCCTTCGACCCGCTGTTCGCGGCGCTTGCAAAAGACGCCAAGGTCGCCGACCTGTTCCTCAACATCAACACCGCCGAACTGTTTCAGGCCTATGTCGCCCAGACCCTGCCCGATCATGCCGGCGGCAGCTTCGAAGGGATCAGCCAGGGCCTGCGCACGCTGGCGCGCGGCTTCATGGACCCCGATTCGCCCTTCGAACAGGAAGGCAAGTTCCGGATCATCACCGAGTTCGGCAACTGGAACGTCGACAAGGAACGCGGCGCGTCGGCCGATTTCGATCTCGGCGGTCTCGGCTTCCGCGCCGGGGCGGAATACCTGACCGGCATCGGCGCGTTCGGAGTTACCGGCAGCTGGCTGTGGAACAAGCACAAGAGCGGTCCGGGCGACAATTCGGTGCTCTCTGACAGCTACGAGGCAGGGGTCCACTGGCGTGGGCGTTTCGGCCCGGTGATCGGCTTCGCGCGGGTCGGCGCGGGTAAGAGCGACTTCTCGGGCAGCCGGGTGGTCGCAGGCGGAACCGGCGCGAACGCCTTCAGCTACACCATCGCGCGCGAATGGAGCGGCGATTTCGTCACCGCCACGGGCGGCGTTGCGGTCGAGGGCGGCTCGCAGTTTGTCTTCTTCCGCCCCTCGCTGGTGGTCGAATACCTGCGCCTCAAGGAAGACGGCTACACCGAGACGGGCGGCGGCAACGCGCTCAACCTCACCGTCGACGCGCGCTCCAGCAAGGAGGTCGCGCTCAATGGTAGCCTTGCGGTCGGGGCCGATCTGTGGGGAATGCAGGCGCGGGATCGCGGCTGGTTCCGGCTGGAGGCCGAAGGCGGGTGGCGCGAGCTGCTCACCGACGACATCGGCGCGACCCGTGCGCGCTACAACGACGGCGCATGGTTCACGCTCGATCCCGAAGGCCGCAACAGCGGGTGGTTCGCCCGCGCCCGTGCGCTGGGCGGGGACGGCTCCTACAAGATCGCCGGGGAGGTCGGGCTCGAGGAGCAGTTCGGCCAGATCGGCTACAGCTTGCGCGCATCGCTTCGCTTTGGCTGGTGATGCGCGGGGGTGCCGGCACGTGCCCCCCCCGATTGTGTGTCCGGCACCCCACCCTTCTGCGCTGCCCCGGCCGACCCGCGCGATTGATCGTGCACAGGTCGGGGCGGGTGGCGGCCGCCTAACCCAGGCTAGGCGGCCATTTGAAGTTTTCCCCGAGCGCTTTCTCATAGCGTCGGGCGATGATCAGCTTTTCGAAGAACACCGCCCCGGTGGCCGCCGCGACTGCACCGGCCCGCCGACCAACCCATGAAAGCCGGCCCGTTCGGGCGGGCGACGGCTGCGGCCGCGGCGAGGCTTCGGCCCGGGATCTCAGCCTAGAGCGCGGTCTTTTCCGCCTGATCGAGGCGGCCGACTTCCCCTGCGTCGGCGCGAAATCCGCGCTGGCCCAGGGCGGCCTTACCATCGAGACCGCAAGCTCGCTCCAATCCGCGCGCGACGACCGGCGCATCCACGACCGGTTGGCGCACTGGAGTCGCAGCGCGGGCGCCGAGGGCGACCGCGGCGGCTTCCGCAGCCTGGCAGTGGTCTTCGCAGGCCCGCGCAATCTCGACGAGGAAGGTTTCGAGGCGGCCCTCTGGGACCGGCTGACCGCGCTCACTGGCCTCGACGCGGCGCGTGGCCACGACCCGGACCCCGCCTTCAGCACCGATCCGCGCGATCCCGGCTTCGCTCTGAGCTTCGGCGGCAGGGCCTACTTCGCGGTCGGGCTCCACCCGCACGCCTCGCGCCGGGCGCGGCGGGCTCCGGCCCCGACGATCGTCTTCAACTTTCACGAGCAGTTCGCCCGCCTCCGCGCGCAGGACCGCTACGAGCGGATGCGCGAGGTGATCCTCGCCCGCGACGAGGCCTTCGACGGCACGGTCAATCCGATGGTCGCACGCCATGGCGAGACCAGCGAAGCCCGGCAGTACAGCGGGCGTGCGGTCGGAGACGAATGGCGCTGTCCATTTTCCGGGCGGGGCCGCAGGTGAAGCAGCGCATCGCGCCGCGCAGCGGTCTCGCCCTTCGCCTTGTCCGGGGCGAGGTGCTGACGGTGATCGATCCGGAAGGCGGGCAGGTCAGCGACATGCTCGCGGTTGCCGCCGAGGATCCCCGCGAGATCCTCTCCAACGGGCGGACCTTCGATTATGAGGAGACGCTGCGGCTGACGCAAGGATCGCGGCTGTGGTCGAACCGCTCGCGGGTGATGCTCACCATCGTCGAGGATACAGCGCCGCATCACGATTTCCTGCTGACGCCGTGCTCGGAAGGCACCTTCCGGCACTTCTACCCCGACAAGCCGGTTCACCGCGGGTGCTTCGGCAATCTTGCCGAGGCGCTTGCGCCGCACGGGGTCGAACCCGACGATATCCCGGTGGCGTTCAACGTGTTCATGAATGTGACCGTCGCTGCCGACGGCAGGATCGCGGTGCTGCCCCCTCGGACGAGGCCAGGGGATTTCACCCGCTTCAGAGCGGAAATGGACCTCGCGATCGGCCTCACAGCCTGTTCGGCCTATGCCTCGAACGGCGGCACCTTCAAGCCCATCGACGTCATCGTCGGCGCGCCCGGATGAGCGCGGCGGCGTCCCGGGCTACGCAGGCCCGGAGCGCCACCGCCTGCACCATCAGGCTTCCTCGCCGAAGCGCGCCGGACGCTCGCTGCCGCCTTCGCCTTCCTGGTGGCCACCGGGACCCTGGCCGTGGTGGGCGGCACCGGCAATGCTCTCGTCGATCCGGCCGACCGCCTTGTCCTTCTGCTGGCGCACCGCGTTGCCGGCCTCGCGGGCTTTGCCCTTGGCCGCGCCGAGCGCCTGCTCGCCGAGCGAGCCCACATAGGCCTCCTCGGTGCGGGTCGCGGGCAGCGCCGCGCCGGCGAGCGCGCCGATGAAGGCTGCCGCGAGCCCGCTGACGAGCGGGTTGTCGTCGTAGAAGCCCATCGCCCCGTCCATCGCCTGACGCGAGCGCTCGCGCGACTGCTGGGCGAAGGCCTGGGCGCGCTCGCTCATCTTCTCGCGGCGCTGGCGCAGCTTGTCAGTGGCGGCATCGAGACGGCGGCGGAAGGCGCTCTCGTCCTCATCGTGGCCCTGCTCCAGCATAAAGTAGCTGGCACGGGTATCGTCGCGGCGGCGGCGATAGCTCTGCGCATCCTCGCCGGGCAGGCGTTCGCAGCGCGACATGTGCTCGACATAGCGGCTGTGCTCGGACGACCAGTCGCTATCGACGACGTCATGCCCGTCCGAGGTGCCGCGCGAGCGACCGGGGGAGAACGTCAGCGCGCCGGGGCGGGCATCGACCCCGCTGACGAGCCAGAGCCCGCCGATCGCGATCATGCCGAGCGCGATCGGATTGCGGCGCGCGACGTCGATCAGGTACTCGCTGTCGACCCCGTTCGCGCCCGACTTGTCGAGCAGGGAATCGAACAGGTTGCGCGGGTTGAGGCCGCTCTCGATCTGCTCCACCGTGCGGCTCATCTCGGCCTGGGTATCGCGGATGTCGCGCTCGATCTCCTCGGGGCGGCGCTGGTCTGTTGTCATGTCGGTCATTTATCGTCCTCCGGAATGGGGCAGGTCGCCGGTGATCGCGGTGGGCGTGTCGGACAGCGTATCGAGGCTGCGGTCCGGCTTGAGATTGGTCCCGTCGACCTTGTTGCGGCCGACGAAATAGAGGATCGCTGCAAGGATCAGGGTCGCGGCGCCGGTCAGCGTGGTGCCGAGCGGCACGTCGTCGAGCGCATCGCCGACGTAGTAGGCGATCCCCATAAGCAGCACGCCGAGCCCGGCGATGCCGAACACGGCCGCCGATGCCATGGCGGCGACCGCCGCCTTGACGTCGTTGGCCGCCTCGCGGACCTCGGCCTGCATCAGGCTGACCTGCGCACGCGCGAGGTGCGCGCCCTGCTGGGTGAGACGACCGACGAGGTCGACGATGTTGCTGTCATCGCCCGCGGGACGAACCGAGGATGTGCCGATGGCGGGGGGGCGGGTCTGATCGTTCATCGCACACCCCCCGGAAGGCTCGGATCCTCGGCGGAGTAGGCCGGGGCAAAGCTCCCCTCGTCGGTCGGCATGATGTTCTCGTCGGCGACCCAGGTGTCGGCGCTTGCGGCGGAGATCGGCATGGTCTGGCCGCCCGCTTCGCTGATGTCGCCCTGCCCGGCGAGGCCGGCCTGCTGGCTGGTCGCGCAGTCATGCCGCTGGCGGTCCACACCGGCACGCAGCACGCGCGCTACGGCAAAGCCGACCGCGGCCGAGGCGGCGAGGAAGGTGCCGGGGTTGCGCCGTGCGAATTCGGAGATGTCGCGGCCGAGCTCCTCGACGCTGCGACCCTCGACATGGCTCGAGAAGCTCTCGATCTTGCGGGCGGTCTGCTGCAGGGCCGAGGCCATCCAGTCGGGCGCGTCGGGGTTCTGCTTAAGCTTCTCGGCCGCGCTGTTGAGCGCGGAGGAGGCGGAGCCGGCGACCTGCGTCGCCTGTCCCTTGCGGGACTCCGCTTCCTGACGGGCGCGCTTGCCTACGGTCTGCTTGAGGCGAGCGGCGTCCTGCTTCAGATCGTCTCCGACTGCGTGGGAGGCATCGGCAGTGCCTGCGGAATGGGATTCAGGGGTCACGTGGGATCTCCTTGGTTGGGGCGTCCTGAGATCTATCCAAAGGTGCCCTTCAATCCCCGCGCAAAGCGGCCAAATGGACCGCAGATCAGCCGGGCCGGACCCCTGTGATCTATGTTTTTATACAGGTTTCTGCACATGGACGGGCCGCGTCGAGGGCTGCGCGAAAGCCGCGCAAATCCTCGCGAAAATGCAGCCTGAGTTAGGGACTGCCAGGCATCCGGCAGACCAAAAGGCGGTATGTCGAATGTAAAAAGGGCGATGGGTGAAGCGCGGCTCTCGTCGCGGCATCTTCGCGCTGTCGATCAAGGCCGTGGGGGCACCCGGCGGGGACCGCCGGGATCAATCATGGAGGCCATTTTGAAATCAGAGATTCTGCCCGTCGAAGGCGCGATTTGCATCGCATTCGAATTCGAGCGCACGCTCGATCACGAGCAGATCGTCGAAATGGCGCGGATCGTCGAGCGGGCCGTCGAGACCGACCGCGAGCTGCGCCTGCTGCTCGACCTGCGCCGGACGGAGAAGTTCGCGCTCGGCGCCTTCCTCTCGCCGCAGGGGTTTCTCGCCAGCGTCCGCTCGATCGGGCCGGTGAGCCGCTATGCGGTTGTCGGCGCCCCAACCATCGTGGCGAGCGCAGTCGAGGCCTTCGGCACCATCATGCCGCTCGAATCGCGCGCCTTCGCCGCCTCCGACATCGACGCGGCACGCCGGTGGGTGACCGACTGATCGCCCACGGCCCGACAGACCACACGCAATTCCAGGAGCCTCAATGCTTTCCCCACGCGCTGTTGCCGCCGCCCTTCCGCTCGCGCTCGTGCTGTGCGCCTGCAATCCCGATGCCGATGGCGAGGGCCCCGGCAGCGATTTTTCCGCGGCGGCAAAGGGACAGGTCGAGGGCGCCGACTCCATGGCTTCGCGCGATCCGGCACAAGGCGCCTCCGCGGAGATCGTCATCCCCGACAGCGAACCGCGCCCGGTGATGCAGTCACAGGTGGTGCTGGAACGGCTCGGCTTCGCCACCGGAGTGATCGACGGGCGCGAGAGCGACCGCTTCGCCCGCGCGCTCACGGGCTTCCAGGAGGCGCGCGGGCTAACGGTCACAGGCGAACTCGACGAGGCGACCCGCGCCGCGCTCGGCCAGTGGAGCGACATCCCGGCAACCCGGGTGGTGATGATCCCCGAGGACTGGGCGCAGGATCGCTTCGTTGCGGTCCCCGAGGACATGACCGAGCAGGCCGAGAGGGCGCGGCTGGGCTACGAGAGCATGGCCGAAAAGCTCGCCGAACGCTTCCACACGACGCCGGCGGTGCTGGCCCAGCTCAACCCCGGCGGTCGACCGGCGGGCGCAGGGTCGGGAACCGAGGCCGAGCGGGGTCCCGCGGCGGGCCCCTCGGCCCCCGCTGCCTCACACGGTCCCGCCGCCGGAGTGCGGTTCCGGCCCGGCCGGCAGCTGCGCGTGCCCAACGTGGGGGCCGACGCGATCGATCCGGGCACGGTCGACAATCCCGAATGGCTGGCGACGCTGCGCTCGCTCGGCGTCGGCACCGCCCAGCCCGAGGCGGCACGCATCGTGGTCGACGAATCCGAAGGCTGGCTCAAGGCCTATGACGATGCCGACCAGCTGATTGCGATGTTCAGCGTCACAACCGGTTCCGAGCACGATCCGCTCCCGATCGGCGACTGGACGGTCAAGGGCGTCGCCTACAACCCGCCCTTCGCCTTCGATCCCGCGCTGTTTTGGGACGTGCCCGACAGCGAGGAGAAGCAGCGCCTGCCGCCGGGTCCGAACAGCCCGGTGGGGGTGGTGTGGATCGATCTCACCAAGGAGCACTACGGAATCCACGGCACGCCCGTGCCCGAGAGCATCGGGCGCAGCGAGAGCCACGGCTGCGTGCGGCTGACCAACTGGGATGCGGCAAGGCTCGCCCAGATGGTCGGCGGCGGCACCGAAGTGCTGTTCCAGAAGTAAGCGGGTGCGCCGCCGCGCCCGCTCCGCCGGATCAGGGCAGGATCACGCGGTCGCGATCGAATTCCAGCCGGGTTGTGAGCAGCGCGCGGAACGCGTTGTAGCCGCCGGTGCCGGGGAAGAAGGCGTGGAAGAACAGCTGCGGCTTGCCGTCGAGCCCCGGCGCGACCGAGGCGTGGCCGGGCGCCCACCAGCTCTTCACCGACTTGAGCAGCGGGCCCTCCTGCTTGACATAGGGCCCGAGCGGGTGATCGGCGACTGCCACGCCGATGCCGTAGGCGGGCGTGCCGAAATCGTTGCCGGCATAGAACAGCCAGTAGCGCCCTTCCTGCTCGGTCACCCACGGACCTTCGATGAGGTGGCCTTCCCATTCCTGGTCGTTGGTGAGGACGATCGTGTCGGTGCCGATCAGGTTGCCGCGTTCGTCGAGACGCTGGGCGTGGATGGGCGTGCTCATCGCGTCGACGATGAAGGCGGCCTCGTCGACCTCCGAGAGCACCGCCTTCACCTGCTCCCAGTTGTCGAGCACCGCCTCGATCATCGGCTGCATCAGGAAGAAGCGCTCCATCGGACGGCGCCCGTTCGCCCAGGGCTGGACAGCGGCGGCGAAGCGCGCGGTGAGGCGGTCGGCCTCGTGCTCGAACAGGCGATCGACGAGGTCGGGTCGGCGACGCAGCAGGCCCGCCAGCGGACGCGGCCACACCCCGTTGGTGTCGCGCTTCCAGAAGAGGTAGACCTCGCCATTGTGGTCGATGAAGATGTGCGAATCGATCACACCGCCGCTCAGCATCGGCTGGAGCGGATCATCCGGGTAGTTGGTGGTGTTGATCGCGAAGCCGCTGACCAGTGGGTGGCCGAGGTCGGTCCACGGACCCGTCGGATGCGGCGCCTTGGCAAGACCGATGGCGAGCGCGTTCGACCGCTGGCGGGCGGTGTAGACCAGCCAGTACTCGTCCCCGCACTTCGCCATTTCCGGCGCCCAGTAATCGCCCACCGAGCGACCGTGCGCGGTCCATTCGGGTGCCTCGCCCTCGGGGAAGACGAAGCCGCGGTGAGTCCAGCTCTCGAGATCGTCGGAATGGAGGATCGGGAAGGCGTCGGGCGCGTCGTTGGAGGTCGCGACGAGGAAATAGCCCTCGTCGGTCTTGAGCACCGCCGGATCGCCGTATCCCGCTGTGGTGCGGGGCGAGAGATTGTCGAGGATCAGCGGGCGCCAGTCGGGCTCCGGCCCGTCGATCGGCACCGGCTTGTGGCCTGCGGGCGAGCGCGTGCCGAAATCCCGGGCGAGCTCGCTGAAGAACACCGCATAGTGGTTATGCTGGCCTGTGGGGATGCGATAGCTGTGGCTCTTGTCGCCAAGGCGCACGGTAAAGCGCGTGGCGATCCCCTCCGCGACCGGCTCGACCTCGAAGGTGTCGAAGACTTGGATGCTGTGCATTCGTTCCCCTTCAAAGGCCTCTCGCCAAGGCCAGACTCTGCTGTTACATCTTATTTGTAAGATAAATTTTGAGGCGCCAATGGCAAGCGGTTTCGTCGCCCCGCCCTACGAAGCGGGGGATATCCTGGGCGGTCTTTACGGCGAGGGGATCATCGGCCTCGCCTGCGCTTTCGCCCCGGAGCTTGCCGACCGGCTCCATGCCGAGATCATGACGATCTTTGCCGAGGTGCGCGACATCCCCGGCGGCGCGCTGCCGCGCGGGCCCGCGCGGTGGTATGTTGAGATCCAGCCCGAGCGGCTCTCGGATTTCGCCGCGATCGCCTCCCACCCGTGGTTTGTCGCGGTGTGCGAGGCGGTGCTGGGGCGCGATTACCGGATCATTGAGGTCGGCTTCGACATCCCGTTTCCCGGCGCAGCCGACCAGCCGTGGCACCGCGACTTCGCGGTTCCCGAAGCGACCACCCGCGACCGACGCCTCAACTCGCTTGCCTTCAACCTCACCACGATCGACACCCGGCCCGAGCACGGGCCCTTCGAAATCGCGCCGGGCACGCAGTGGGACGAGTTTGCAGGCTGCGCCAAGGGGATGTTCCCGCCCGAGCACCTGTGGCCGCGTTACGAGGCCCTGGCGGTGAGGAAGCTGCCCCGGCGCGGCGACATCTCGGCCCGCTCCGCGCTGACCGTGCACCGCGGCACCGCCAACCGCTCGAACGAGCCGCGCCCGGTGCTGGTGATCGGGGTCGACGCCCCCGATGCGACCAACGGCGCCCACCACGACTTGCAGGCGACCGCGACTTGGCTGGCGGGTCTTCCCGCGCAGGTCGGCGATCACCTCCCCGCCCGGATCGTCGAAAGGCTCGAGCCGGTGGTCCAAGCCCATGTTATCGAAGGTCTCCTGACGCCCGCCTACTGAAGTTCGGGCGCGCGTTGACCTGCAGGCGCTTACGCATCATAGTATGATAAATACTATAAAAGAGGATCGCCCTTGTCTGGCCTCGAGTTGATCGACGTAAGCAAGTCCTACGGCGCGGTGCCGGTGCTCGACCGCGTCTCCCTCACGGTCGCCCCGCGCGAATTCATCGCTTTCCTCGGCCCCTCGGGCAGCGGCAAATCGACCTTGCTGCGGATCATCGCCGGGCTGGAGACGATCGATGGTGGCGAGATCCGGCTCGACGGGGAGCGGATCGATGCGCGCCCGCCGGGCGGGCGAGGGATCGCGATGGTGTTCCAGCACTACGCGCTCTACCCGCACATGACGGTGCGCGAGAACATGGCCTTCGGGCTCGTCAACGCCAAGATGCCGCGCAGCGAGATCGACCGCCGCATTGCCCAGGCGGCGGACGTGCTGGAGATCGCCAGCCAGCTCGACAAGAAGCCCGGCCAGATGTCGGGTGGGCAGCGCCAGCGGGTCGCGATCGGGCGGGCGATCGTCAAGCAGCCGCGCCTGTTCCTGCTCGACGAGCCCCTGTCCAACCTCGATGCGGCGCTGCGCAACCGGACGCGGGTCGAGCTCGCCAAGCTGCGCTCGCGGGTCGATGCGGCGCTCATCATGGTGACGCACGACCAGGCCGAGGCGATGACGCTGGCCGACCGGATCGTCGTGATCCACGACCGGCAGATCCAGCAGGCGGGCACCCCCGCGGAAGTCTACCGCCGCCCCGCCAACGCCTTCGTCGCGCGCTTCGTGGGATCCCCGGCCATGGCGATGCTGCCTGCCCGGGTGACGGGACGGGGCGGGGGGGCCGGGCGGCTGCGGGTGAGCCTTGCGGGAGGCGCCGAGCTGGTCACCGCGGTGCGTTCGGAGCACCTTGCAAACGGTGCCGAAGTGACCCTCGGCCTGCGTCCCGAACACGTCACCCTCGCTCCGCCCGGAGCACCCGGCATCGCCGCGCAGGCCGAACTGGTCGAGCGGCTGGGCGATCGCACCTTCGTCTATGCCCGTCTCCCCGACGGCGCCGAGATCATCGCACACGAAGCGGGCTTCAGCGCGGTTCACCCCGGCGACAGCGTCACCCTCACTATCGACGCCGCCGCGGCGCATCTCTTTACCGCCGACGGCACGGCCCACCACCCGGAGACCCTCGCGTGAGCGCTGCGCGGCAGGATCGGCTCGCCGGACTCGCCTTCGTCGCACCGTTCCTGCTGATCTATGCCGCCGTGCTGGTGGTGCCGCTGGCGATGGGTATCGCCATCAGCTTCCACCGCGCCGACCTGTTCGGGCGGCGCGAGTGGATCGGGCTCGGCAATTACGTCGAAGCCTTCAGCGATCCGGTGCTGCAGCAGGCGGCGCTCAACACCCTGACGCTGGCTCTGCTGATCGTCCCGCCGCTGACCGCCATCGCGCTGCTGCTGGCGCTGGCTCTCAACCGCACCACCCGCCTAGCCGCGATCCTGCGCGGCGTGTTCTTCTCCTCACTGGTGCTCTCGGTGACGATCGTCACGCTGATCTGGCGCTTCATCCTCACCCCCGATGCAGGCCTGATCGCCGAGGGGCTCAAGGCGGCGGGACGCAGCCCGATCCCATTCCTGTCCGACCCGGACCTCGTCATCCCGGCGATCGCGGTGACGACGATCTGGTGGTCGATCGGCTTTCCGGTGATGCTGCTGCTCGCCGGGCTCCAGCAGGTCCCCGCCGACATCTACGAGGCCGCCGCGCTCGACGGGGCGACGCCCCTCACGGTGCTACGGCGCATCACCCTCCCCTCGATTCGCCGCACGCTGCTGCTGGTGGTGATGCTCCAGACGGCCGCGCAGCTGCAACTGTTCGGACAGGCGCAGCTTCTCACCGGCGGCGGGCCGGGCGGGGCATCGCGCACCGTCGTGCTTTACATCTTCGAGGTGTCTTTCGGCCGCTGGGAGCTGGGCTATGCCACCGCCATCGCCGAACTCCTGTTCGGCGTGATCCTGCTCGTGACGCTGCTCCAGTACTGGTTCGTCACCCGCCGCGAGGAGCACAGCCGATGACCGCCGCTCCCGCCGCCCGCCGCCTCTCGCCGCTGGCGACGGTTTTGCTGCTGATCGGCGCACTCATCATGCTCGCGCCGATGCTTTGGACGCTGCTCCTGTCGTTCAAGAGCAACGCCGCGCTGATGGCCGACAGCGGTGCGGCCTTTGCCCCGCCCTGGACGCTCGACAACTACCGCGCGATCTTCGCCGGATCGCTGACGACCCGCTGGCTCCTCAACAGTCTGGTCGTGGCGACAGGCGCGACGATCGGCGTGCTGGTGCTCTCGAGCCTTGCGGGATACGGCTTCGCACGGCTCGAGTTTCCCTTTCGTCGCACGCTGTTCGTGATCGTGCTGCTGGGCCTTGCCGTGCCCGAACAGGCGGTGATCCTGCCGCGCCACCAGCTGTTCGCGACGCTCGGCCTCCACAACTCCTATCCCGGCCTGATCCTGCCGAGCCTCACAGGCTCCTTCGGGGTGTTCTTCATGACCCAGTATTTCCGCGCCATCCCCATGGAGCTCGACGAGGCCGCGCGGCTCGACGGGGCTTCCCGCCTCACGCTGTTCTGGAAGGTGCTGCTGCCGCTAACCCTGCCAGCGCAGGCCACCCTAGGCGTGTTCACGTTCCTCGCCGCCTGGAACGACTACTGGTGGCCGCTCATCTCGGCGACCACCAGCGACTACTTCACTCTGACCGTGGGCCTCGCCTCGGCGCAGATGAACTACGCGCAGACCAGCGGATTGGGCTTCCTGATGGCGCAGGCGGTGTTCGCCTCGATCCCGATCCTCGTCGTCTACATCATCTTTCAGAAGCAAATCGTGCGCGCCATGGCGGGGACGGCGGTGCAATGATGGGGCGCGTCACCGCCGTTGCGCTGGCGGCGCTGCTGGCAGGCTGCGCTCCCGCCGACGACCGTCCCGAGATCGTCGTGCAGCGGTTCTTCGGCGAATGCGGCGCGGCCTTCGGCAAGAGCACCGATGTCGCCGCTGCCGATACCGAATGCGGCATCCTGACGACGCTCATCAACCGCTTCGAGGCCGAGAACCCCGACATCGACGTCAAGGTCAACGTGGTCGCCTGGCCCGGCTATCCGCAGCTCGCCGCGCAGATCGCCGCCGGAGATCCGCCCGATCTCGTCACCATGCACCAGTCGGTGATCTCGGACTATTCGGGACGCGGGCTGATCGAGCCGGTCGAGGGACTGTTGCAGCAGGCCGGGATCAATCCCGCCGCTTTCACCCCTGCGGCCAAGGCCGGCGTGGTCAAGGACGGGCGCATCTATGCCATGCCATGGGACACCATCGGGCGGCTGTTCCACATCAACACCGCCCTAATGGCCGAGGCCGGCCTGATGCGGGGCGGGCGCCCGGTGCTGCCCCGCTCGCCGCAGGAGCTGCTCGCCCATGCCCGGCAGTTCAGGGAGCGCACCGGCAAGCCCTATCTGATCCAGGCCCAGGTGAGCGCGCCCGATTTCCACGTCGCGCTCCTCTACACCTACCTCCTCGCGCAAGGAGCCGATATCTTCCCGGACGACCGCCACGTGCGCCTCGACACGCCCGAGGCGCGCGCCATCGTCACCCTGCTGCGCCAGCTCAATGCCGAGGGGCTGACAACGCGCAACCAGGACTTTCCAGCCGCCACGGCCAGCTTCATTCAAGGCAAGGGCGGGATCTTTCCGGTCGGCACCTGGATGCTCGGGCCCTACGAGGCGGAGGCCGCGCGCCCCGGCTCGCCGCTTGCAGGGAACTACGCCGTCGCGCCATTCCCCCGCCTTTGGGGCGAGGAGGCCGCGTTCGTCGACGGCCACGCCTGGGTCGTCCCCGCCGCCGAACGCTCGCCCGAGGAGCGCGCGGCAATGGCGCGGTTCCTCGGCTTCCTGGCGCTTTATAACGACGATTGGTCGCGCACCGGGCAGCTGCCCGCCTTCGGTGCGGTGATCGCCAGCGAGGACTTCCGCGCCCTTCCCCACCGCGCCGACATCGCCGCGGTGGCCCGAACCGGGCGCCAGCTGCCCGGCTACGTCGAGCGCCAGAACGCTGTACAGGGCCTCATCGGCGAGGAGCTGGAGGCGGCCATCACCGGGGCGAAGCCGGTCGAGGCGGCGCTGCGGGATGCCGAGCGGCGGGTGAACCGGCTCTACACGCAGATGATGTGAGCCGGAGCGCGGGTCTCAGCCCGCGAAGGGCAACTCGGCGGTTCCGGAGACCCCCGGTTCCGCGACGAACAATCCGCCCGCCTGCGGCTGGCCTTCGCGCTCCGCGGCGGTCAGGTCGCGGGCGGCGGAGGTGATGAACAGTTTTTCGAGCCCGGCGCCGCCGAAAGCGACGCTCGTCGGGCGTTGAACCGGCACTTCGAGCGTCGCGAGCAGCTCGCCCGAGGGCGCGAAGCGGCGCACGCACCAGCCGTCCCAGAAGGCGATCCACAGGCAGTCCTCGGCGTCGACGGTCATACCGTCGGGGTAGCCCTCGCCCGCGCCGAAGCCGAGATGGACCCGCCGCTCGCCCACTGTGCCATCCTCGGCTAGATCGAAGATATAGACCGTCTGGAGCGCGGAATCGGTGTGATACATGATCCGCCCGTCGCGGCTGAAGGCGGGGCCGTTGGTCACCCGGTAGCCGCTGTCGATCCGCTGCCAGCGAAGGTCCGGGTCAAGCCGGTAGAGCGAGCCGCTCGCCTCACGCTCGGCGCAGTCCATGGTGCCCGCCCACAGTCGCCCTGTTCGGTCTATCGAACCGTCGTTGAAGCGGTTGCCCGGCAGCTCCGGCTCGGGATCGGCGAGCACGCTCACCGCGAGCTCGGCGTCCAGCGCGACGAAGCCGTCATAGCCTCCGCCGATGAACCCGCCGCCCCGGCGCGGCAGCAGCGAGCAGACGTGCCGCTCGACCGGGATGGTGCGCAGGCCCTCCGCCTCGGACCAGCGGAACACGCGCTTCTCGGGAATGTCGACCCAATAGAGCGCCGCTTCGGCCGCGGCCCACACCGGGCCCTCGCCGAGCGTTGCGCCGACATCGGCAAGGCATTCCACGCTCGCAGTCACCTCAACCCCGCTTTTCCGCGTCGGCGATGAGCGCCATCACGTCGTCGATCAGCGCGCTCATCGCCGCCCGCGCACCCTCGGGATCGCGCGCCTCGATTGCGGTCAGCACGGCGCGGTGCTGCGGCAGGCTGGCGGTCCGCCCCTTGAAGCGGTTGGTGAAGCGGATCGAGGTCCTGAGCGCGGTCTTCACCACGTCGCGGAACTGGGCGTAGAAGGGATTGGCGGAGGCTTCGAGCACGGCGATGTGAAAGGCGATGTCGGCCTCCAGCGGATCGTCGTCCCCGGCCTCGGCGGCGACCATACGCTGATATCCCGCCTCGATCGCCGCGATCCCCGCCGCATCGACCGCCCGCGCAGCAAGTCCGGCCGCCATCGGCTCGATCGCGATGCGCAGCTCGTTGAACTGGCGCAGCAAATCGAGGGAGAACTTGCGCTCGAGCATCCAGCGCAGGACGTCGGGATCGAACAGGTTCCAGGCCGAGGGCGGCTGCACGCTCGTCCCCTTGCGCGGCCGGGCCACCAGCAGGCCCTTGGCGGTCAGCATCTTGACCGCCTCGCGGGTGACCGAGCGGCTCACCGCATATTGTTGCGCCAGCTCGGCCTCGGTCGGGAAGGGACTGTCGTCGTAGCGCCCGACCACGATCGCCTTGCCCACCGCATCGAGCAGCGCATAGGTCAGATTGCGGCCCGAACCTATGGCTTCCATCTTAGTCATCTGCACAATGCCCCTTCCCCGTGCCTGATGGGAATTCGCAGATAACGTGGTGCGGTGCAATCCAAAGGCTTACGCATAGGGCGCGACCACGGTGCGGCGCGCAATCAGCGCGGCATCGGCAAGGATGCGCATCGGCTGACTGTCGACCGCGATCGTGCGGGCCGCGACCAGTTCGGCGAAACGGGCATAGATGGCGGGATACTCGGCAAAGGGGCCGAGCGGACGCTCTTCGCCGTCGACCGAGAGGCGCGCGCCGCCCTGCTCGATCGCGATGCGGCGGCCGGCGGCGGTATCGATGCAGATCGTCCAGGACTCCTCGCCCTGTTCGCGCCAGTCGAAGGTGGCGATCCGGTCCGCGCCCGCAAAGCGCAGGTGCGCGGCGATCGGCGCATGGCGGCCTGCGGGGATGCACAATTCGGCCTCCTCGACGAACAGCCGCTCGGGCAGGATCGCGCTGGCTATGGAGAGCGCGTTGATCCCGGTATCGAGCACGCCGAAGCCATCGGGCTCCCAGATCCAGTCCTGCCCGGGGTGCCACTTGCGCACGTCCTCGCGCCAGTCGATCGCGAGCCGGGCGATGCGCTCGCCCGCGAGCAGCGCGGCGGCCGGCGCGACCGCGGGCGCGTGCTGAGAGTGCCACGCGGCGTAGAGGCAGGTTCCGGCAGTCCTCGCCTCGGCCTCGATTGCCTCGAGCTCGCCGAGCGTCGCCGCCGGCGGCTTTTCGAGCAGCACCGCGAGCCCCGCCGCGATCGCCTCGGCGGCGATGGCGCGGCGTACCCGTGGCGGGGTGCATAGGCTCACCGCGTCGACCTCACCGGGCATCGCGGCGAGCAGCTCGCCGAGCGTCGCGAAGACGGGTAAGTCGAACCCCTGCACTCCGCTCGGATTGACCACTGCGACGAGGCGGAAAGCCGGGTTCGCCGCGATGGCGGGGGCGTGCTCGGCGCGGGCGATCTTGCCGAAGCCGACGATGGCGATGCGGATCGTCACTGGACACCCCCGACCGCTGCGGCGACGAAGCGGCGCGCGCGCGTGGCGACTTCGCCCGCGCTCAGGCCCGGCGTGTAGAGCGCGCTGCCGAGGCCGAAGCCATCGGCTCCGGCCTCACGATAGGCGGCCATCCGCTCGGGCGTGATCCCGCCCACCACGATCAGTTGCACGTCCTTGGGCAGCACCGCGCGCTGCGCCTTGACCACGGCAGGCGGGGCCGCCTCTGCGGGGAACAGCTTGAGCGCGTGGGCACCCGCCCCGAGCGCAGCGAAGGCTTCGCTGGGCGTGAAGAAGCCGGGTGCCGCGACGAGGCCCGCCTGCACGCTCGCCGCGATCACTGCAGGATCGGTGCCGGGCGAGACGATCAGCCGACCGCCGGCCTCGGCGACTTGTGCGACATCCTCGGGCGAGAGCACCGTTCCCGCCCCGATCAGCGCCTCCTCCCCGAACCGCCGGGCGAGCAGCGCAATGCTGGCGAGCGGATCGGGCGAGTTGAGCGGTACCTCGATGATCCGCACCCCCGCCTCGACGAGCGCGGCGCCGATGTCCTCGGCCACGTCCGGGGTAAGGCCGCGCAGGATCGCGACCAACGGGCATTCCGCGAAGCGGTGGGCGAACAGGGCGGCGGCGGTCATGCAATCTCTCCGATGAGCGCGCGCAGGCCCGCGCGGAAGGCCTCGGCGCCGTCGATCACCGTGGCGCGGTTCGCTTCGTCCCCGCATACCTGGGCGATGGCTGCGGCGTAGAGCGCACAGAGATCGGTCCGGCCGACGAGGTGCGGCACGGCGCCCTGCAGTTCGGCACCCTGTAGCTCGGAAAGGGCGGCGCGGACCTCCCCACCGATCAGCAGGCCACTTACAAAGCTTGTAGCATCGGCAAGCGGTGCGCCCAGCGCAGCGGCAGCCCGCACCCGGAACAGCCGGGAGAGCGCATCGCCCTCGAGCGCGGCGGCGACGCCCGCGGCGAAGTCGAGGCCGGCCCGGGCGGTGCCCTCGAGCTGCGGCGCGAGGATCGAATGCGAGCCGAGGATCGCGAAGAGTTCGCCCGTCATCCAGGTGGTGAAGCCGGCGATGCGGCCGCCCGTCACCCGCGCCCACTTGGCGTGGGTGCCGGGCAGGCACACGAGCGCGTCTGCGGGCACAGCGCCGCTCGCCAACGCGCCGATGATCTGCACCTCCTCGCCGCGCATCACATCGGGCGCCTCGGGGCGGCTCTCGCTGACGCCCGGAATGATCCCGGTATGCGGGTCGATCCACAGGATTGCGGCGGCGAGGTCGGCCCGGCCGGCGGGGCAGGGCACATAGGCCGTTTCGCGCCACCCGCGGTTCGATCCGATCATGCCGCCAAGCAGCATCGGCAGGTCGCCGAGACTGGCGCGCAGGAAGTCGATCTCGGCAGGGAAGCCGCCGGAGGGAATGGCGGTGACACCGCCTGCGTCTTCATAGGCGTCCTCGACCGTCCCGTCCGGGGCAACGCGCCAGGCCCGGCGGTTGGTGGTGCCCCAGTCGACCGCGATGAATGGCCCCTGCCAGTTCAACCCGCATCCTCCTTGCTTGCATCAGCTTAATTGTATTATAAATATGACTCTGTCAAATGCCAGCGGTGATGTGCAAAAATGAAAATTGCCCTTGTCGAGACCTTCCTTGTTCCGCCCCGCTGGCTGTTCGTGCGCGTCGAGGCGGATGACGGCAGCTTCGGCTGGGGCGAGGCCAGCCTCGAGGGCCATGCCGAGGCGGTGGTAGGTGCCTTCGAGGCGATCCGCGACCGCGTGATCGGCGCCGACCCGCGGCGCATCGAGGACATCTGGCAGCTCTGCCACCGCGGCGGCTTCTATCGCGGCGGGCCTGTGCTGATGTCGGCGATCGCCGGGCTCGACCAGGCGCTGTGGGACTGGAAGGGTCGCCACTACGGCCTGGCGGCGCACGAGATGCTCGGCGGGCGGGTGCGCGAGCGGGTGCGCGCCTATGCCTGGATCGGCGGCGACCGGCCAAACGACATCGCCGCGGCCGCCGCGGCACGGCGCGCGCAGGGCTTCACCGCCGTCAAGATGAACGCCACCGCCGAAGCGCCGATGCTCGCCGCACCGCGCTTCGAGGAGGTGGTCGCGCGGGTCACCGCCGCGCAGGGTGAAGGCGTCGACGTCGCGCTCGACTTCCATGGCCGCATCCACCGCCCTATGGCCAAGCAGCTCGCCCGCGCGCTCGAGCCGCTCGGTCTCCTGTTCATCGAGGAGCCGGTTCTGTCCGAGCATGCCGAGGCGTTGTCGCAGATCGCCGCGCTGACCAGCATCCCGATCGCGATGGGCGAGCGGCTCTATTCGCGCTGGGAATTCAAGGCGATGCTGGCGAGCGGCGCGGTCGACGTGATCCAGCCGGACCTCAGCCACGCCGGGGGCCTTAGCGAGTGCCGCCGCATCGCCGCCATGGCCGAGGCCTACGACGTCGCCGTCGCCCCGCACTGCCCGCTCGGCCCGCTGGCGCTCGGGGCGTGCCTGCAACTGGCCGCCTGCACGCCCAACGTGGTGCTGCAGGAGATGTCGCTCGGCATCCACTACAACGAGGGCCATGATCTGCTGAGCTTCGTCACCGACCCGGAAGTGCTCACGCCGCAAGACGGATTCCTGCCGATTCCTTCAGGCCCGGGACTCGGGATCACGATCGACGAGACCAAGGTCCGGGCCGCCGCCGCCGCGCCGCACCGCTGGCGCAACCCCGTCTGGCGGCACGAGGACGGATCCTTCGCGGAGTGGTGACAGCCGCGAGGCGTGACTGGAAAGCCACACCTCGGCGCCTTCAGATTATTTATCATATTTAGATGTTTTTTGCTCCACGCAATCGGCTAATCTGAGTGATAAGAAAAGGCCGATCTATCGGGCACAAAACGACGAGGGGAGACGATCATGAGAGCGATCAGACTTTCGCAATCTTCGGCTGCGGCCGTTGCCATCGCGCTTGTCGCAGGCACAGCACAGGCGCAGCAAACCGCACCGGAAGCCGCACCCGCCTCTGCAACGACTGCCGAGGCGCCGGATGCCGGCGGCGACGAAATTGTGGTGACGGGCCTGCGAGCCTCGCTCGAAAGCGTGCGCAACATCCGCCGCAACTCCGACGAGATCGTCGATGCCGTGGTGGCCGAGGACATCGCCAAGCTGCCCGATCTCAACACGGCGCAGATCGCCGCGCGCATCCCGGGCGTGCAGGTCTACCGCCAGGGCGGCGAGGCGCAGAACGTGCTGGTGCGCGGTCTGCCGAACTTCACCACCACCTACAACGGCCGCGAAATCTTCACCGCCGAGACCCGCGTGGTGGCGCTCCAGGACTTCCCCGCCGCCAACGTCGCCGCACTCGAGGTGTTCAAGACCTCCGCCGCCGACCTGATCGAGCCCGGCCTCGCCGGCCTCGTCAACGTCCGCTCGCGCCAGCCCTTCGACTTCGAGGACGGCCAGATCGCGGGCTCGGTCTGGGGCCTCTACACCGTCCAAGCCGAGGAGGTGACGCCCAACTTCAATGTCCTCGTCACCAAGCGCTGGGAGCTTGCCGACGGTGGCGAGTTCGGTATCCTGCTCAACGCCTCGCGGGTCGAGATGGACTATCTCGACGCCGAAATCTCGAACACCGACTTCCTCCAGACCTTCCGGAGCGAAGGCGGCGTGCTGGTTGCCGACGCGGGCGCGGGCACGGCGGCGCGCTTCCCCGACATCCAGCGGCTGTTCTACCGCTCGGGCAACCGCGTGCGCCCCTCGATCAACGGCGCGATCCAGTACAAGCCCACGCCCGACATCGAGTTCTATCTCGAGGGCCTATGGCAGGGCTTCCGCAACAAGATCGAGGACCGCCTGCTCGCCGCCGAGCTGTTCAACCGCGCCCAGGTCTCGAGCCTCGTATTCCGCGACGGCACCAACATCGTGCGCAGCGGCACGGTCAACGCACCGGCGGGCTCGCTGTTCTCTTTCCAGGGCGCGACCTACAACAAGACCGACACCTACCAGTTCGCCGGCGGCGCGCGGATGACCTTCGACCGGCTCAACGTCAACATCGACGTCGCGCGCACCGACAGCACCTTCACCGGATCGACCGAGTCGGTCGACCGCCGCTGGACCGGCGCCCCGATCATCAATTTCGACACCGACAAGCCGTCGTTCGAGATCGCCAACATCGACTTCACCGACCCGTCGGAGCAGTTCTTCGACGGGTTGTTCGAGGAGAACCAGCTTTCCTCGGGCGACGACTGGCAGCTGCGGGCCGATCTCGAATATGAAGTGGACGGCACCTTCCTGCGGAGCATCCAGGCGGGCGTGCGCTACACCGATCGCAACGCCGTGCGGCAGTATGCCAACCGCTTCAGCCGTCCGGCGACCCGAATCAACGCTGCCGATCTGCCCGTCGAGTTCGACGTGTTCACCGGCGTCGATGTCGGCGGGACCTTCGAATGGGCGGCGCCCACCTACGAGAGCATCCGCGCGAACCTTGCCGAACTGCGCGGGATCGCCGGTTTCGCGGGTCCGGGCCCGGTGCCGCGGGCGCTGCTCTACACCGCCGAGGAGAAGAACCTCGCCGGCTACGGCCAGATCAACCTCGGCTCGGAAGACCTCGAGGGCACGCTCGGCCTGCGCATGACGCGGGTCGAAACGCGCGTGGCCGGCCCCAATCCGACCGGGATTCCGGAGATCGACGAGGGCAGCACCAACACCTCGTGGCTGCCTAATGCCAGCATCCGCTATCGGGCGACCGACCAGCTCCAGCTGCGCGCCGCGGTTTCCAAGACGCGCACCCTGCCGACCTTCGCCGATCTCAACCCGGCGCTGGTGCTCGGCGCGCCGCCGCCGGGCGGGGTGGGGACTCCGAACGATCCATTCCGCGCCTCGGGCGGCAATCCGTTCCTCCAGCCGTTCACCTCGTGGAACTTCGACGTCGCGGCGGAATACTACTTCAGCCCCACCGGCTTCGTCTCGCTGTCGGGCTTCCACCGCGCCATCGACGGGTTCATCCAGCAGAACACCTTCCGCATCGAGGACCCGACGCTGGGAACCATCGAGATCACCGGGCCGGTCAACACCGGCAAGGGGCGGATCACCGGGGTCGAGCTTCAGGGCCAGGTCTTCGCCGACATCGAGAGCCTGCCCGACTGGGCCCAGGGCTTCGGCATGCAGGTCAACGTCGCCTATATCGATGCCGAGACGCAGCAGCCCGACGGGGCGGGCGGGCGGAGCGGCGCTCCCCCGCCTGCACCGCTACTTCGCCTTTGCCGCAGGGCGCAGGCTGGTGCCGATCAGCGGGCGGGTGCCGTCCCAGCCGAGCGGGGCGATGTACATCTGCCGTCCCTTCTTCGCATTACGGCACCCGCCGCGCGCGATATGGGCGTGGAACACGATGAACTGCCGGCCAGCCGCCTCGAACACGGCCTGGTGCCCCGGCCCGCTGAGGCACCCCGCATCGCGGTCGGCATAGGAATAGAGGATCGGGTTCTCGGCGGCGTCGCTGCACGGCCCCATCGGCCCCTCGCAAGTGGCATAGCCCATCGCGTAGGGCGACAGGCGCTGGTGCGGCTCCCAGCCGAAATGATTGGCCGAATAGAGCATGACGTAGCCATCCCCGGTGCGCAGCATCGTCGGGGATTCGATGACGTGCGCCTCCCACTCCTGGTCGTTGCTGAGCAGCGCCACCGGCTCTCCGGTGAGTCCCAGTCCGTCCGGCGTCAGCGGCTGGACGAAGATCTCGGTGGGCTTGCCGACCGCGTTGGCATCGGCCTTGTAGTAGAGATAGAGTTGGCCGTCCGCGTCGCGGAAAGGGCTTGCGTCGATCGTCCCGCCGAGCTCGCGCTGGCACACCAGTGGCGCCTTCGCCTCGGAGGTGAACGGCCCCATCGGATCGGCGCTGGTTGCGACCCCCGTGCATTGCCGGCCGCTGGCGCGCTCGCGGGCGGTGAAGAACAGGAGATAGCGCTCGTCGAGCTTCAGCACCTCAGGCGCCCAGGTCCAGCCGCGCTCCGCCCAGGCGGGCAGCACCGGCATGGCATCGTGGAGCCTGCCCCCGGTGCCGAGCGGCGCCCAGTCGAAAAGATTGTCCGAGATCGCCATCTGCACATTCGCGCGGTTCCTGTCGGCATTGGTGGCGTAGGCGAGATAGCGGCCCTCATGGGCCAGCACGAAGGGATCGGGAAAGTTGCTCCGATAGACCGGAACGAAGGGCTCGCCCGCGCTGCCCGATGCCGCGGCGGGGGCAAGACAGGCCGACAGGGTTGCGGCAGCGGCAAGGGAGAGGACGGGGCGCAAGCGTTGCTCCTTGATGAAGTACACACGCAGCGTGCGATTTCCGCATCGCGGCTTGTTCTCGTCATATTATCATATAAATTGACCGGCGATGAAAGATACCCCGAAGGATCGCCAGCAACCAGGTGCCGTCCGGGAGCTGTTCGGACACCTGCCCGATGGCCGCGCGGTGGAGGCGGTGACGCTTTCCAACACGCGCGGGATGCGCGCGACGATCCTTGCCTACGGCGCGACGCTCCAGTCGGTGATCGTGCCCGACAGGAACGGGGTGCCCGCCGATGTGACGCTCGGCCATGCAGACCTCGCCGCCTACGTGGACCAGCCGCAATACTTCGGCTCGAGCGTCGGGCGGGTCGCCAATCGCATCGCCGGCGGACGCTTCGTGCTCGATGGCAAGGACTATCGCGTGCCGCTCAACAACGGCCCCAATGCGCTCCACGGCGGGCCGGAGGGCTTCGACAAGGCGCTATGGGAGATCCTCGAGGTTTCCGCCGATCCTCTCCCGCAGGTGATGCTCGCCCATATCAGCCCCGACGACGATCAGGGCTTCCCCGGCGTCCTGCGGGTTACCGCCACCTATGCCCTCGGGCAGGACGGGGCGCTGGCGATCACATATTGCGCGACCACCGACCGGCCGACGCTCGTCAACCTCACCAATCACGCCTACTGGAACCTCGCCGGCGAAGGCTCGGCTGGCGGAGCAATGGATCACGTGCTGACTATCCCGGCCGAGCACTTCCTCCCCACCGACGACAGCGCCATTCCCACCGGAGAATTCGCGCCGGTGGAGGGCACGCCCTTCGACTTCCGCGCCCCCCGCCCGATTGGCGCCCGCGTGCGCGAGGCGGGCCACAAACAGATCCGCATCGGACGCGGCTACGATCACAACTGGGTCATCGCCCGGACGCGCAGCGCGCAGCCACGCCTCCTCGCCCGGCTCGAGCATCCCGGTTCAGGGCGCGTGCTGGAGGTGCATTCGAGCCAGCCGGGGCTCCAGTTCTATTCGGGCAACTTCCTCGACGGCAGCAGCGTCGGCAAGGCGGGGCAGGCCTACCGCATGGGCGACGGTGTCGCGCTCGAGCCGCAGATGTTCCCCGACACACCGAACCGCCCGGAGTTCGGCTCGCTCCGGCTCGAACCCGGCGAGGTCTACGAACACCGGCTGGCCTTCCGCTTCGGGATCGCCTGATCCCGCGCGGTCAGGCCGTGCCGGGCTTGAGGATCACCTTGGTCCAGGTGTCCTGCTCCTGCTTGAAGTTCCTGTAGCCCTTCGGCGCCTCTTCCAGCGGCAGGCGGTGGCTGATGAGGAAGGTGGTGTCGATTGCCCCCGCCTCGATCTTCTCCAGCAGGTCCGCCATGTAGCGCTGCACGTGGGTCTGGCCGGTGCGCAGCTGGAGACCCTTTTCCATCACCGCGCCGAGCGGGAACTTGTCGGTCATCCCGCCATAGACGCCGGGCACCGAGACCCGGCCGCCGAAACGCACCGCGAGGATCGCCTGCTTCAAGGCGCTCGCCCGGTCGGCGCCAATGCCCATGGTCTGCTTGGCGATGTCGATGACGTTGTCGACGGCAAAGCCGTGCGCCTCCATCCCGACCGCGTCGATCACCGCGTCGACACCGATCCCGCCGCTCATCTCCATCAGCGCCTCGCGCACGTCGGTGGTGCGAAAATTGATCGTCCGCGCGCCGAGCTGCCGGGCAAGCTCGAGCCGGTGGGGATAGTGGTCGATCGCGATCACCTGCGCCGCACCCATCGCGAGGGCGGACTGGATCGCGAACAGGCCCACCGGCCCGCAGCCCCACACCGCGACCGTGTCGTCGGGCCCGATTTCGGCGTTCTCTGCCGCCATCCACCCGGTCGGCAGGATGTCGGAGAGGAACAGCACCTGTTCGTCCTCAAGATGATCGGGCACCACGATCGGGCCGACGTCTGAGAACGGCACGCGGACATATTCCGCCTGCCCGCCCGCGTAGCCGCCGGTCATGTGCGAATAGCCGAATATCCCCGCCATCGGGTGTCCGTAGAGCTTTTCCGACATGTCCTGCTTTTCAGCCGGGTTGGAATTCTCGCAGGCGCTGTATTGGGTGATGCGGCAGTGAAAGCAGGCGCCGCAGCTGATCGTGAAGGGCACCACCACGCGCTGGCCCTTGGCGAGCGTGCTGCCGGGGCCGGTCTCGACCACCTCGCCCATGAATTCGTGGCCGAGGATGTCGCCTGGCATCAACGAGGGGATCACCCCGTCATAGAGGTGAAGGTCGCTGCCGCAGATCGCGGTCGAGGTGACGCGGATGATCGCGTCGCGCGGGTTGACGATTTCGGGATCGTCGACCGTATCGACGCTGACCTTCCGGGTCCCGTGCCAGGCAAGGGCGCGCATCAGATTGTCTCCTGCTGGACATGACCGAGACCGGTCGCCTCGTCGCGCCGCCGGGTGGAGGTGGCGATCTCGCCGGTTTCCATGAGCATTTTGAACCGCTTGAGATCGTGCCGGGCCTGCAGCTCTGGACTGCGCCGGGCGAGGGTCGCGATGGCGTTGCCGAGCGCGCCGCCCGGAGGCTTGTAGGCGATGATGAGGCCGACCCGCGTGCCGCGTTCTCCAGGCGCGTCCTCGAAGGTGACGCGCCCCTCGGTGTCGATCTGCGAACCCTCGGTCGAGCGCCAGGCGATGAGCTCGCCCTCGACCTCGCGGGCGATGCGGGTGTCGACCGCATAGAGCGTGCCGGCCGGCGCCTTGATGAACCACGTGTTGTGATCGGGCCCACCGGCGGCAGGCTCGACCCGGTCGAGGTTCTCCATGAACTGCGGCAGGTTGCTGAAGTTGCGCCAGAAGCGGTAGAGCTCCTGTCGCGGCCGGGCGATGGTGACGGTGCGGCCGACCACGCAGTAGTCGCCGAAGGAGCGCCGCGCGGTGAAGCCGGGGGCGCTGTCGGGCATCACCTCACGCCGGTGGCGTTTCGAGGCGGCGGCGCGGGCGACGAGCGGCAGGGCAATGATTCCGGCACCAATCAACCCGATCAGCGGCCAAGGGGTCGTGTTGCGGGACTGCATGGGCTCTCTCCCGAAGGTTGGCCCGTCGGGGCAGCGATGATGGGAGCGGCGGGGTGATCAGACCCCGCCACGCGCAGGCTTGGTTCGCCTGCTAGGCGAAGCGCGCCATGCTGCGCCGGTCGCGCTCGCATTGGGCGACGTACTCGCCTTCCAGTTCACGCATTTGCGCGTGGCGCCACTGGTTGTAGCTGTAGTCGGGCTGCGCGCCCTTGAGGGGCTGCATGTCGCCCTTGAAGAAGGTGGTGGGATGCTGGCGAGTGGCCATGACGTATCGCCCTTTCCATCTGCTGGTCCCGGCAGGCTTGCGCGGGTTTCGATCCCTTCATGGACCGGGGCCCAGCCGGGCCCTCTATCCTGCATCAACTTGTCTGCGCCTCGGCGAATGCTCAGGCCGCTTCGTCGTGCGCTGGATTTCCCGCCCCGGGCGATCGGCCGCAGGAAAACCGCCGCCAGGCCCCTCGCGAAGACCAGGGAGCCGGGATGCAGAGCGTCCGGTCGTACAGCCGTCGCAATTGGTCGGCACGGGTCTACCATCCGCCACTTTTCCGCTTGCATTCGCAGCGCTGGCCGCTAGGCGCGCGATACGTTATCTCATCAAGCAAACGGGAAGCTTCATGACCACCAGCACGACGCGTCTTGTGTCCTCTCATCTTGCGCTCGCCGCGGCGATCGGCCTGTGCTCGGCCGCCCCTGCCTTCGCCGAGAACGCCGCGCCGGACGAAGCGGAAGCCGAGGCCCAGTCCCGGACCGGGACCGGGACCGGGACGATCGAGGACGATGTCCACAACCGCCAGATCGATCGCAACGGCACCATCATCGTCAGCGCCGCGGGCGTGAAGGAGCTCGACGTGCTCGCCGGCACCAGCGTGCTCGAGATCGGGGAGATCCAGCGCGACGCGGTAAACGGCCAGATCGGCGACCTCCTCGCCAAGCTGCCCGGCGTCTCCTCGACCAGCTTCGCCCCCGGCTCCTCGCGCCCCGTGCTGCGCGGCCAGCAGGGCGAGCGCGTGCGCGTGCTGGTCGACGGGGTAGGCACCGCCGACGTCTCGAACACCTCGGTCGACCATGCCACCACCCTCGAGCCGATCACCGTCGAGCGGATCGAGGTGCTGCGCGGCCCGGCCGTGCTGCTCTACGGCAGCCAGGCCATCGGCGGCGCGGTCAACGTGATCGACAAGCGCATCCCGACGCGCGTGCCCGACGAGGACTTCCACATCGATGCCTTCGCCGGCGTCGACAGCGCCACCAACCTGCGCACGGGCGCTGCCAGCCTCGATGTCGGCCTGACCGACAGCCTCGTTTTCCACGTCGACGGCTCGTGGCGCGAGACCGACGATATGGAGATCGGCGGCTTCCAGGTCTCCCCGGCACTGCGGGCCGACCTCCTCGCCGATGCCGACGAGGAAGAGGAAGAGGGCGAAATCGAAGAGGCCGCAGAGCTGCGCGAGGCCGCCGGCCAGCGCGGGCGCGTGCCCAATTCGGCGGTCGAAAGCTGGACGATCAACGCCGGGCTCGGCCTCGTCCTTGGTGAGAGCACCTTCGGCGCCGCAGTCGGCTGGTACAACAGCGACTACGGCGTCCCCACCCGCCCGGGCGCCGGCCACCACCACGGCGAGGAGGGCGAGGAAGCCGAGGAAGGCGCCGAGGAGGAAGGCGCGGAGCTCGTCACCATAGGGCTCGAGCAGTTCCGCGCCGACTTCAAGGGCGACATCTTCCTCGGCGACGGCGCCTTCGAGCGGCTGAAGCTGCGCGTCGGCTACTCCGACTACACCCACACCGAGTTCGAAGGGGCGGAGGTCGGCACCACCTTCGATTCCCAGAGCATCGAGGCGCGCGCCGAGCTGGTGCAGGACGCCGAGGGCATGCTGCGCGGCTCGACGGGCGTGCAGTACCTCCACCGCGACTTCTTCGCCGTTGGTGCCGAGGCCTACGTGCCGCCGAACCTCACCGATCAGGTGGCGATCTTCACGCTTCAGGAATTCGGCACCGGCCCGATCCAGATCGAGGCCGCCGCGCGCGGGGAGTTCACCAAGGTCGAGGCGCAGACCCTCGGGATCGAGCGCGATTACGACACCTTCTCGGGTGCGCTCGGGCTCGTCTACGAAGGCATCGAGGGCGTGCGCCTCGGCATCAACGGCTCGCGCGCCGAACGCGCGCCCTCCGCCGAGGAGCTGTTCTCGAACGGCCCGCACATCGCGACGCAGGCCTTCGAGATCGGCGATGCCGACCTTCGCACCGAACGCGCCTGGGGCATCGAGGCCTTCGCGCGGGGCGCCATCGGGGCGGGGACCTTCAACCTCACCGCCTACCGCCAGTGGTTCGACAACTACATTTACCTGGAGGAGACCGGCGAGGAGGAGGACGACCTGCCGGTGTTCCAGTACCTTCAACAGGATGCGGACTTCTGGGGCTTCGAAGCCGAGGTCAACTACCCCCTCGTCGACACCGGCAGCTTCCGCCTGCTGACCGACCTCAGGGCCTCCTATGTCGAGGCCGAACTTGACGACGGCAGCGCCGTCCCGCGCATCCCGCCGCTCAGCCTGCTCGGCGCGCTGGAAGCCCAGACCGACGCCTTCGACCTGCGCGGCGAGGTGCAATGGTTCGACGATCAGGACCGCGTCACCACCTTCGAGACGCCGACCGACAGCTTCACGCTGGTCAACGCGCTGGTGGCCTGGCGTCCCTTCGAAGGCAACCGCAACGTCACCCTGATCGCCGCGGCGGACAACATCTTCGACGTCAACGGCCGGCGCCACGCCAGCTTCACCAAGGACTTCGTGCCCCTGATGGGTCGGAACTTTCGGGCCAGTGTCCGGTTAAGCTTCTAGGCATTAGCCAACAGGGGCCCGCTCAGGGTCGCAGGAGGGGCAGGCGGGAGGACCGGCTGCCCCTTTTGCTGTGCCTTCAGCCGAACGCCGCGCGCACCACGATCAGCATCTGGCCGGCACAGCTGAAGCCGAACAGCGTCAGCGCCGCGCACACCGCCCGGAAGCTTGCGAGCCGGCGGCCCTCCCCCGGCACGAGCGGCAGCACCGGGTGCAGCAAGAGCACCACGTCGCGCGCGTGGAGCACCAGCCAGGCCGCAGACAGGATCGTGGCCGCGCTCTGCAGCGCGAGCAGGACCTGCATCTGGACGAGGGGCATGGCGGAGCCTTTCGTCGCTGCGACGCCCCTCCACCCTTGCTCAACGCCGCGGGCGCGCGGGATGTTCCGCCGCGCCGACCGCCCTACGTGTTGCTACGCTTCCACCGCGAAGGTGAGCTCGGCATGCTCTTCGAGCCGCTTCACCAAGTCCTCGCCGAGGAACGCGCCCGGGGTGCCGATGCCGCCACGCTTGTCGCAGGAAAGCAGCGCGATCCCGGTCTCGGAGAGCATCCGGCTGGTCGATCCATAGCCGGGATCGTAGCGGCCCTTGACGCCGTATTGCAGGCGCTGCCCGTCCGCCATGTCGGCGACGAAAACGACATCGTAGAAGCCGTTCTCGCGCTCCTCCCTGCTGGGCCCCTCACCGGGCTTGGGAGGCTTGGCACCGAAGGGGTTCTTCATGAACTCGAGCGCCGCCTGCGCCGCTGCCTTGCCGGCTTCGCCGGGGCTGGTCAGCATCATCTCGTCATAGCGGAAGTCGGTGCCGTAGGGGTGGCCGAGCAGGAAGTTGGTGCGGTGCACGTTCTTGGTGTTGATCGGCGCCATCACGAAGGGCGCGGACCACTTGCCAAGGTCCTCTTCGTAGCTCGGGATCATGCCCGAGGGCTGGTCCGGCCCCTCGAAGCCGGGGGTGAGCGCGAAGGGGTTGCGCAGCACGTTGATGACCGAGATGTCCTTCGCCGCCGCCTTCATCGTCGCCCCGAGGCTCGCTGCGGTGCCGCCCGAAAACGTGCCCTGCATCGCGCGCACGCGGCCACGGATGCGCGGCGCGGGCTTGCCGAAGCGTTCTACACACGCCTTCTGGGTCATCATCACGCCGAGATCGAAGGGGATCGAATCGAACCCCGACGAAAAGCAGATGCGCGCGCCGCTCGCTTCGGCCGCGGCCTGATGCTCGGCGATCTTGGCCGCCATCCACGCGGGCTCGCCGCACAGGTCGGCATAGTCGGTGCCGGTGGCAACGCAGGCGGCGACGAGCTTGTCGCCATAGAGCTGGTAGGGGCCAACGGTGGTGAGGACGACTTTCGTACGGCGGCACATGGCTTCGAGATCGGCGATGTCGTCCGCATCGGCGACCACCAGCGGGGTGCTTGTGGGCGCGCCGATCAGGTCGCGGACCTCCTCGAGCTTGGCGAGACTGCGCCCGGCCATCGCCCACTTCGGACCATCATCGCGGGGGCCGTAGTGATGGGCGAGGTACTCCGCCACCAGCCGCCCGGTGTAGCCGGTCGCGCCATAGACAATGATGTCGAATTCACGGGTGCTCATGTGGGCCTCCTGACTCCGTTCGCGCTGCGCTTGTCGAAGCACTGTCCTTCTTTTGGACCGAAGCGGAAAGAAAAAAGCAGCCCTTCGACAAGCTCGGGGCAAGAGAACATAAGGAAAGCTGTTGCGCTAGAGCCGCGGCAGTGTCACCCCGCGCTGGCCCATGTACTTGCCCGCGCGGTCCTTGTAGCTCGTTTCGCAGCGCTCGTTGCCCTGGAGGAACAGGAACTGGCACGCCCCCTCGTTGGCGTAGATCTTCGCCGGAAGCGGGGTGGTGTTCGAGAACTCCAGCGTGACGTGCCCTTCCCAGCCCGGCTCCAATGGCGTCACGTTCACGATGATCCCGCAGCGCGCATAGGTGCTCTTGCCGAGACAGATCACCAGCACGTCTTCCGGCACACGGAAGTATTCGACCGTCCGGGCGAGCGCGAAGGAGTTGGGCGGGATGACGCAGACGTCGGTCTCGCGATCGACGAAGGAATTCGCTGCGAAGTCCTTGGGGTCGACCACCGCGGAATCGACATTGGTGAAGATCTTGAACTCGGGCGCCACGCGCGCGTCGTAGCCGTAGGACGAGAGACCATAGGAGATCACCCCGTCGCGCCGCTGCGCCTCGACGAAGGGCTCGATCATGCCCTGTTCGAGCGCCTGCGCGCGGATCCACTTGTCGGAGAGAATCGTCATGTACGAGGGATTCCCGATGGCGCGCGCGGGAGCAAGGGCGGGGCGGATTCTATCCCCTCTTTGGCGTGGTGGGGCGTCTGCTTTGCCATGATCCGGCAGAGAAGCCGCCGTTCTGAAAGCGACCCCCTTGCGGACATCCCTAGTGCTTTGTGACAGTCACCTTCAGATAGGTGGCAGGGATTTCAGTCCGCCCGGCGCCGCCGCGATTATGCTGTTCGAAGAGCTGAGTGAGCTCGGCTTCCAGTTGCTCAGCCCTCCCGTCTTTCGAAGCCGCTTCGAACGCATTCATCGTCGGCCCGTAATACTGTTTAAACATCTGAAGCAGCTGTGACGGCGCGCCGGGGTGCCGGAAGACATAGGTTTCGCGCTCGCAAACAATGTTATCCAAGGGCACGCCAGCGTCGCCAAAGCGTTGGCGAACATTGTCCTCGACACCCCAGGTCACAGGGCTGATGAACCCTTCCGGCGGCGGCGGAGTGTAAGCTGCGCTGATCTTCAGGATCTGGGCAATCAAGGTCGGATCACCGGGGATCCAGTTACCCATCACGATGCGCCCTCCGCTACGGGTAACTCTCACCATCTCTCGCGCCACATCCGACGGGCGCGGAGCGAACATCGCGCCGAAGATGCTGACCACGAGGTCGAAAGTCTCCGCCGCGAGATCGCTGAGGTCCGATGCGTCGCCTTCCTGAAACCGTAGGTTATCAAGGCCTGCCGCCGCGGCGCGCGCATTACCGGCGGCAACTAGATTTGCAGCGATGTCCACGCCGAGGACGTTGGCGCCGCGCATCGCCGCTGGAAGCGCTGTGGTGCCGTCACCACATCCCAGATCGAGCACGCTCATCCCGGGGCCAACGCCGAGACTTTCCACCAGCTCATCGCCACTGTCCCGCATGGCGGCGGCAATTCTGGTAAAATCACCCTTTTCCCACAGCGCCTTGTTCGGGTTCGTCATGATGCCCACCCTTGGTTCAGGGCGAGGAAGATATCACGCTGTTGAGGAAAAGTCCTCAACTGAGGCGCAGTGGGGCCTAAAGTCCGCTTTCACCCAATCCGCCATCGCCGATTACGCCAGCATGAACTCCGCCCACACCGGCAGGTGATCGGAGGCGATCGTCGCCGCCGCGCTGCGGTGGACGCCGCAGCCGGTGGCCCGCAGCCGGTCGCAATGCAGGATCCGGTCGAGCCGGCCCAGCGGTCGGCGGCTGGGGAAGCTAGGGCCGGGATCGAGCAGCGCGAAGTGCCGGGTGAACTCGCGGAAACAGCCCGCCGACGCGCGCCATTCATTGAGGTCGCCCATCAGCACCGTCGGCCCCTCCCCGCGCGCCGCATCGCCGAGCCCGGCGATGGTCTTCGCCTGCCGCGCGCGCCACAGGCCCGACAGGTCGAGATGCATCCCGAAGACCGACAGGCCGACATCCCCGATCCGCACCCGCGCCGTCACCACCCCGCGCGGTTCGAGGAAGGGGATGTGGATGATGTCGTGGCTCTCCGCCGCGATCCCCTGCCGCACGAGGATCGCATTGCCGTGCCAGCCCATCGAATCCCCCTGTACGTCGAGCGGCACCGGCACGTAGTCGGTGTGGCTCTCGATCAGGAAGCGCGGCAGCACGCTCGCTCGGGAGCCGAAGCGCAGGTCGGCCTCTTGCAGGCAGACGATATCCGCGTCCACCTCGTTCAGCACGCCGAGGATGCGCGCCGGATCGCGCCTGCGATCGGTGCCGATCGCCTTGTGGATGTTGTAGCTCGCGACCTTGAAGGTACAGCGCTCTGACGCAGGGTCCGGCATGGGCGCCACGTTAGCCGCCGCCGTGCGAATTCGATAGAGCGCCCCGCGCGGCTCGTCGTAGCCTTGCGGCATGACCCATGGCGCGCGGGTTCTCTGTGCCTTCGACGGCGGTGCCCGGGGAGACTGGGCGGTGACGGGGATGACGACCCTTGCTGGGGATCCCCTTCCCGAAGTCGCCCGGCTGTCGGTGCGGGCGGGCGAGGCGCCTGCGATGGGGTCGCCGTGCTGGACGCTCGCGGGGGTTGCAGGTCACCTGCGCTACACCCGGCGCGACGAGGCCGCGGCGCTCGCGCAGGATGAGCGGCGGTGCATCTGCGAGGAGCAGTCGCGCCACACCTCGATCGGGATGGAGTACCTGCCGCAAATCGCCCGCCGCCTCCACCATGGCCGCGATCTGGGCGAGCCCTTCGACTTCCTCACCTGGTTCGACTTCGCTCGCGAGGACGAGGGGCTGTTCGACGAACTGCTGGCGCGGCTCAGGGCGGGCGCCGAGTGGACCTACGTCACCCGCGAGATAGACATCCGCCTGACCCGCACCGCCTAGCCCGCCGCCAGAAGGCTGGCATTGCCGCCCGCCGCGGTGGTGTCGATGCACATCACCCGTTCGGTCGCGAAGCGGGCGAGGTAGTGCGGGCCGCCGGCCTTGGGCCCGGTGCCCGACAGGCCCTCGCCGCCGAAGGGCTGGCTTTCCACCACCGCGCCGATCTGGTTGCGGTTGACGTAGAAATTGCCGACCCGGGCGCGGCCTCCCACGAAGCGCCGCGTCTCGGCGATGCGGCTGTGGAGGCCGAGGGTGAGGCCGAAGCCGGTGGCGTTGATATCGTCGACCACCTTGCCGAGTTCGTCGGCGCGGAAGCGCACCACATGGAGCACCGGGCCGAAGTTCTCGCGCTTGAGGGCAGCGATCGAGGGGATCTCGATGATCGTCGGGGCGACGAAATGGCCCTGCGCCGGCACCCCGGCGAGGCGCTCGACCTTCAGCCCCCTCGCCGTGCAATCGGCGATGTGCGCCTCGAGCAGCGCCTTCGCCTCGGCGTCGATCACCGGGCCGACATCGGTGGCGAAGTCCGCCGGATCGCCCACGGTGAGCGCCGCGAAGCCACCGCGAATCATCTCCATCAGCCCCTCGGCGATGTCCTCCTGCACATAGAGCACCCGCAGCGCCGAGCACCGCTGGCCCGCGCTCTGGAAGCTGCTCGCCAGCACGTCGCGCACCACCTGTTCGGGGAGCGCCGAGCTGTCGACGATCATCGCGTTCTGGCCGCCGGTCTCGGCGATCAATGTCGCGATCGGACCGTCGCGGTTCGCAAGCGCGCGATTGATGGCGCGTGCGGTCTCGGTCGATCCGGTGAAGGCGACACCGGCAAGGCGCGGGTCGGCGGTGATCATCTGGCCTACGTCTCCCCCGCCGGGGAGCAGTTGCAGCGCCTCGGGCGGAATGCCGGCATCGTGGCACAGCTTCACCGCCAGCGCGGCGATCAGCGGGGTCTTTTCGGCGGGCTTGGCAATCACGGAGTTGCCCGCTGCGAGCGCGGCGCTCGCCATGCCGATGAAGATCGCCAGCGGAAAGTTCCACGGGGAGATGGTGGCGAACACGCCGCGTCCGTGGAGGCTGAGGCTGTTCTCCTCCCCCGTCGGCCCGGGAAGCATCACGGGCGCGGCGAACTGTCGGCGCGCCTCGGCGGCATAGTAGCGCAGGAAATCGACCGCCTCGCGCAGCTCGAGCACGGAATCGAGCAGGGTCTTGCCCGCCTCGCGCTGGCACAGGCTGAGGAACTCGGCGCAGTGCGCCTCGAACAGGTCGGCGGCTTCCTCGAGGAGCAGGGCCCGCGCCTCGCCGCCGAGCGCGTCCCAGCCGGGCTGGATCGCGGCGGCGCGGGCGAAGGCGGCCGCGACCTCCTCCGCCGTCGCGTCGCGGCGGGTGCCGACGATGATCGCCGGATCGTGCGGCGCGGTGACGTTGACGACCGCTCCGGCAGAGGCGCCCGGGAAGGTCGGCTCGGCGCGCCAGTGGACGCTTTCGAGCACCTTCAGCCGGGCGAGCAGCGGCTCCAGCACAGTGGGATCGGACAGGTCGATGCCCGCGCTGTTCTTCCTTGCCCCGAAGATGTCGGCCGGCAGCGGGATCGCGGGATTGCGGCGCGGGCGCAGCGCGGCGAGCTCCGCCACGGGATCGCCGACCAGCTCCTCTGCGGGCACGTCGGCATCGCCCATGCGGTTGACGAAGCTGGTGTTGGCCCCGTTCTCGAGCAGCCGGCGCACGAGGTAGGCGAGAAGTTCCTTGTGCCCGCCGACCGGCGCATAGATCCTGACCGGTGTCCTCTGGTTGCCTTCCAGAGCGTGGAGCGCGTCATAGACCTCCTCGCCCATGCCGTGGAGGCGCTGGAATTCAAACGGCTTGCCAGCGGCCAAGTGCTTGATCGCGCCGATGGTATAGGCGTTGTGGGTTGCGAAGGCCGGGCGGATCACGTCCGCATGTTCGAACAGGCGTGCGGCGCAGGCGAGGTAGCTGACGTCGGTCGCGACCTTGCGGGTGAAGACGGGGTAGTCGGCATAGCCGCCCACTTGGCTGAGCTTCACCTCGCTGTCCCAATAGGCGCCCTTGACCAGCCGCACGAAGAGCTTGCGCCCGTGCCGCCGCGCGAGCTTGCCCGCCCAGTCGCACACGGCGAGCCCGCGCTTCTGGTAGGCCTGGATGGCGAGGCCGAAGCCCTCCCAGCGGCTGCCGTCGGGGCGGCGGAACAGGGTGTCGTCGGCCGCAAGTTCCTCGATGATGTCGAGGCTGAGCTCGAGCCGCTCGGCTTCCTCGGCATCGATGGTGAGGTGGATGTCGGCGTCGCGGGCGCGCAGGGCGAGCGCCCGCACCAACGGCACCATCGCCGCCTTCGCCTCCTCGGCGTGGAAGACGGTGTACTTGGGATGCAGCGCCGAGAGCTTCACCGAAATGCCCGGCGAGCCCGCGAGCCCCGCCCCTGCCTCGCGAGCCAGCCGGTCGAGCGCGCTTTCATAGGCCTCGCGATACTTTTCGGCGTCGGCAAAGGTCATCGCCGCCTCGCCGAGCATGTCGAAGGAGTGGGTGATCCCCCGCGCGCGTTCCGGCGCGGCGCGCCTCAGCGCCTCGTCGATCGTGCGGCCGAACACGAACTGTCCGCCGAGGATCTTCATCGCCTGCGCCGTAGCGGTGCGGATCACGGGCTCGCCCAGCCGGTTCATCGCGCGCTTCAGCACCCCGCCCATGCCGCGCTGCCGGGCGTCGGGGGGATCGAGCACCTCGCCGGTCAGCATGAGCGAGAAGGTCGCCGCGTTGACGAAGGTGGAACTGCTTTCCCCGAGGTGCTCGCCCCAGTCGATTGCCCCCAGCTTGTCGCGGATCAGCGCGTCGGCCGTGGCGGCATCGGGGACCCGCAGCAGCGCCTCGGCCAGGCACATCAGCGCGATGCCTTCCTCGGTGTCGAGGCCGTATTGCTGGAGAAAGGCGTCGATCCCGCTCGCCTTCTTGGCCCGCGCGCCCTCGATCAGCTGGATCGCCAGACGCGCCGCGCCGGCATGGACCCGCGCGGCCGGAGCGGCCTCGTCGAGCCGCTCGGCGATGCACGCCTCCTCGTCCTGCCGATAGGCGCGCCGAAGATCGCTGCGGTCGATGCCGGAGACGGAGGACGCGGCGGCGGAAAAGTCGGCCATCTGGTTTCACCTGAAACGATTCGCGGGGAAGAGCCCGGCCCTCTGAACCTGGCGAGGCTGCGCTTCAAGCACCCTCTTTGCAATGCCCGGCTTGCCCCGCGCGCAGGGGCCGGTTAGCCTGCCGCGCAACCAGCGGGGGCCCCACACGATCATGCGGATGTTCTGCTTCCATTGCCGCGACGGAGAGGACGGCGGACGGCTGCGCGCGATCCACCGCCCGGCGCATCTCGCCTTCGTCCACGCCAATGCCGAGCATTTCGTGATCGTCGGCCCCCTGAAGCGGGCGGACGGCCTGATCATCGGCTCGCTGCTGATCGTCAAGGCCGCAGATGAGGCCGCGGCGCGCGCGATCCTTGCCGACGATCCCTACCTCACCGGAGGGGTGTGGCAGCTGATCCGGGTGGACGAGTTCACCCCGCTGCTGGGCGACTGGGCCTGAGGCCCGTCACGCCAGCGCGTCCTCCGGCTGCGGGTTCGCCCGGTTCCAGCGCACCGAGGACCAGAAGGCGAGGCCGATCAGCACCGCACCGATCAGCCCGGTGATGACCTCCGAGATGTGCACGAAGGTATTGAGGTACATGATCACCGCCAGCGCGAGGATCGCGTAGAAGGCCCCGTGCTCGAGATAGCGGTATTGCGACATCGTCCCCTTGTTGACGAGGAAGATCGTCATCGAGCGCACGAACATCGCCCCGATGCCGAGGCCGATGGCGATGATGATGAGGTTGTTGGTGAGCGCGAAGGCGCCGATCACCCCGTCGAAGGAGAAACTGGCGTCGAGCACTTCGAGATAGAGGAACGCCCCGAAGCCCGCCTTGGCAATATCGCCGGCGGTGGGCGTGGGCGGCTCGAGCACGTGGTTGACGATCTCGACGACGAGATAGACCAGCAGGCCCGCGATGGCGGCGGTGATGAAGGTCAGCGCGTCGGCATCGGCGAGCATGGTCGACACCCCCCAGGTGCCCGCCAGCACCAGGCCGATCGCCACCGCCTCGACATCGGCGACCTTGGAGAGCGGCCGCTCGATCGCCTCGATCCAGTTCACCTCCTTCTCGGCATCGAAGAAGTACTTGAGCCCGACCATGCCGAGAAACGCGCCGCCGAAGCCCATCAGGCCGATATGCGCGCCCTCGACGATCTCCTGGTATTCGCGCGGTGAGTTAAGCGCGAGGTTGATTGCCTCGACCGGGCCGAGTTGGGCCGCCACCATCACGATCACCAGCGGGAAGACGATCCGCATCCCGAACACCGCGATGGCGATCCCCCAGGTCAGGAAGCGGTGCTGCCAGACCGGGTCCATGTCCTTGAGGATCGAGGCGTTGACCGCGGCATTGTCGAAGGACAGCGACACCTCCAGCACCGCCAGAACGGCGCAGATCCACACCATCGACAGCACCCCGTCGAAGGTGCCAGTGAGCGCCCAGCCGTACCAGCCGCCGAGGATCAGGCCCACGGCCGTGAACAGCAGCGATCCGCCGAAATGCTTGAACATCGTATCCCTGTCCTCGTTGTCGCGCGGGGCAGCGCGCGCAGAGCCGCCTTAGCCGTGCTGCGCCGGTCGATCTACAACCCGAAGCTGCCCTTCAGCCCGTCGATCACATATTGCGCCGCAAGCGCGGCAAGCAGCACGCCGAGCAGGCGGGTGATGACCGCCTCGACCTTGTCGCCGAGCAGCCGGATCAGCGGCCCCGCCGCGACCAGCGCCGCCGCAGTCAGCGCCATCACCAAGGCCAGCGCGGCGAGCACCTCGAGCGACTGGGGCAGGCCTTCGGCTTCGTTCATCAGCAGCATGATCGCCGCGATCGCCCCCGGCCCCGCCAGCATCGGCATGGCCATGGGAAAAACCGAGACGTCCTCGATCTGCGGGCCCTCGACGTTCTGCGCGGCGATCTTCTCGGCGCGCTCCTCGCGGCGCTGTGTGCGCTTCTCGAAGACCATGTCGAAGGCGATGAAGAACAGCATCAGCCCCCCTGCGATGCGGAACGAGTTCAGTTCGATATGCAGCGCGCCCAGCAGTTCCTCGCCGAACAGCGCGAAGATGAGGAGGATGATCGTCGCGATCCCGCAGGCGCGCAGGGCCATGCTGCGGGCCTGCGCCGCTGTCGCGCCCTTGGTCAGCCCGGCATAGATCGGCGCGCAGCCCGGCGGGTCGATCACCACGAACAGCGTGACGAAGGCGGAAAGGAAGAGTTCGGTCAGCACCATGATCGGCTCGGGAGGGGGATCGGCTCGGGAGAGGGATCGGCTCGCGGAAAGGCGAGGCCCATCCCCTTCCATCAATCGCCGGTCGGCACAAGGCTTTGTTCGATCCCGGTGAGCCAGCGGCCCTGGTAGAAGTAATCCGCCGCGGCATAGCGCGTGCCGTCGGCGCGGTGCTCCCAGCGCCAGCGCAGCGTCCCGTCGCGCGACAGGGTGGCGCCCGCCTTGCCCTCCTCCCCGACCGGGATCGCGGGCGGCGGCGGGACGGAGCCAGGCGCGCGCGGGCAGGTGGCGACGAGGCCCTGCACCGCGTCGAGCGCGGTGACGACATAATCGCCCTCGGGCAGCGCGGGCTTGGGTGCGGGCTGCGGCACGTCGTCGCCGCCGGCATCGTAGACATAGCGGTATTCGCCGCTCTCCTGCCGCTCCCACACGGTCACGAAATTGCCGACCTTGCCTTGCGGATCGCGGTAGCGCCCCTGACTGACGGCGAGCGCCCCGTCGCAGCTCAGCACCACCACCCGCGGCGCCCATTGGACGGCTTCGGGCGGATCGGTCTGGGTGGCGAGCCACGGGGCGATGGCGAAGGGACCATCCGCACCGTGCAGCAGTGCGCCGGGCGCGGCGAACATGCGAAAGGCGGTCCACTGCCCGCGCTCGCGCGCGGCGCGGGCAAAGGCGAGCTCGGCGGCGACGATGGTGCTCGGCTGCGCCGCCCCTGGCGCGGTCGCGAGCATGCGCTCGATCTGTGCCATCTGGCGCTTGCTCGGCTTGGGCGGCCCGCCCCCGCCGGCACAGGCGGCAAGCGCGAGGGGAATGGCGAGGGCAACCGCACAGACAAAGAGCCGCATCCTGAACTCCATACGCCCCGAGCCTGTCGAGGGGCCGTTCCTCATAAAGCGAAAAGCAGGGCTTCGACAGGCTCAGCCCGAACGGCGGAAGATCACAGTCCCTCCGGCACCTCCAGCCCGGCATGGCGGTGCGCGGCGACCAGCGTGTTCCTGAGCAGGACCGCGATGGTCATCGGCCCGACCCCGCCCGGCACCGGGGTGATCGCGCCCGCGACTTGCCAAGCCTCGGCATAGGCGACATCGCCGACCAGCCGGCCCTTGGCCTTGCCCTCCTCGGGCGGGAGGCGGTTGATGCCGACGTCGATCACGGTCGCGCCCGGCTTGATCCAGTCGCCGCGGACCATCTCGGGCCGGCCCACCGCCGCCACCACGATGTCGGCGCGGCGCACCACCTCGGCAAGATTGCGCGTCCGGCTGTGCGCCAGCGTGACGGTCGCGTTGGCGTCGGTCAGCAGCTGCGCCATGGGCTTGCCGACGATGTTCGATCGCCCGATCACCACCGCCTCCAGCCCAGACAAATCGCCGAGCCGATCCTTGAGGAGCATCAGGCAGCCCAGGGGGGTGCAGGGGACGAAGCCCTCCTGCCCGACCGCGAGGCGGCCCGCGTTGATGACGTGGAACCCGTCGACGTCCTTGTCCGGGTCGATCGCGGCGATCACCGCCTGTTCGTCGAGCCCGCCCGGCAGGGGAAGCTGTACCAGGATGCCGTCAACCGCCTCGTCGCGGTTCAGCCGATCGACCAGCGCCAGCAGTTCGTCAGCGCCGGTGGTGGCGGGCAGGCGGTGCTCGAAACTCGCAATCCCCGCCTCTTCGCAGGCACGGGCCTTGGCACCGACATAGACCTGGCTCGCCGGATCCTCCCCGACGAGCACCACCGCCAGCCCGGGAGGGCGCCCGGCGCTCGCGGAGAAGCTTGCGGCGAGCGTGGCGAGACGCGCGCGCAAGCTCTCGGCGTAGGCCTTGCCGTCGATCCGCGCCGCCTGCACCGCTCCCTCCATCAATAGACCCCGCCGACCCCGGTCAGCACGCGGATCAGGATCTGCAGACCGAGGATCAGCACCAACGGCGAGAAGTCGATCGCCCCGGTGTTGGGCATGATCCGCCGGATCGGGCGCAGCACGGGCTCGAGCAGGCGGTTGATCGATTCGAACACCTGCCGCAGGAAATCGTTGCTCGGGCTCACGACGTTGAAGGCGAACAGCAATCCGATGATGAACTGCACGATGATCAGCATCACGAGGACGTTGGTGATCATCACGATGATGTCTACGAGTACGGCCAGACCTTGCATTGCGCTTGCTTCCTTCTGCGGACGCAACCCTCTGGCGCGCCCTGCGATGTCCCTCGAAGGCGTATTAGCCTGTTAATACGCCTCGCGCCACACCTCAGTTCCCGCCTGCGGTCAATCCGCGGCGCGCACCAGCGTGCCGGCACCGCGCGCGGTGAAGAATTCGAGCAGCATCGCGTGGCCGACCCGCCCGTCGAGCACCACCGCGGCCTCGCACCCGGCCTCGACCGCGGCGATGCAGGTCTCGAGCTTGGGCACCATGCCGCCGCGGATCACGCCCTCCTCGCGCAGCTCGGCGATATCGGCGGGTGTGAGATCGGTGAGGAGTTCGCCGCGCGCATCGAGCACGCCCGGAACGTCGGTCAGCAGGAACAGCCGCGCCGCCCCCAGCGCCGCGGCGATCGCGCCGGCCATGGTGTCGGCGTTGATGTTGTAGGTCGCCCCGTCCTCGCCCGGCGCGATCGGGGCGATCACCGGGATCATGCCCGCGGCGACCATCGTGTCGATCACCGTGGTGTCGACCTGGGCGGGCTCGCCGACGAAGCCGAGGTCGACCGCCTGCTCGATGTTGCTGTCGGGATCGCGCGCGGTGCGGGTGACCTTGCTGGCGGTGACCAGCCCGCCGTCCTTGCCCGAAATCCCGATCGCCTTGCCCCCGGCGGCCGCGAGCCAGCCGACCAGCTCCTTGTTGATCGCGCCCGACAGGACCATCTCGGCGACCTTGGCGGTGGCTTCATCGGTGACGCGCAGCCCGTCGACGAAGGTGCTCTCCACCCCCAGCCGCTTCAGCATCTGGCCGATCTGCGGGCCGCCGCCGTGGACCACCACCGGGTTGATGCCGACCGCCTTCAGCAGCACGATATCCTCGGCGAAATCGCGCGCCGCCTCGGGATCGCCCATCGCGTGGCCGCCGTATTTCACCACGAAGGTGCGCCCGGCATAGCGCTGGAAGTAGGGCAGCGCCTCGATCAGCACTTCGGCCTTGGAGAGGTCTGCGGCCTTGGCGGTCTCGGGCCGCGCAGCTTTGGGGTGGTCTGGCTTGTCGGTCACCGGCGTCGATATCCCTCGCGCACGCACCGTGCGTCGCGGCCCCGCGCCCTAGCGGCTCGCGGCCGCCGGGCCAAGCGGCTTGGTGGAGCCGCTGGGGCAAGCGATTAGGTCAATGACGCAATTGGTGGTAACTCCCCTTGCACGAGGGAGAGATCACCATGACCGACGAACCCCGGAGCGGTTCCGACAGGCCGGCCGCGCCCGATCCTCAAGGTGGAGGGCGGCGCGGGGGCGACCGGCGCACGCAGCAGGTGCCCTACGATGGCCCCGAACGCCGCAAGGGCGAGCGCCGCTCGGCGAGCGACCGGCGCGCGACCCCGCGCAGCGGCGATGGTGCCTGAGCCGCCGCGGAACTGACCGGGGGGACTACCGGACCGCGAGGGGTTGCGGGCGGGACATCGCCTCATGCCCCGCCCGCACAAGGCACTAGGCCGCCGGCGCGTTCTCGAGCATGGCGGCGATCTCGTCGAGCAGTTCGAGCCGCTCGCGCTTCAGCACCTCGAGCCGGGCGTCGCTGGCGGGCTCGACCCCGGTCTCGATCCGGTGGACCTCGCGGTTGACCGCGTGATGCCGCGCGGCGAGCCTGGCGAAGTGCGCATCGGCGAGCTTCAGGCGGTGGAGCGCGGCGGCATCGCCGGGAAAGATCGCGGCGAGTTCATTGGGGGTGTGTGCGGACATCGGGTTCTCCCTGGTTGACCGCCCCTGCCTAGCCAACGCCGCCGGATCCGCATTTGACCGGGGTCAAATCCGCTGGAACCGCAAGGCTTTTCCGCCATTCTGCCGGGCGGGATATCTGCATGACACGACCGGCCTCCGCTTCTCGCCGCCGCTGGCTGGCGCTCGCCCTGATTCCGCTCGCCGCGCCGGGTGCGGGCGAGGCGCAGATCGCCGCTCCGGCCGAGCCGCACCGCGCGCTCTTCCCCCTGTGCGCCGGGCCGGTGCGCGTCACCTGCGTCGTCGATGGCGACACCATCTGGTACCGCGGCACCAAGATCCGCATCGCCGACATCGACACCCCCGAGGTCAGCCAGCCCGGCTGCCCGGCCGAGCGCGCGCTCGGCCTGGCCGCGACCCGGCGGCTGCGCGAGCTGCTCGGCGCCGGTCCCTTCGGCCTCGCCCCGCCGCCCGACGGCCGCACCCGCGATCGCTATGGCCGGGAACTGAGGATCGTCACCCGCGGCGGGAAGAGCCTCGGCAGCGTGCTGGTCCGCGAGGGCCTCGCCGCGCGCTGGGGCGGGCCGAAGCGGGCATGGTGCGCGGCCTGAGCGCCCTGTTGGACGCTCGTTCATAAAAGCCATCCGCTTGCCCCAGGGCATCAACGAGCGGTGCGCGCGCGGCCCTGTCGGATTCCCGCAGCGGCGATCCTACGGCGCGGCCTGTTGGATGTAGGACGCTGCCGCAGCGCCGCTCACCGCCACAGCAGCACCGCGAGAAACGCCGCCGCGCAGGCCTGCAAGCCGGCGATGGTGTGGAGCCGGCCGGAGAAGGGCTGCTTCCTCGTCTTGTGCCGGAACAGCGCGCGCCCGGCATAGGCGCCGGGCGTTCCCCCGATGATCGCCAGCTGTAGCAAGGTGCCCTCCGAAATCCGCCACGCCCCGGCCTCGGCGCGCGCCTTGTCGATCCCGAAGGCGGCGAAGGCGGCGAAGTTCACCGCGATCAGTGCGGTGGCAATGTTGGCGGGGGTGGCGAGGGCGAGCAGCGCGTCCATGAGGGAGGGGGTAGCGCGGCAGGGTTGCGGAAGGGTTGAGGGCGTGTGCCCGCCCCCGGCCCCTCCCGCAAGCGGGAGGGGAGTTACGGTCCCCCTCCCGCTGGCGGGAGGGGTTAGGGGTGGGCCTGTCTTGTCCGAAGACCCGTTCTCCGATAACTTCCTGAAATGCCCACCTTCCAGCCCTGCAACACCGCGCGCGCCCGGTCGCTGCGGCGCGAGGCGACCCCGGCGGAGCGGGCCTTGTGGCAGTTCCTGTCCCGCAGCCAGACCGGCGCGAAGTTCAGCCGCCAGATGCCGGTCGGCCCGTTCTTCGCCGACTTCCTGTGCCGCGAATTGCTGCTGGTGGTGGAACTCGACGGTTTCAGCCACGACGTCGATCCGACACGCGATGTGCGGCGCGATGCGTGGATGGCGGCGCATGGCTACACGGCGATGCGCTTCACCAATGATGATGTGCGGGACAATGCCGAGGGCGTGGTGAGCGCGATCCGCCTGGAGGTCGAGCGGCTGCGGCGGTTGAAGGGAAGTGCCCACCCCTAACCCCTCCCGCAAGCGGGAGGGGACTACCGGCGGCAAGCGATCGGGATCGGGGCGCTCTGATGACCTTTCCCGCTCGCGGGAAGGGCGCGAGACTTGGCGGCTCTGCCGCCTACTCGCAGCGGGATAGGTCTGCGCAGATAGGCCCGGACATTCACACTCCTAACCTTATCTGCGAGCTAGAGGGGCTGGGAGCGCGTGCCTATCTAAAATGGAACATCAAAAATCTCTGAATCAAAATCTATCAGTTGTCGCTCAAGATCATCTGGCAACAGAAAAATGAACTTCGAATAGAGGTCTTTGTAAAAATTCAATACATCATCGTCGGAAAATATCCAACGGATCTGCTGATTTTCAAGAAGCGCTTGGAAAATTCGAATGGCATCAGCGACGACCAAATCAGCAATCATTGGCTGCAATTCGGCAATAACTTCGTGAGTTGTTGAGAAGGCCCCAGATGTCTCAAGCCTTTTTATCAGACTGGATTTCAAAGCATCCGAGGGAAGTTTGATATTCTGAAAATGCAGCTTCGCGAACTCGCCTAGCCCCTTGTAGAGAAATATATCGGCCTGCTTCTTTTCTCTCCACTCTCGGCGGAGGAAGTTATTGGGCAACCCATCAACAACGTTGCTGTGAAAGTCACCATCGCGGGAAACAAGATGTAGATCCTGACCATTCGGGCAACCTCTAAGCAAGATTTCCCAGTTTATTTGATCTCCAAGAGTTTCCTTTTTTCCGGGAGGATTTCCCAGTTCGCGCCTAAGCCTCGCCAACGAAACATCATCATTCTTGCGACGCAGCACATTTGCTGAAGCCAAGAGATCTTCGATGACCTTATCAGCCCGAAGATTATTTTCAGCCAGCTCAGCCCTTAAGGTGGCAATCAGTTTATTTTTTGCCTCTTTAGCTTTTCCAAACGCCTCGCGGAGCTCCTTTGCTTCGGCATAGTGCTCCGCGAATCGCGGTATTTGCGGCACTGACGCGATCGCTTCGAGGCGCTTAATGGACTCAGCTAACTCCCGGTCACGGTTTCGATAATGCTCTTCGACTATCTGATCGGTTACAATTATGTTTATCTCTCCACTCTTTTGAAGAGCGGAGAGCTTTTCAACCTCAGTTAACGAATCATCGGAGTATGCATAAAAGCGAAGTAAGACATTGGTATCAATTAGAAGCTGAAACATTAATCTAGGCTCACTCCGCAGCCTCAGCCCCAAACAGTCCAGCCTCGGCCACTTCCGCCGCGCCCTCATTCGCGGCCTTCGCCTTCTGCCGCTTATCAAACGACGACCACACGGTGTTCCAGTCCCCCCGCGTCGCGCCCTTGGAATATTCCGTCGCGCGGGTTTCGAAGAAGTTGGCGTGCTCCACCCCGTTGAGCAGCGGGGTCAGCCACGGCAGGGGGTGTTCCTCGATCATGTAGATCTCCTGGAGGCCCAGCTGCTTCAGGCGCCAGTCGGCGATGTAGCGGATGTAGCGCTTGATCTCCTTGGCGCTCATGCCGTCGACCGGGCCCATTTCGAAGGCGAGGTCGATGAAGGCGTCCTCGAGGCGGACGGTCTTCTGGCAGATGTCGATCAGGTCCTCCTTCACCGCCTTGGTGAGGCACTGGCGTTCCTCGCAGAAGGTGTGGAACAGCTTGATGATGCCCTCGCAGTGCAGGCTCTCGTCGCGGACCGACCAGCTGACGATCTGGCCCATGCCCTTCATCTTGTTGTGGCGCGGGAAGTTCATCAGCATGGCGAAGGAGGCGAAGAGCTGGAGCCCCTCGGTGAAGCCGCCGAAGGCCGCGAGCGTGCGGGCGATGTCCTCATCGGTGTCGACGCCGAACTGGCCGAGGAAGTCGTGCTTGTCCTTCATCTCCTCGTATTCGAGGAAGGCGGAGTATTCGGCTTCCGGCATCCCGATGGTGTCGAGCAGGTGCGAATAGGCGGCGATGTGCACCGTCTCCATGTTGGAGAAGGCGGCGAGCATCATCTTGACCTCGGTCGGCTTGAACACGCGGCCGTAGTTCTCGTGGTAGCAGTTCTGCACCTCGACATCGGCCTGGGTGAAGAAGCGGAAGATCTGCGTCAGAAGGTTGCGCTCGTGATCGGTGATCTTCTGCGCCCAGTCGCGGCAATCCTCGCCGAGCGGCACTTCCTCGGGCATCCAGTGGATCTGCTGCTGGCGCTTCCAGAAGTCGTAGGCCCAGGGATACTGGAAGGGCTTGTAGGTGTTGCGGGCTTCGAGCAGCGACATGGGCGGATACTCCTTGGGTCGATCAGTATAGCAGATACGCACGCCGCAGCGGCGCGGATTCGCGGCGTCAGGGCGCGTAGGCGATGACGACGTAAAGGCAGAAGGGCACGAACATCGACAGCATCGCGACGTGGATCATCGCGGCGTTGCGGGCGTGGCCCTCGACATTGCGCCTGAGCTCGCGCCAGGCGTTGAAGGCGAAGACGGCGCTGACGACGAGGCCGAAGATGCCCATTCCAAACGGCAGATTCATTCTTGTGTCCTTCCCCCTGAGACGGCGCGGCACGGCGCGCGCGGGCGGCGACGGGGCGCCCCCGCCCCGCCGCGCACCGGGCGAGCGCCTACTGGCAGCTCAGGCATTCCTCGTAATCGGTCTGGTCGCCCGAAGCGCTCAGTTCGATCTTGGGCGCTTCGGAGGTGTTGTCGGCCTCGACCCCGCCAGCGAACCCGGCGCGCTGCACGCTCTTGGAGCGCAGATAGTAGAGCGACTTGATGCCCTTCTCCCACGCCTGGTAGTGGAGCATCATCAGGTCCCACTTGTCGACATCGGCCGGGATGAACAGGTTCAGCGACTGGGCCTGATCGATATAGGGCGTGCGATCGGCGGCGAATTCGAGCAGCCAGCGCTGGTCGATCTCGAAGCTGGTCTTGTAGACCGCCTTTTCTTCCGGCGTCAGGAAGTCGAGGTGCTGGACCGACCCGCCCCGCTCGAGGATCGAGTTCCAGACATTGGTCGAGTTCTTGGCCTTCTTGTCGAGCAGCTTTTCGAGGTACGGGTTCTTGACGATGAAGCTGCCCGACAGGGTCTTGTGGGTGTAGATATTGGCCGGGATCGGCTCGATGCAGGCGGACGTGCCGCCGCAGATGATCGAGATCGACGCGGTCGGCGCGATCGCCATCTTGCAGCTGAACCGCTCCATCGCGCCCATGTCGGCCGCGTCGGGGCAGGGCCCGCGTTCCTGTGCGAGCAGCATCGAGGCTTCCGAGGCCTTGGCGTGGATGTGCTTGAACATCTGGAGGTTCAAGGCCTTGGCCATCGCGCTTTCGAATGCGACGCCCTTCTGCTGCAAATACGAGTGGAAGCCCATCACCCCGAGGCCCACGCTGCGTTCGCGGCTGGCGGAGTACTTGGCGCGGGCCATCTCGTCGGGCGCGCGGTCGATATAGTCCTGCAGCACGTTGTCGAGGAAACGCATCACGTCCTCGATGAACTGCTTGTCGCCCTTCCACTCTTCCCAGGTTTCGAGGTTGAGCGATGAGAGGCAGCACACCGCCGTGCGATCATTGCCCAAGTGGTCGATCCCGGTCGGCAGGGTGATTTCCGAGCACAGGTTCGAGGTCGAGACCTTGAGGCCGAGGTCGCGGTGATGCTTGGGCATCATGCGGTTCACTGTGTCGTTGAAGACGATGTAGGGCTCGCCGGTGGCGAGGCGGGTTTCGACCAGCTTCTGGAACAGCGAACGCGCATCGACCTTGCCGCGCACGCTCCCGTCGCGCGGGGACTTCAGCTCGAACTCCGCGCCTTCGCGCACGGCTTCCATGAACTCGTCGGTGACCAGCACGCCGTGGTGAAGGTTCAGCGCCTTGCGGTTGAAGTCGCCGCTCGGCTTGCGGATTTCGAGGAACTCCTCGATCTCGGGGTGGCTGATGTCGAGATAGCACGCGGCCGAACCACGGCGCAGCGAGCCTTGCGAGATCGCCAGCGTGAGGCTGTCCATCACCCGCACGAAGGGGATGATGCCGCTGGTCTTGCCGTTGAGCCCCACCGGCTCGCCGATGCCGCGGACATTGCCCCAATAGGTGCCGATCCCGCCGCCCTTCGACGCGAGCCAGACGTTCTCGTTCCAGGTGCCGACGATCCCTTCGAGACTGTCCTCGACCGAGTTGAGGTAGCACGAGATCGGCAACCCGCGGTTGGTGCCGCCGTTCGAGAGCACGGGCGTTGCCGGCATGAACCACAGGTTCGAGATGTAGTCGTAAAGCCGCTGGGCGTGGGCCTCGTCGTCGGCATAGGCGTCCGCCACGCGGGCGAAGAGATCCTGATAGGTCTCGCCGGGCAGCAGGTAGCGGTCGGTCAGGGTTTCCTTGCCGAAATCGGTGAGGCGCGCGTCGCGAGCCGGATCGGTGCGAATCGTGAAACGCCGATCGTTGACCTTCTTGCTGTCGACCCCCGCGGCCTTGTGGGCGGCGGCCCTGGCGACTTCGGCCATGGCGCCCGCAAGCGCCTCTCCCGCCTTCACGGCGACGAGGGCGTCGGAGCCGGCATCGGTCTTGTTCATCGTCACAGCCTTCTCGTTCCCTTCGGCCACCGCGTGCGCCGGGCCGGCGTCCAATTCGTTCGTCACGTCATCCGGCACGTTGTCGCTCGCCTTGAAATCCATCTTAAGCCCCACTTCTTCCCCCGAATCGGGTGTATGGCACAAGGGGCCATGTTCCGATTCTGTTCTATACCGCCGGGCCCACAGACTTGCCAACAGGATGCCCCCGGTCGGGCCTGCCGGCAGGTCGGTCGATCCCGTTCGGGGCCGCCGCGTGCCCCCCGCGCCGGAGCGAATCCCCCTCCCTCACGCCCGCTGAGGGGCGGCGGAGGTTTCACCATGGCTTGGGGGTCCGATTTGTCCCGAACCACTAGATGATGAATCAGCCGGAGAATCCCGTCAACGGGCGATTAAGCACCTAGTAACCCCGTTCAGCCCGTTCGGAGGGTGCCGGAACGCCGCGACGCATGGACCAAGCTTGAGTCGCGCGGCCCGCAAGCCCCAAACTGAATCTGTGAAGAAAAATATGGTGATTGAATCATTCGAATCCAGCGGGGAATCTTTTGGACGCGGCCGCGCATGAATCTTGCTGCCGCCGCGCCGCGAGGGAGCGTGTCGGCGGCCCGGGGCGTTGGACGGCGGTTCGGCCCCGCAAAGGTCAGTGTGCGGGCGGAAAGACGCGCTGATCGGCGGCCAGCGCCGTGCGACGGTTGCACTGGCGCAGCGCCCGGGCGGAAAGCGCCCTCCCGTCGGCCATGAAGGCCGCGACTTCGCCGACCTGCCGTGCCAGGTTTCGGCAGACGTCGACCGGGCGCGCCGCGTCCCTCCGGGCGCGGCAGGCGCTGCCCTGGCAGGTCCAGACGACGCCCGCCGACAGCGCGAGCCATGCAGGGGCCGGATCGGCGAGCGTCGCGGCATAGTAGGGCTCCTCGGCGGCGGCGGGGGTCGCAGGCGCGAGCGCGGCGGACATCGCCCCCGCGCAGAGCAGCGCGAGGCGGGACAGGGCGGAGGTCATCGTCATCGGTCCTTTCCTTGATAATGTGTATATGCACAAATTGCGACGCACGGGGCGGGTCTCTCTCGGATCGGTTTCCATGGGCTAGCCTCCCGACGCCTCGGCCACGGCGGCGATCAGCTCGCGATAGGCACCGATGCGCTCCGCCTCGAGGCTGAGCGCGATCCTGTCCTGAACTTCCTGCCAGGGGACGAGGGCTTCGGCGAGGAGGGCGGCCCCCGCCGCGGTGAGGCGCACCGTGCGCGCCCGGCCGACATTGCGATCGTCGTCGAACCGGAGGAGCCCGCGCGCGTGCAGCGGGCCGAGATTGCGGCTCAGCGTCGTGCGGTCCATCCCCAGTGCTTCGGCCATGGCGCTGAGATTGGCCCCCTCGGGGGCGGCCTCGGCGGCGGCGAGGATGGTGAACTGCGTCGCGCGCAGGCCGAGCGGGCGCAGCGCCTCGTCATAGGCCCTGGTGATCCGCCGGGTGGCCTGCCGCGTGTGCTGGAGCAGGCATTGTTGCTGCGCCATGCGGGCGGCCGATCGAAGGGACGCATTCGCTGTCATGAAGTGCATATGCACGTTTGAGCGCGGGATTGCAATGGCGCCGGAGCATGGCGCCCGCAGCGCCGGCCTATTCGATCGTGCCGATGAGGTCGCCGACCTTGTAGACCGCGCCTTCCTCACCCGTGGGGCGGATGATCCCGCTGGCCTGGGCTTCGATCTCGGTCGTGCTCTTGTCGGTCTCGACCGTGTAGATGATGTCGCCCTTCTCGACGCGTTCCCCGTCGCCGAACATCCATTCGACGAGGGTCATTTCGACCGCGCTCATGCCGAGCTTGGGGATACGGATTTCCGTGGCCATCAGAGCTTTCCTACGCTCGCTTTGATCTGTGCGACGATGTCCGATTTCTGCGGGATCCACGCCTGTTCGAGGTGGCTGGCGAAAGGCACGGCCGAGAACGTCCCGCCGATGCGCCGCACCGGGCCCTTGAGGTCGTCCCAGCACTTTTCCTGGATATTCGCCGCGAGTTCCGCGCCGGTGCCGAACGGGCGCACGGCTTCGTGGAGCGTGATCGCGCGGCCGGTCTTGCGCACCGATGCCAGCACGGTCGCCTCATCGTAGGGGGCGATGGTGCGCAGGTCGATCACCTCGACCGAAATGCCTTCCTTGGCGAGATCATCCGCCACCGCCAGCGCATCCAATACGGTGCGGCCATAGGTGATGAGGCTGATGTCGGTGCCTTCGCGCGCAATCGCCGCCTTGCCGAGCGGCACGCGGTAGCCCGGGCCGGGGTCTTCCGCCTTGAGGCCGTAGCACAGGATGTTCTCGATGAAGATCACCGGGTCGTTGGCGTCGATGCTCGTCCGCATCAGCCCGCGCGCGTCGGCGGGATTGCTCGGGGTGACGACATGGATCCCCGCGACGTGGGCGAACCACGCCTCGAGCATGTCGGAGTGCTGCCCGCCGAAGCCGACGCCGACGCCAGTGGTGGTGCGGATCACGATCGGGCACGGCGTCTGCCCGCCCGACATGAAGCGCAGCTTGGCCGCGTGATTGACGATCTGGTCCATGCACACGCCGACGAAGTTCATCAGCATGATCTCGGCAATCGGCCGCTGGCCCGCGAGCGCCGCGCCGACAGCGGCACCGATGATCGCGGTTTCCGAGATCGGCGTCGCGCGGATGCGGTGTTCGCCGTATTTCTCGGTGAGGCCCGAGGTGACCTTGAACACCCCGCCGCCCTGCTTGGCGGACACATCCTCGCCAAGGCAGAACACGCCCGGATCGTCGGCCATCGCCTCGTCAATGGCGAGGTTCAGCGCCTGGGTCATGGTGATCTGGGCCATCAGGCGGTCTCCTCCAGCACGTCCTTGTAGATTTCGTTCACGTCGGGCAGCGGCGCGGCGAGCGCGTGCTCGACCGCCGCGTTGATCTGGGCGTCGATATCGGCGACGATCGCGTCGAGCTCTTCCTCGGTGAACTGGTGCTCGAGCATCACCTTGCGCAGCTTGGGCAGCGGGTCCTCGGCCTTCATCTCGGCGATGTGTTCGGGGGGCATGTAGCTGAAGTCCGAACCGAAGAAGTGGCCCATCATGCGGTAGCACATGGCCTCGACCAGCGTCGGCCCCTCGCCCCGCCGGGCGCGGTCGACCGCTTCCTTCACCGCGGGGTAGATCTGGTGGACGTCGTTGCCGTCGACGGTGACGCCCTTCATCCCGTAGCCCGCGGCGCGGCTCGCTATATTGGGGCTGTCGGTGTGGTCGGCATAGGCGGTGTGCTCGCCATAGCGGTTGTTCTGGCACAGGAAGACCACGGGCAGCTTGTAGAGCTGGGCCATGTTCATCGCTTCGTGGAAGCCGCCGATATTGGCCGCACCGTCCCCGAAACTGACCAGCGTCACGCGGCCATCGCCGTTGTTCTGGCTCGCCATGGCAAGGCCGTTGGCGATGGGGAGGCCCGAGCCGACCACCCCGGTCGTCACCATGATCCCTGTGTCAGGATCGGTGATGTGCATGGTGCCGCCCTTGCCTTTGCAGGTGCCGGTCGCCTTGCCGAGGCATTCGCCCCACCACTTTTCCATCGGGATGCCTTTGGCGGTCTGCTCGCCCTGCCCGCGATAGGTGCAGACGACGTAATCGTCCTTCTCGAGCGCCGCCATCGCCGCGGCGGAGACCAGCTCCTGCCCGCGCACGCAGTAATACATCACCGCGACCTTGCCGCCCATCAGCAGCTCGCGGAACTTCTCGTCGGTGCGGTTCACCTTCATCGTTCGGGTGTAGATGTCGAGCAGTGTGTCGCGGTCGATCTGCGCCATGGTTTGGGCCTCTCGGGGTAAAGGGATTAGAACTGGACGCGCTGGGTGAAGCCGCCATCGACGACGATGTTCGCCCCGGTCATGTAAGGCACCGCCGGGCTCGCCACGAAGACGATCGCCTTGGCGACCTCCACCGGCTCGCCGAAGCGGCCCATCGGCATCTTGGCGAGGGTCGCATCGAACAGGGGCTTCATGTGCTCCTCGATGATCTCCCAGTTGCCACCCTTGTAGTAGATCGCGCCCGGCGAGACGGTGTTCACGCGGATGCCTTTGGCGGCATAGGCCTGGGAGAGCTGCGAGGCATAGGTGATCAGCGCCGCCTTGATCGCGTTGAAGGGATTGGGCGCGATGAAGGTCTCGAGCGCGGCGGTGGACGAGAGCATCACGATCGAACCGGTGCCGGACGCTTCGAGATAGGGCGTCAGCGTCTCGACCGCGAAGGCCGCGCCCTTCAGGTCCATGTCGAGGCATGCCTGCCAATCCCCCGCCCCCCCGGTGCCCGAGGCGCTCGCGGTGTGGACGAAGATATCGCAGCCGCCGAGCTCCCGCGCCGCCTTCTCGAGCCACGCCTGATAGGCCTCGGTGCCGCTCGCCATGTCGAACACCTCGGCGAAGACCTTGCCCGGCCCGGCCGCGTCGATCTCGGCGACGGCGGCGGCGATCTTGTCCTCCTTGCGGCTGAAGAAGGCGACGTCCGCGCCCTCGGCGGCGAACAGCTTCAGCGATTGCAGGCCGAGCCCGTGGGCCCCGCCGTTCATGATGACCTTCTTGCCCTTCAGTCCCAGATCCATGGCGCCTCTCCCCGGCTCGCTGTTTTGCCTCAGCGGGATAGCCGAGCGCGGCGGGCCGGCGTATCGTCAATTTTGACGGGGTGCGCGCGCCGCCCTCAGCGCACGTCGCTCCACGGCTTGGACAGCAGCCCGGCGCAGTTGATGACGCCGACCAGCGAATAGGTCTGGGGGAAGTTGCCCCACAATTCCCCCGTGGTGAAATCGCAGTCCTCGCTGAGCAGGCCCGATCCGGTGGAGCGGCTCAGCATCGTGTGGAACAGCCGGCGCGCCTCCTCGTTGCGCCCGGCGAGGTGCAGCGCCTCGATCAGCCAGAAGGTGCAGACGTTGAAGGCGGTCTCGGGCGCGCCGAAATCGTCCTCGGCGGCGTAGCGCAGCATGTAGTCGCCGCGCCGCAGCTGCGCCTCGACCTCGGCGAAGGTGGCGCGGAAGCGCGGATTGTCGGGCGCGAGGTAGCGCAACTCGACCATCTGGAGGAGGCTTGCGTCGAGATAGTCGCTCTCGAAGCTCGCGCCGTAGTGCCCGCGCCCGCCGCCGTTCGCCTTCCAGGCCTTGGCCTCGATGGTGGCGCGGATCGTCTCGGCGCGGGTCCGCCACAGGTCCGCGCGCTCGGCCTTGCCGAGCCAGTCCGCCGCCATCGCCAGCCGGTCGCAGGCGGCCCAGCTCATGACGGCGGAATAGGTGTGGACCTCCTGCCGGGTGCGGAACTCCCAGAGCCCCGCATCGGGCTGGTCGTGCATCGCGAAGGCCATCTCGCCGACTTCCTCGAGGCTCGCGAAGTCGCGCGCGTCGGCGGGACGCAGCAGGCGCTGGTCGATGAAGCCCTGCACCGTGGGCAGCACGATCTGGCCGTAGCAGTCGTGCTGCACCTGACGGTAGGCGGCATTGCCGACCCTGACCGGCCGCATCCCGCGATAGCCGGCAAGCGCCGGGGCGGTTGCCTCGTTCAGTTCGGCGACGCCCATCACCGAATAGAGCGGCTGGATCTGCCCGCCCTTGGCCGCATCGACGATGTTCCGGAGATAGGCGAGATACTTCTCCAGCACGTCGAGCGCGCCCAGCCGGTTCAGCGCCTGCACCGTGTAGTAGGAATCGCGGATCCAGCAGTAGCGGTAGTCCCAGTTGCGCTCGGAATGCGGCGCCTCGGGGATGGAGGTGGTGAGCGCGGCGACGATCGCGCCGGTCTCCTCGTGCTGGCAGAGCTTCAGGGTTATGGCGCAGCGGATCACTTCGGCCTGCCATTGGAACGGCGTTGCAAGGCCGCGCACCCAGCGCTGCCAGTAGCTGCGGGTCGCCTGCTCCATGCGGCTTACCTCCTCGCGCAAGGGGCCGGCGAAGGGCTCGTCCGGCCCGAGGAAGAAGTGGAGGTCGTGCTCCACCCGGAAGGCGCGCTGTTCGCGGATGTAGCCGACCGGCGCATCGGTGCTCAGCCGCAGCGGCTCGCGCCCGACAAGGTAGCGGATGTGGTTGGTGCCCTGCGTCGTCTCGGCCAGCGCCGCGCCGTAGCCGTGCATGGGCGCGAGCACCACGCGGATGCGCGGGCTGCCGGCCACGGGCCGGACGATCCGGGCGATGGCGACGGGGCGATACATCCGCCCCTTGCCCTCGTGACGCGGGCAGAAGTCGAGGATCTCGACCGCCGAGCCGTCCTCCGCCTCGAGCCGGGTGCGCAGGATCGGGGTGTTGCGGACGTATTCCTGACGCGCGCCGACCTGCCCGACCAGCTCGAAGCGCCAGATACCCGCATCGCGCTCGTCGCCGTTCATCAGCGCGCAGAACACCGGGTCGCCGTCGACCCGCGGCACGCAGGACCACACGATCGCTGCCTTGCGGTCGATGAGCGCGCTGACCTGGCAGTTGCCGATCGGCCAGAGTTCGAGATCGGGAATATCGGGAGAACTTGCCACGCGAGGTGGCATAGGGGGCGGGGGCGGGGCGTCAAAACCACAGGCATGCGCTTGCTGCGAGCGGTGGCCTGTGCGGGGCGGGCCGTTTGCCCGCGCGCCGATGCGCCCCGCATTAACGCGATGGTGAAACCTCCCTGCCAAGGATCGGCGGCACACCCGGTCCTGCCCGCAAGCCCGCGCACCGGCTGAACGCGCGGGCGGGCGGCGGATGAAGGCCGGAAGGTTGCAGGGCGGATCGGCATGGCGCAGCTCAGGGTTTCCAACGACACCTCGGCCTTCGAGGTGCCTGCCGTGCTCGACGCGGCGGGCCGGCTGACGCGGGATTGCCTCCGGCAGGCGCTGGAGATGATGAACCGGCACGGCCTCGTGGTGCTGACGGGGCTCCTCTCGGACGCGGAAGCGGGCACCGCCCTGGGGCTAATCCGCGAGACCATCGAGGACCCGGAGCGCGACAAGTGCGCCTTCGCCAGCGAGACCGACAACCGCTACCGCCGCCGCGACTTCTGCTCGCTGCCCGCGACGCCGCCGGTGATGGACTTCGCCGCCATGCTGTGCCGGCGGCTCGAGGGCGTGTTTTCGGAGTATTGCGGACGCGCGCACCCGCTGCTCGAGGTCATCACCCTGACGAGCTACCTTGGCTCCTCGCACCAGTACATCCACCGCGACCCGCCCGGGGTGATCAGCCTGATCGCCGCAGTGGAGGACATCTCGCCGCAGCAGGGCGGGACGGTGTTCGTGCCCGGCACGCACAAGTACAACGGCGCGGAAAAGAAGCTGGGCGGCGAGGCCTATGAACTGATGGAGCTGTTCCGGCGGGCCTGCAATGCGCGGATTCTCGTCCACAACCTCGCCAAGCTGTGGGCGATGCGCACCAGCCGCGACGCGCCGCTCGCGCCCGGCGAATTCCGCGACCGGGTGTTCTCGGCCAAGTGGGACGATCACCAGCCCAACCTGCTGCGCTTCCTGCTCGGCAAGAACTCGCAGTTCAGCCTCCGCATGATGGGGCCGGGGACGCTGTGGAAGCTTGTCCGGCACCGCAAGGCGCTGGGCACGCTGTTCGAACCGGTGCAGACCGCGCCGCGCAAGGGGACGGCGATCCTCTACCGCAGCGACCTGCTCCACGCCGGGCCGGACAACCGGGCGCCCGTCCCCCGCCGCTTCTTCGGCCTCAGCATCGCGCGCGACATCATCGAGCCCGCGCCGTGGTATGACGGCTATTCCCCGCACCCCTCGCTGGCGGCCGCGCCGGTGCGCTTCGGCGACCTGCTCGATCGCCCCGTCCCGCGGGCGGGGCCGCATGTGCCGGACCGGCCGGGCGCGCTGGTGGATTGAGAGCGGCCGCCGCCGACGGGGCCGCGGTGCTGGTGCTGCTGGGGAGGATTGAACTCCCGACCTCACCCTTACCAAGGGTGCGCTCTACCACTGAGCTACAGCAGCGTCTGCAAAACAGGCGCGCCCTATTGTCGCGCCGCCGGGCGATGTCAAGCAGGGCTTGATGAATCCTCGTCGTGCTATCGCATTGCTGCTTGAGCACAGCGCGATCTAACTGCAAGGCGTTTCGCATGGATGAAGAACGCCGCAAGAATCTGTCCCGGGAGGAGCGGCTCGCGGCCAAGCTGCGCGAGAACCTGCGGCGCCGGAAGGCCCAGAGCCGCGCGGTGTCGGCGACAGCGGACGATTCGGATGCGCCGGGGGCCACACAAACGCTTCCCATTCCGCCCGCCGAAAGCTAACCCCGCGCCCGCAGTTTGATGGAGCGGCCCCAGCCGCCCGCTCCCTCACCCTTCCACCCGGAGCCTATCGGGTCATCATCCGGGTGGAAGGGCGGGGGAGCGGGCGGCCCGGCAACCGGAGAGATCATGTCCAAGCTCATTCTTGTCCGCCATGGCCAGAGCCAGTGGAACCTCGAGAACCGCTTCACCGGGTGGTGGGATGTCGACCTCACCGACAAGGGCGTCGCCGAGGCGAGCGCGGCGGGCGCGCTGCTGAAGGACAAACTGGTGCTGCCGACCTATGCCTTCACCTCGCTCCAGACCCGCGCGATCCGGACGCTGCACCTCGCGCTCGAGGCCGCGGGGCGGCTCTGGATCCCCGAGGTCAAGGACTGGCGCCTCAACGAACGCCACTACGGCGGCCTCACCGGGCTCGACAAGGCCGAGACCGCGGCAAGGCACGGGGAGAGCCAAGTGAAGATCTGGCGCCGCTCCTTCGACGTGCCGCCGCCGGCGATGGAGGCGGGCAGCGCCTTCGATCTCGCCGGCGACCCGCGCTATGCCGGGATCGCGATCCCCTCGACCGAAAGCCTCAAGCTGACGATCCTCCGCGTGCTGCCCTATTGGGAAAGCACCATCCTCCCCGTGCTGGCGCGCGGCGAGACGGTGATCATCGCCGCCCACGGCAACAGCTTGCGCGCGCTGGTCAAGCACCTCTCGGGGATTTCGGACGCGGACATCACCGATCTCGAGATCCCGACCGGCCAGCCGATCGTCTACGAGTTCGACGGCGGCGCGGTGGCGGGCGAGCGCTATTACCTGAAGGACGCCTGATGGACACAACCGGGGGGAAGGTTGCGATCGTGATGGGGAGCCAGTCCGACTGGCCGACCATGAAGGCCGCCGCCGAGGTGCTGGGCGACCTCGAGGTGCCCTGCGAGGTGCGGATCGTCTCTGCGCACCGCACGCCCGACCGGATGGTGGCCTTCGCCAAGGGGGCCGAGGGCGAGGGCTTTTCCGTCATCATCGCCGGCGCGGGCGGCGCGGCGCACCTGCCGGGCATGATCGCCAGCATGACCCACCTGCCGGTGCTGGGCGTGCCGGTGCAGTCGCGGGCGCTGTCGGGCATGGATAGCCTGCTCTCGATCGTGCAGATGCCGGGCGGCATTCCGGTCGGCACGCTCGCCATCGGCGAGGCCGGGGCGAAGAACGCCGGGCTGCTCGCGGCGGCGATCCTCGCATTGGGCGACGAGGACCTCTCCGAACGCCTCCAGGACTGGCGCGCCGCCAAGAGCGCCGCGGTCGGCGAGGTGCCGGAGGACTGATGCTCGCCGCAGGCTCCACGATCGGCATTCTCGGCGGCGGGCAGCTCGGCCGGATGCTGGCGATCGCCGCGCTGCAACTGGGCTACCGGGTGATCGGCTATGCGCCCGCGGGCGACAATGTCGCGGCCGATGCCTGCAGCGGCTTCGTCACCGCCGACTGGGACGATGCGGCGGCCCTGAAGGATTTCGCCGCCGCCTGCGACGTGGTGACCTGGGAGTTCGAGAATGTCCCCGTCGGCACGGTCGCGGCCCTGCCGGGCGCCCTCCTCGCCTGCCCCCTGCGCGCGCTCGAGGTGGCGCAGGACCGGCTCCGCGAGAAGGCCTTCGCCGCCTCGCTCGGCGGCGTGCCGGCGCCCTACAGGGCGGTCGAGAGCGCAGCGGATCTCGCGGCGGCGATCGCCGCGATCGGCACGCCCGGCATCCTCAAGACCGCGCGCGACGGCTATGACGGCAAGGGCCAGTGGCGGGTGCGCTCGGGGCTGGAGGCGGGCGCGGTGGCGTTCCCCGGCGTGACCTGCATCTACGAGGGCTTCGTTCCTTACGAAACCGAGTTCTCGGTGATCCTTGTGCGCGGCCAGGACGGGGCGGTGAAGTTCTGGGATTCGACGGCGAACCTCCACGAGGGCGGGATGCTCGCCCAGTCGATCCTGCCGGCGGGCGCGCTGGTCGAGGCGCAGGTGCCCGCCGCCCGCGAGCTCGCGGCGAAGGTCGCCGAGGCGCTCGGCTATGTGGGCGTCCTGACGCTCGAATTCTTCGCGACCCGCGACGGGCCCGTCTTCAACGAGATGGCCCCGCGGGTCCACAATTCGGGCCATTGGACGATCGAGGGCGCCGCCACCAGCCAGTTCGAAAACCACATCCGCGCGATCTGCGGCTTGCCGCTGGGGGGCACCAAGACCCGCTTCGAGGCTATCGCAATGCGCAACATCGTCGGCGAGGAGGCGCTGCGCGCGCACGCGATCCTCGCGGAGCCGGGCGAGCCGCATCTGCATCTCTACGGCAAGCGCGAGGCGCGCGAGGGGCGCAAGATGGGCCACGTCACCCGCGTGGGGCACGCGCTGAAGTGAATGGGCAAATGACCCCCGAAATCATCCTGATCTACGCCCGCGCCGCCAATGGCGCGATCGGCCTCGACGGCGACCTGCCGTGGCGCTTGCCGGCGGACCTCAAGCACTTCAAGGCGCTGACGCTCGGCAAGCCGATGGTGATGGGCCGCAGGACCTTCGAGAGCCTGCCGGGCCTGCTGCCGGGGCGGCGTCACATCGTCCTCACCCACGATGCCGCATGGAGCGCGGCAGGGGCTGAGGTCGCCCGCACCCCCCACGAGGCGCTGGCACTGGCCGGCGAGGCCCCGGTGGCAGTGATCGGCGGAGCGGCGGTGTTCGAGGCCTTCCTGCCCCTCGCCACCTGCGTCGAGCTGACCCAGATCCACGCCGACTACGCGGGCGACACCTTCATGCCCCCGCTCGGTGCCGAATGGACCGAAACCGCGCGAGAGGATCACGCGGCGGAAGGGGTCTTTCCCGCCTTCTCCTTCCTCACTTTTCGCCGGGACGCCCACTGATGCGCTGGCTCGATCACCGCGACCCCATGCCCGATGCCCTGCGCGGCGCGATCATCGCGCTCGGCAATTTCGACGGGTTCCACCGCGGCCACCAGGCGGTCGCGGGCGAGGCGATTCGCTGGGCGCACGCCGAGGGCCGGCCCTCGATCATCGCGACCTTCGATCCACATCCCGTCAGCTTCTTCAAGCCCGACCTGCCGCCCTTCCGGCTGAGCACCCTCGAGCAGCGCCAGGAGCTCTATCTCGCCGCCGGCGCCACGGCGATGCTGGTGTTCCACTTCGACGCGGACCTCGCCGGGACGAGCGCGGAGGATTTCATCGCCCGCATCCTGATCGAGCGTTTCGGCGCGCACGGGGTGGTGACGGGCGGCGATTTCACCTTCGGCAAGGGCGCCAAGGGCAACGTCGCGCTGCTCGGCACCCTCGGCGGCGAACTCGGGCTGCAATCGCGCGTGGTCGAGGCCGTGGCGGAAGGCGGCGAGGTCGTCTCCTCGAGCCGTATCCGCGAGGCGCTGCGGAGCGGCGACCCGCAGGAGGCCGCGCGCCTGCTCACCCGGCCCTTCGCCATCAGGGGTATCGTCGAGCACGGCGACAAGCGCGGGCGAACGATCGGCTACCCCACCGCCAATCTCGGGGTCGAGAACTACCTGCGGCCCAAATACGGCATCTACGCCGTGACGGGCCGCATCCTTGCCACCGGCGAGGTGCTGCAAGGCGCGGCCAACATCGGCATCCGCCCGCAGTTCGAGCCGCCCAAGGAGCTGCTCGAGCCCTATTTCTTCGACTTCAAGGGCGATCTCTACGGGCAGGAGATCGAGGTGGCCTTCCACCACTACCTGCGCGGCGAGGCGAAGTTCGACAACCTCGAGGCGCTGATCGAACAGATGTACAAGGACTGCGCCGAGGCGCGGCGGCTGCTCTCGTCGTCATCCTGAACTCGTTTCAGGATCCATTTCGCCCGATGCACCGTCGTTCGGCTTGGAAGAATGGATGCTGGAAGCGTAGCTATGCCCCAGCACAAACAAGTTCAGCATGACGAGTTTGGCGGGTGCTGCGCGCAAACCCTTTATTGCAGGCTCCAATTGCCCTAACGGCGCGAGCCTATGTCCGAAGACAGCGCAAAGCGAGATTACCGGGATACCGTCTTCCTGCCGAAGACCGATTTCCCCATGAAGGCCGGCCTCCCCCAGAAGGAGCCGGGCATTGCCGCGCGCTGGGAGCAGATCGGGCTTTACGATGCCTTGCGGAAAGCCCGCCGGGGCCGGGAGAAGTTCATCCTCCACGATGGCCCGCCCTACGCCAATGGTGACATGCATATCGGCCATGCGCTGAACCACATCCTCAAGGACATGGTCTGCCGCACCCAGAACCTGCTGGGCAAGGACGCGCCTTACGTGCCGGGCTGGGACTGCCATGGCCTGCCCATCGAGTGGAAGGTCGAAGAGCAGTACCGCAAGGAGAAGAAGGCCAAGCCCGTGCTCACAGGCAGCGGGCGTGACGAGGCGGCGGTCAAGGCCTTCCGCGACGAGTGCCGCGCCTATGCGCAAGCCTGGGTCGACGTGCAGCGCGCGCAGCTGAAGCGCCTTGGCATCATGGGCGATTGGGATCACCCCTACCTCACCATGCAGAAGGAAAGCGAGGCGGTGATCGTCGCCGAGCTGCTCAAGCTGGCCGAGGCGGGGAACCTCTACCGCGGCTCGAAGCCGGTGATGTGGTCCCCGGTCGAACAGACCGCGCTGGCCGAGGCGGAGGTCGAATACGAGGACATCACCTCGACACAGATCGACGTGGCGTTCGAGATTGTCGAAAGCCCGTGCGAAGCAATTCGGAACGCGCGTGCCGTCATTTGGACGACGACGCCGTGGACAATCCCGGTAAATCAGGCGTTGGCCTATGGGCCGGACGTTGAATACGCTGTCTGCCGCTTCGGTGACCGCATGGGTGACCATGATCGCCCGATACCGGACGGGGCTGTGCTGATTGCCGCAGGTCTCGTCGAGCAATTTGCGGGCCGGGTGGGCTTCCGCGTGATCCCTATGCAGGTTGTCAAAGGCGCAGACCTCGCCGGCACCCTTGCCCGTCACCCGATGCATGCACTGGGGGGCTTCTTTGAGACACTCCGCCCGCTGCTCCCCGGCGACTTCGTCACCACCGATAGCGGCACCGGCCTCGTCCACATGGCGCCCGATCATGGCGAGGACGACTTTGACCTGTGCAAATCGGCAGGCATCAACCCCGTCTTCGCGGTGATGGACGACGGGCGCTACCGCGACGACTGGGGCTGGCTCGGCGCGGCGGACGAGCGCCGCATGAGCGTCATCAACCCCAAGTTCAACGCGCCCGACGGCCCGATCTGCTCGGACCTGCGCGAAGCGGGCGCGCTGCTCGCCGCGAGTGCGGATTATCAGCACTCCTATCCGCATTCGTGGCGTTCCAAGGCCAAGGTCATCTTCCGCTGCACCCCGCAGTGGTTCGTGCCGATGGACAAGGAACTCCCCTCCCGCTTGCGGGAGGGGTCGGGGGTGGGCGCGTCCGCGAGCGACGGTGCTGAGACAGGCCCACCCCTAACCCTTCCCGCAGGCGGGAGGGGGACTTTGCGCGACGTTGCTCTGTCGGAAATCGAGCGCGTCCAATTCATCCCCGAAAAGGGCCGCAACCGCATCGGCGCGATGGTCGAGGGGCGGCCCGACTGGGTGCTCTCGCGCCAGCGCGCCTGGGGCGTGCCGATCACGCTGTTTGTGCGGGCCGACGGTTCCTACCTGCAAGACCCCGCTGTCAACGCCCGCATCGTCGCGGCGGTAAACGCCGAGGGCATGGACGCGTGGAACAGCGCCAACAAGGCGGCATTCCTCGGTCCGGACCACGACCCCGCCGAGTTCGAGATGGTCACCGACATTCTCGACGTGTGGTTCGATGCGGGCTGCACCCACGCCTTCGTGCTGGAATCGGGGCGCTGGCCCGATCTGCAATGGCCCGCCAACCTGTACCTCGAAGGCAGCGACCAGCATCGCGGCTGGTTCCAGTCCTCGCTGCTGCAATCGAGCGCCACGCGCGGCCGCGCGCCCTATGATCAGGTTCTCACCCACGGCTTCACGATGGATGCCAAGGGCAAGAAGATGTCGAAGAGCCTCGGCAACACGGTCGATCCCTTGAAGGTGATGGAAACCTACGGCGCGGACATCATCCGGCTGTGGGCGCTGAGCGTCGATTTTACCGAAGATCACCGCATCGGCGATGAGATCCTCAAGGGCGTGGGCGATCAGTATCGCAAGCTGCGCAACACCTTCCGCTACCTCCTCGGTGCGCTCGACGGGTTCGGCGAGGCGGAGCGCGTGACCTATGCTGCGATGCCTGAGCTGGAGCGGTACGTGCTCGACAAGCTGTTTCACCTCGATGTGGACCTGCAATCAGCGATCAAGACTTACGATTTCAACGAATACGTCCGCGCTCTCGTCGACTTCTGCAACGAGGACCTCTCGGCGTTCTTCTTCGATATCCGCAAGGATTGTCTCTATTGCGACGATCCGGCGGACACGAACCGCATGGCATATCGCACAGTGCTCGACATCCTGTTCGAGCGGCTGATCCGCTATGCTGCACCGGTACTTGTGTTCACGGCCGAGGAAGTGTGGCTGAGCCGCTATCCCGATAGCGACAGCGTCCACCTTCTCGAGATCGACGAGGCCCCCAACAGCTGGCAAGACCATGATCTGGCGTTCAAGTGGGACACGCTGCGGTCCTTGCGCGATGCGGTCAACGAGGCGATCGAACCGCTGCGCCGCGACAAGACGATCCGCTCCAGCCTCGAGGCCGAGGTCACCGTCCCCGCCGGCGCCGTGCCGGAAGGCGTCAGCGACGAACAGCTTGCCGAGCTGTTCATCACCGCGACAGTCAGGCGCGGGCAGGGCGATCAGGTGATCGTCGCCAAGACCTCCGACCACAAGTGCGGCCGCTGCTGGCGCCTCCTGCCCGACGTGGCGGAAGACGGCGCGCTGTGCGGGCGCTGCGAAGAGGCGGTGGCGCAGATCGACGCGCGGGCCGAGGCGGCGGCATGAACGGCGCCCTGACCCGCAACCGGCTGATCGGCCTCGCGCTCGCCGCTGTCGTCGCGGCGATCGATCAGGCGGTGAAGATGTACGTGATTGGTCCGCTCGCCCTGCGCGAGGTCGGGCACATTCCCCTCCTGCCCTTCTTCGATCTCACCTACACCGAGAACAAGGGCATCTCGCTCGGCATGTTCCAGGCGACCGACATGGAGACGCGCTGGCTGCTGGTGGGGCTCACCGCGCTGATCGCGCTGGTGGTGCTGGTGTGGATGCTGCGCGAGCGGCGGCTCGCCGATATCGCGGGCCTCGGCCTGATCCTCGGCGGGGCGATCGGCAACATCCGCGACCGGTATGACCTCGGCTACGTGATCGACTATGCCGATTTCCATATCGGGACGTTCCGCCCCTTCCTGATCTTCAACATCGCCGACGCCGCGATCACCGTCGGCGTCGTCATCATCCTTGCGCGCAGCCTGCTGGTGCGCGACAAGGAGGACACCGCTACCGGGGCCGAGCCCCGCGGAGAGAGACAAGATGCGTAAGATTGCCCCCGTGATCCTCATCGGCGCCGCCTCGGCGATGCTTGCCGCCTGTGGCGGCGGCGGCGGGATCTTCAACCGCGAGCGGCCCGACGAGTTCGCCGTGCAGCGCCAGGCGCCGCTGGTGGTGCCGCCGGACTTCACCCTGACCCCGCCCGCCCCCGGCGCCCCGCGCCCGGCGGAAGGCACCGCGTCCGAACAGGCGCTCGATGCCCTGTTCGGCGGTCCCGCACCGCGCAGCCGGGTCGAGGCGAGCCTCATCGACCGCGCCGGCCGGGCCGACCCGAGCATCCGCTCGCAGGTCGGCGACACCGGCACCAACACGGTCGCCAAGGGCCGCACCACCCGGGACATCATCGCCGCGCCCGAGGGCGACGGCCAGTCGGCGACGACGGTGATTCCGAGCGCATGATCCTTCCCTCTACCCGGGCGGGGAGAGGATAGCGGAGCTTGCCGCTTCAGCGGCTGGCGGAGCTTGGAGAGGGGCGATCCGGCGACGCGATCACGCGGCGTCGTACCCGCAGCCCCAGCCCCAGCCCTTCCCCGAAGGAAGGGGGGCAGACGTGGTTCAATCCTCCACCGCGCGGCTCACCAGCAGCTTGTCGATGCGGCGGCCGTCCATGTCGACCACCTCGAAGCGCCAGCCCTGATCGGTGAAGTGCTCGCCCTCGTGAGGCAGCTTCTTCATCACCGACAGGGCATAGCCCGCCGCCGTGCCGAATTCGCGGCCCTCCCCGTAGTCGAGCCCCAGCCGGTCGGCGAGCGCATCGGCCGAGAGCGAGCCCGACACCAGCAGCGAGCCGTCCTCGCGCTCGACCACGCTCGGCAGGTCTCCGTCGTCGCTGTCGCTGGCGAAGTTGCCGACGATCGCGGTGAGGAGGTCGACGGGCGTCACGATCCCCTCGAAATGCCCGTATTCGTCGTGGACCACCGCCATCGCCACCTCGGCCGATTGCAGCACACGCAGCGCGTCCATCGCGTCGAGTTGGTCGGGCACCACTTCGACCTTGCGCATCATGTCGCGCAAGGCCGCCGGACGGCCCGCCACCAGCGCGGCGAGCACGTCGCGCACCTTGACGACGCCGAGGATCGTGTCGGGCGAGCCGTCGGCGACGGGCAGCAGCGAATGGGTGCTCGCCTCGATGGTCTCGCGGATCTCCCCGGCGTCAGCATCGGCGGCGATCCAGTCGACATCGGTGCGCGGGGTCATCATCTCGCGCACCGGGCGCTCGGCGAGGCGGACCACGCCGGTCAGGATCTGGCGCTGCTCGGCCTCGATCACGCCGGAGCGGGTCGCCTCGGCAAAAATCATGCGCAGTTCCTCAGAGGTGAGCGCGGCCTCATCGCCGGTGCGCAGACCGAACAGGCGGATCACCGCAGCCGAGCTCGAATCCAGCAGCCACACCAGCGGTGCGGCGGCGCGCGCCATCAGCGCCATCGGCCGGGCCATCACCAGCGAGACCGGCACCGCGGCGCGCAACGCAAGCTGCTTGGGCACCAACTCGCCGATGATGAGGCTGAGATAGGTGGTGAAGGCGATCACCAGCGCAAAGCCGGTCTCGTCGGCGTAGCGCGCCGGCAGGCCCAGCGCCGCCAGCCGCTCGCCGACCGGCCCGCCAAGGCTCGCGCCCGAATAGGCGCCGGCGACGATGCCGATGAGGGTGATCCCGATCTGCACGGTCGAGAGGAACTTGCCCGGGTTGGCGGCAAGCCCGATCGCGATCCGCGCGCTGGTCGAGCCGGCCTCGGCCCGGGCCTCGAGCGTGCTGGTGCGGGCCGAGACGATCGCGAGTTCGGACATGGCGAAGACGCCGTTGATCACGACAAGCACGACGATGATCGCGAGGTCTGTCCAGGGAAAAGGTGTCACGACGCTCGCGCTAGCACAAAGCGGGAAGCTTGCCAGCCTCGCCGACGGCCGGGCATCGGCTGCGCGGCGCGGCGCGGCCCGTTTTGTTCAACATGCATCAAGGAAGGCGGCGGCAGGACCGCTAAAGCTTCAGCCTGTATCGACGTCTTGCCGCCATACCCGGCGCATGTCATGCTCGGCACAAGTCAAGAGGGAGTAGAGACTTATGACGATTTCGCGAATTCTTCTTTCGGGGACCGCGGCGCTCGCCCTGCTCGGCACCAGCGCCTGCGTCACCGATCCGAACACCGGCGAGCGCAAGGTCTCGCGCACCGCGATCGGCTCCGGGCTGGGCGGAACGCTCGGCTACCTGCTGGGTGGCGCGATCGGCGGGGACACCGGGCGCATCATCGGCGCGGGCATCGGCGGCTCGGCGGGCGCGATCCTCGGCAAGCAGTACGACGACCAGATCAAGACCCTGCGCGAACAGACCGCAGGCAGCGGCGTCGACGTCGAGGAAGTGGGCGATCAGGACGCGATCCTCGTCCGCCTGCCCGACGGGGTGACCTTCGCCACCAGCTCGGCCGCGATCAACCCCGGCTTCTACGACACGCTCAACTCGGTCGCCGAGACGCTGGTGCAGTACCCGAACAGCTTGATCGACGTCTACGGCTTCACCGACACGACCGGCTCCAACGCCACCAACCAGCGCCTCTCGGAACAGCGCGCGCAGGCCGTGGCCGATTACCTCGCAGCGCGCGGCGTGGCGCGGGCGCGCATGGCGACGCAGGGCTTCGGCGAGCAGTACGATTACCTGCGCGTCAAGACCGGCGACAACGTCAACGAGCCCCTGAATCGCCGGGTCGAGATCAAGATCATCCCGGTCAGCCAGGACGACGTCAGCCGCGCCCGCGGCGGGAACTGATGCCGTTTCTTGCGGGGGCGCATCGGCGCCCCCGTCTCCTCGCTCACGCGGCCTGAGGGTCGCATCGCTGCGGGCGGCCGTTCGGCCTTGCGGGCCGCCCCCCGAGCGACCCGTCCCCGTTCTGCATAAGCAGCCGGATCAGCGCAGCGCCCTTGCCCGTTCCGCCAGCCGCTCCACCGCGGCGGCGTGGATCGCGGGGGAACACACCAGCACGCCGAAGTCGCGGGGATCGTGCTTGTTGTAGGCGAGCGGGCGGCCGAAGGCGTCGCTGACCTCGGCCCCCGCCTCGCGCGCGATCAGCGTCGCGGCGGCGATGTCCCATTCGAACCCCCAGCGCAAGGTCGCGACCAGGTCCGCGCGGTCGGCGGCGACCATCGCGATGCGGAGCGCGATGGAATTGGGCTGCTCGACCGCGACAAGATCGGCATCCTCCTGCGGCAGGCCGTGCGTCGGCACCCGCGCGCCTGCGAATTCGGTGCGGGTGCTCGCCCGGATCGGCGCGTCGTTGAGCGCGGCGCCCTGCCCGGCCACCGCGATCCATTCCTCCCCGCGCGCCGGGGCGGCGAGCATTCCGATCAGCGGCCGCCCTGCGCTCACCAGCGCGACGGACACCGTCCAGCCCGTCCGCCCGCGCACGAAATCGCGGGTGCCGTCGATCGGATCGACCAGCCAGATGAGCCCGCTTGCGGTGCGCGCCTTGTCGTCCGCCGTCTCCTCGGAAAGCCATGCGGCCGACGGCAGCAGACGGCGCAGTTCGCGCTTGAGGAAGCGGTCGACCTCGAGATCGGCCTCGCTCACCAGGTTGCCGGGCGTCTTGTCCCAGCTGTGGAGGTCGTGCCCCGCTCCCGGCCAGCGCGAATGGGCGATCCTGCCCGCCTCGCGGACGATGGCCAGAAGGTGATCCCTGTCAATCATGAGAGCCATGTGTGTTGGCCCCGCCGCAGGCACTTTTCAAGCCTTGCGATCCGTGCTTAGGCCGCTCGCAAACCCGGCTCTCCCCAGGTATTGCAAGAAGGGATCGACACGCAATGAACGTCCACGAATATCAGGCCAAGGAACTGCTCGCCCAGCACGGGATCGCGGTTCCGGCGGGCCATGCCGCGCTGAGCGTCGAGGAAGCGGTCGAGGCCGCCAAGCAGCTCCCCGGGCCACTCTACGTGGTGAAGGCCCAGATCCACGCCGGCGGGCGCGGCAAGGGCAAGTTCAAGGAACTGGGGCCGGACGCCAAAGGCGGTGTGCGGCTCGCCAAGAGCCTCGACGAAGTGCGCGCCCACGCCGAGGAGATGCTCGGCAACACGCTGGTGACGATCCAGACCGGCGAGGCGGGCAAGCAGGTCAACCGCCTCTACATCACCGACGGCGTCGACATCGCCAAGGAATACTACCTCTCGCTGCTGGTCGACCGCGCGACGGGCCGCGTGGCCTTCGTCGTTTCGACCGAAGGCGGGATGGACATCGAGACCGTGGCGCATGACACGCCCGAGCTGATCACCACCTTCACCGTCGATCCGGCGCAGGGCTTCCAGCCGCACCACGGCCGCGCTGTGGCCTTCGCGCTGAAGCTCCAGGGCGATCTCAACAAGCAGGCGCAGAAGCTCGCCAAGCAGCTCTACGACGCCTTCCTCGCCACCGATTGCGAGATGCTCGAGATCAACCCGCTGGTCGAAAGCGAAGACGGCAAGCTGCTGGTGCTCGACGCCAAGATGAGCTTCGACGGCAACGCCCTCTACCGCCACCCCGACATCGAAGCCCTGCGCGACGAGACCGAGGAAGACCCGGCGGAAGTCGAAGCCAGCGAATACGACCTCGCCTACATCAAGCTCGACGGGAACATCGGCTGCATGGTCAACGGCGCCGGCCTCGCCATGGCGACGATGGACATCATCAAGCTGAACGGCGCCTTCCCCGCGAACTTCCTCGACGTGGGCGGCGGGGCGACTACGGAGAAGGTGACCGCGGCCTTCAAGATCATCCTCAAGGACCCGGCGGTCGAGGGCATTCTCGTCAACATCTTCGGCGGGATCATGAAGTGCGACGTGATCGCCAACGGGATCGTCCAGGCGGCCAAGGACGTGAACCTCCAGGTTCCGCTGGTCGTGCGCCTCGAAGGCACCAACGTGGCCGAAGGCAAGGCGATCCTCGCCAATTCGGGCCTCGCGATCGTCCCCGCCGACAACCTGGGCGACGCGGCCCAGAAGATCGTCGCGGAGGTGAAGAAGGCCGCCTGACCGGCGGGCTTTCGCTCACTTAGTACATACGGAGCGCGGTTGATCCCGTATCAACTTCGCCAGGTCCTACAGCGGCTCGCCTCGCTTGACGTTTACGTAAACGCAAGCTAGGCGAGCGGCCAAGGCCGGAAGGCCAGCGTGATTCTTTGAGAGGAAGGACAAGCCCCATGAAGATCCTCGTCCCCGTCAAGCGGGTGATCGATTACAACGTCAAGCCGCGGGTCAAGGCCGACGGCTCGGGCGTCGATCTCGCCAACGTCAAGATGAGCATGAACCCGTTCGACGAGATCGCGGTCGAGGAAGCCATCCGCCTCAAGGAAAAGGGCGCCGCGACCGAGATCGTCGCGGTCTCGATCGGCCCGGCCAAGGCGCAGGAAACCCTGCGCACCGCGCTCGCGATGGGCGCCGACCGCGCGATCCTGGTGGAGACCGATGAGGAGGTCGAGCCGCTGGCGGTCGCCAAGATCCTCAAGGCCATCGCTGACGAAGAGGCCCCCGGCCTCGTGATCCTCGGCAAGCAGTCGATCTCGGATGACAGCAACCAGACCGGCCAGATGCTCGCCGCGCTGATGGGCCGTCCGCAGGGCACCTTCGCCAACACCGTCGAGGTGGACGGCGATTCCGTCACCGTGAAGCGCGAAGTCGACGGGGGTCTCCAGACCGTGAAGCTCGCCCTGCCCGCGATCGTCACCACCGACCTGCGGCTGAACGAGCCGCGCTACGCCTCGCTGCCCAACATCATGAAGGCGAAGCAAAAGCCGCTCGCGACCAAGACTGCTGCCGATTACGGCGTCGATCTGACCCCGCGCCTCAAGACCCTCAAGGTCGCCGAGCCGCCGGTGCGCCAGGCGGGCGAGAAGGTCGCCGACGTCGCCGCGCTGGTCGAGAAGGTCAAGGCGCTCGGCATCGCCTGAGCCCGCCACGGTATTTGAGAGGACATTTCCATGAAGACTCTGGTTCTCGTCGAACATGACAACACCAAGGTGGCTGACGCGACGCTTCCCGTTGTGACCGCCGCCGCCAAGCTGGGCGAAGTGCACCTGCTGGTCGCGGGCCACAATTGCGGCGCGGTCGCCGAAGCGGCTGCCAAGATCGCCGGCGTGGGCAAGGTCCACGTCGCGGACGACGCGGCCTATGCCAACGGCCTCGCCGAAAACGTCGCCCCGCTCGCCGCCGCGCTGATGGCCGATCACGACGCCTTCCTCGCGCCCGCGACCACGCAGGGCAAGAACGTCGCCCCGCGCGTCGCTGCGCACCTCGATGTGATGCAGGTCAGCGAGATCCTGTCGGTGGAAGGCCCCAGGACCTTCACCCGCCCGATCTACGCCGGCAACGCCATCGCCACCGTCGAATCCTCCGACGCCAAGCTCGTCATCACCGTGCGCGGCACCGCCTTCGAGAAGGCCGCGATCGAGGGCGGCTCGGGCACGATCGAGGCCGTCGGCGGCTCCGGTGACGCCGGCATCTCGACCTTCGTCAGCTCGGAGATCGCGAAGAGCGAGCGTCCGGAACTGACCAGCGCGAAGATCATCGTCTCGGGCGGCCGTGCGCTGAAGGACGCCGAGACCTTCGAGAGCATCATCACGCCCCTTGCGGACAAGCTCGGCGCCGCGATCGGCGCGAGCCGTGCGGCGGTCGACGCGGGCTATGTCCCCAACGATTACCAGGTCGGCCAGACCGGCAAGATCGTCGCCCCGGAAGTCTACTTCGCGATCGGCATCTCGGGCGCGATCCAGCACCTTGCCGGGATGAAGGATTCCAAGGTCATCATCGCCATCAACAAGGACGAGGACGCCCCGATCTTCCAGGTCGCCGACGTGGGGCTGGTGGGCGACCTCTACACGGTGGTGCCGGAGCTGACGGGGGCGCTCTAAGCGGCTCATCGCAGAAGACTTTCAATCGCAACGAACCTCCGGCAGGTTGACCGCCTGCCGGAGGTTTTCTTATGCGCCAGCTGTGTATCGCCCTGGCTCTCTCGACCGCGATGGTCTGCCATGGGCCTGTCGAGGCGGAAACGGTGGTGCTGAAGCCGACGTCCAAGTGGCATGTCGATTTCGGCGAGGAGCGGTGCCGGCTCGCCCGGACATTCAGCGACGGACGCGACGATCATCTCCTCTATTTCGAGCAGAACTACCCCAGCAACGCAGCAGGCGTGACGGTCGGCGGTCGTTCCTTCGCGCGGTTCAAGGATCGCGCCGAGACCGAGGTGCAAATCGCTGACGGCCGCGCGCCGCTCAAGACGCTGCCCCACAAGGGCGAGCTCGACCGCAATCGGAGCGCGCTGATCTACGCGAACCTCAACCTCGCTCTCGACGCACAGCCGGAGAACCTGAGAGGTCTCGGACCAGCCGTGCCTCGCCTCAATACCGCTTTTGCCGATACGGTCGCCTATCTCTCCTTCAGACAGCGCGAGCGCGAAGTGCGATTCGATACTGGCCCGCTCGGCAGCGCCTTCAAGATCCTCAATCAGTGCAGCGAGAGCTTCCTCGAGTTCTGGGGGCTCGACGTAGAGCAACACAGGGGCGCGCGTAGGTTGCCGAGGTGGATCAACGACGAGGAGGTGGAGCGAAAAATCGTCAAGCGCTATCCTGCGGCCGCCTTGATCGCCAGCCAGGGCGGGATCACGCGGATGCGGGTGATCGTCGACGAGCGGGGGATGCCCGAGAGCTGCGTGATCGAGAAATCGACCACGGCCGACAGCCTGAAGAGCCCCGCCTGCCAGATCATGATGAAGGACGCGCGCTTCGAGCCGGCCGTGGATGCGGGCGGCAAGCCGATGCGCTCCTTCTTTGCCACCACGCTCACCTACCAGATGAGGTGATCGCGCAGCACCAAGCCGTCAAAGCTGTGTGGTGATGAAGTGCAGCCCCATCCCCACCAGCCCGCCCACCAGCGTGCCGTTGATGCGGATGAACTGGAGGTCGCGGCCCACGGCACCCTCGACCCGGCCCGTGATGGTGGTCGCGTCCCAGCGCCGCACCGTCTCGGACACCAGCCGGACGATCTGGTCGCCATAGCGGGTGGCGATGCCGACCATGGTGCGGCGCGCGAAGCGGTTGATCTGGTGTTGCAGCCGCACGTCCGCCTGTAGCGCCTGTCCGAGCTCGGCGAGCATGTTGCGCATTTCCGCGCCCATGCCGCTTTCGGGATCGCGGGCGCGGGCGATCAGGGACTGGCGGATGCGCTCCCACACCCCGGTCCACCACACCGCCACCGCCGGGTTGGCGATGAGGTCGCGCTTCATCTCCTCGACCTTGGCGCGGGTCTCGGGGTCGTGCTGCAAGTCCTGGCCGAGCTTCGCCAGCCCCTCCTCGATCTTGGCGCGCAGCGGATGATCGGGGTTCACCAGCACCTCGGCGAGCAGCTTGTAGAGCCCGTCGAGCACGCTCGAGGAAATCGTCTTGTCGATTCCCGCCCAGCGCAGCACGCCCGCGACACGCTGGTGGATGATGTCGCGCAGGGTCTCCTCGTTGTCCTCGATGGTGAGGCCCGCCCAGCGCACGAAGCCATCGATCAGCGGCTGGTGGCGGCGGTCGACCATCGCGCTCTCGATCATCCGCCCGGCGAGCGGCGCGATGTCGAGCTTGGCGAGCTGGCCAGCGAGGCCGGAGCGCACCTGGTTGCCGAGCCGGTCGGGATCGAGCGATTCGAGCACCTCGGCCAGCAGCTCCGCCGCGCCCGAAGTGATGCGCGAGCGCACGTCGCCGCCACGCTCGGGCGAGGCGGCGAGGAATTCGCCCGCGGCCCTGGCGATGTTCATCCCCGCCATGCGCCGCGCGACCACCGCGGGGGTGAGGAAGTTCTCGCGCAGGAAGGCCGCCATGGTATCGGCGATGCGGTCCTTGTTTTCCGGGATGATCGCGGTGTGCGGGATGGGCAGGCCGAGCGGGTGGCGGAACAGCGCGGTGACCGCGAACCAGTCGGCGAGGCCGCCGACCATCGCCGCTTCGGCGAAGGCGTTGACATAGCCCCAGGCGGGATGGCCGGTCACAGCGAGCCCGTGCGTCGCGACGAAGATCGCTGCCATTGCCGCCAGCATCCCCGTCGCCGTCCAGCGCATCCGCTTCGCACGGTCGACCGTCAGCGGCTGGCCGCCGAAGGTCAGGGGCCTCAGAGAGCGCGTAGCCATGATCGCGGCCTTAGCGCGGCTTGCGCCCCGCCGTCAGCCCCTTTCCGCCGCTACTCGGCCGGTTCGCCGCCCGGCGGCAGCTGGGCGTGCCCGGGGAGCGGCCGGTCGGGCGCCGGGACGATCCCGCGGCTCTCGTCGCCGGGCTTGTAGGTCAGCATCCGGGCGCGCAGCCACGGGCCGACCCGCTTCTCGAACCCGTCGGCAAGGCTGAAGCCCGCCGGCACGATCAAGAGGGTGAGCAGCGTCGACATGATGAGGCCGCCGATCACCACGATTCCCATCGGCTGGCGCCACGCCCCGTCGCCGGTCAGCGAGATCGCCACCGGCACCATGCCGGCGGTCATCGCCACGGTGGTCATCACGATCGGCTGGGCGCGCTTGTGGCCGGCGTCCATGATCGCCTCGAGCTTGGGAATGCCCTTGTTCATCTCCTCGATGGCGAAGTCGATCAGCAGGATCGAGTTCTTCGAGACGATCCCCAGCAGCAGCAGGATCCCGATATAGACCGGCATCGAGTTGGGCTGGCCGAGCAGCCAGATCAGCAGGATCCCGCCGAGCGGCGCGAGCGCCAGCGAGGTCATGTTGACGAGCGGGCTCATCAGCCGCTTGTAGAGCAGCACCAGCACGGCGAACACCAGCAGCACCCCCGCGATGATCGCGATGATCAGGTTGGTGATGAGCTCTGCCTGCCACTCCTCCTCGCCCACCACGTCGCGGATCACGCCGACGGGCAGGTCCTTGAGCACCGGCAGTGCGTCGATCTGCGCCTGCGCCTCGCCCTTGAGCACGCCCGGGGCAAGATCCGCCCCCACCAGCACGCGGCGGTTCTGGTTGTAGCGCTGGATCGCGGTCGGGCCGGAGCCGAAGGTGATGTCGGCGACGCGGCTCAGCGGCACCGATCCGCCATTGGCGAGCGGCACGGGCAGGTTCTCGATCGTGCGGAAATCGGTGCGGGCTTCCTCCGAGAGGCGCACCACGATCGGGATCTGGCGGTCGGAGAGCGAGAAGCGCGCGGCGTTCTGCTCGATCTCGCCCAGGGTCGCGATGCGGATCGTCTGCGACAGGCCGGCGGTGGTCACGCCCAGTTCGGCGGCGATCTTGTCGCGCGGGGTGATGATGATCTCGGGCCGGTTGAGGTCGGCGCTGATGCGCGGGGCGACCAGCGAGGGCAGGCCCTTCATCTCCTCGACGAGCCGGGTCGCGGTCTGGTCGAGCAGCACCGGATCGGACCCGGCGAGCATCACCGTCATGTCGCGGCCCGAGCCGAACCCGCCCGATTGCGACTGGAAGCGCACGCGCGCGTCCGGGAACTTGGCGAGCTCGGGTCCGAGCTCGCGCTCGAACTCGACCGAGGTGCGTTCGCGGTCGTCCTTGAGCTTGACGAAGATCGACGAGCTTTCGCCGAGCCGGATGCGCTCGAGCATGCTCTCGACCTCGGGCTCCCGGCCGACGCGTTCGGCGACGGCGTTGACCACCCGCTTGGTCTCGGCGAGCGTGGTGCCCGGCACCATCTCGATCTCGACGCGGCTGTTCTCGTCGTCGATGGTCGGCTGGAACTGGCCGGGGATCTGTCCGAACAGCAGGATCGTCACCAGCAGCGAGAACCAGCCGATGCCGAGCATCCAGATGCGGTGATCGTAGAAGCGCGCGGTCATCCAGCGGACGCTGCGGGCAAAGCCGCCCCTGCCGCCCGCCGGCGCTTCGATCGCCTTGAAGGCGGCGAGCGCGGCGAGGAAGGACAGCAACGAGACGGTGAGCACGATCACCACCTCGAACAGCTTGCCCACCAGCCAGTGCGCGGTGCCGTTGACGTCGCTGGAGACGGCAGTGGCGATCTGCTTGTGGACGCCGAGGCCGATCAGTCCGCTCCACGCGCCGCTCACCGAACCGGTCCCCAGCTCGAACATCGCCAGGGCCGGGACGATCAGCAGCACGATCACCGTGAGCAGCAGCGAAGGGACATAGAACAGGCGCCGGCGCGGGCCGGTGAGCCCGGCGCGGCGGGCGGCCATCTTGCCCGTGTCGAGCGTCCAGGCGAGCACGCGCATATAGGCGTCGATCGCCGGGCCTTCGCCGTGCTCGGCAACGCCCTTGGACTTGAGGAAATAGGCCGCCATCAGCGGCGTGATCATGCGCGCGACCGCCAGCGACATCAGCACCGCGACGACCACGGTGATCCCGAAGTTCTGGAAGAACTGGCCCGACACGCCCGGCATGAGGCCCACGGGGAGGAACACCGCAACGATGCAGAAACTGGTGGCGACAACCGGCAGGCCGATCTCGTCGGCGGCGTCGATACTCGCCTGGTAGGCCGTCTTGCCCATCCGCATGTGCCGGACGATGTTCTCGATCTCCACGATGGCGTCGTCGACCAGCACGCCCGCCACCAGCGCCAGCGCCAGCAGAGACAGGAAGTTCAGGTTGAAGCCGAGCAGATCCATGAACCAGAAGGTCGGGATCGCCGAAAGCGGGATCGCCACCGCCGAGATGAAGGTCGCCCGCCAGTCGCGCAGGAACAGGAACACCACCACCACGGCGAGCACCGCGCCTTCGACCAGCGCCCACATCGAGGACTTGTACTGGCTGCGGGTGTAGGTCGTGCTGGTCGAGAGCTTGATGAACTTGACGCCCTCGTTCTCGGCCTCGATCTTGTCCATCTCGGCAAGCGCCGCATCGTAGACCGCGAGGTCCGAGGCGCCGCGCGCGCGGTTCATCAGGAAGTTGACCACCTCCTTGCCGCCGACTTCGCTGATCGAGGTGCGTTCGGAAAAGCCGTCGCGCACCGTCGCGATGTCGGCGAGGCGCACGGTGCGCCCGCCGCTAAGCTGGACCTGGGTCTGCGAAAGCGCGAAGGCGGTGTCCGAATTGCCGAGCACGCGCAGCGACTGGCGGGTCCCGCCGATCTCGGCGAGGCCGCCCGCGGCATCGAGGTTGCTCTGCCGCAGCGCCGCGTTGATCTGCGAGGCGGTGACCCCGAAGCTCTGCATCCGCGCCGGATCGAGGATCACCTCGATCTGGCGGTCGACCCCGCCGAAGCGCATCACCTCGGCCATGCCCTCGATCTTGAGCAGGCGCTTGGCGACGGTGTCGTCGATGAACCACGAGAGCTGCTCGACGGTCATGTCGTCGGCCTCGACCGCGATGTAGCCGATCGGCTCGCCGACCACGTCGACCTTGGAGACCTGGGGCTCGAGGATCCCGTCGGGCAGGCTTCCGCGCACCGAATCGATCGCGGTCTCGACCTCGTTGACCGCCTCGATGAGGTTGGTGCCGATCTCGAACTCGACGAAGGTGAAGGAGGCGCCCTCGCGCGCGGTCGACTGGATCGAGTTGACCCCGCTGATCGAGCGCAGCGCGCTCTCGACGCGCTGGGTGATCTGGTTCTCGATCTCCGTCGGCGAGGCGCCGGGCTGCGCGATGTCGACCGTCACCGCCGGGAAATCGACGTCCGGATTGTTGGTGACGTCCATCCGCATGAAGCTGACGATCCCGGCGAACAGCAGCCCGGTGAAGAACACTAGCGGGATCACCGGGTTGCGGATCGACCAGGCCGAGATGTCGCGAAGAGCCATGATGTTCCTGCCTGTGTTTCGCCGGTTGCGCGCCTCCCCCGAGCTACGCGGAGACCCGCGCCGGGGATGAGGGCCTTACTTCTTGAGAGGCTGCGGGTTGACCGTCTCGCCGGGGTTGAGGAAGCCGCCGGCACGCAGCACCACGCGCTCGGTGCCGGCGAGGCCTTCGGTGATGGCGATGCCCCGAGCCGTCACCGCGCCCGTCTTGACCGGGCGGCGCACCGCCTTGTTGTCCTTGTCGACGACATAGACGAAGCTGCCGTCCTCGTCGGCCAGCACCGCGCTTTCGGGGAGCAGCGTCGCGCTGAAGCTGCCCGAGTTGATGCGCGCGGTGGCAAAGCCGCCGGGGCGCAGTTCGCGCGCGAAGTCGAGCGCGATCCGCGCGGTGCCCTGCCGGGTGGTCTGGTCGATCACCGGGGAGAGCTGCCAGATCTGGCCGGAGAACCGCTTGTCCGATCCGGTCGGGATCACCGCCGCGACGGTGCCGACCGAGAGCTTGGCGAGCTGTTCTTCCGAAAGCTGGGCGAGCATCTCCATCTCGCCGCCGCTGGCAATGGTGAACAGCGCGGTGGTGCCGGCCCCGACGATCTGCCCGGGTTCGACATTGCGCTGGAGCACGTAGCCGCTCGCCGGGGCATAGACGTTGAGCCGTTCGTTGCGTGCGCGCTGTTCGCGCAGCTGCGCCTCGGCCACCTTGACCCGCGCGACGGCCGCATCGCGGGTCGCGGTCAGCCGGTCGACGTCGGCCTTCGACACGAAGCCGCGAGCCACCAGTTGGAGGGCGCGGTCGAGGTTCGCCTGGGCGAGATTGGCGTCGGCGCGCGCGACGTCGATCTGCGCGGCCTGGGCGGCGGCCTGCTGGACCTGCACCGAACGGTCGATCACCGCGAGCACCTGGCCCTGCTGCACCCAATCGCCCGCATCGACGGTGACGCGCAGCACCTGCCCGCCCTCGCCAACCACGCCGACCGGCATGGGACGCCGCGCGGCGAGCGTGCCGGGTGCCTCGATCTCGCCGGCGATGGTGGTACGGCCGGGGCTGACGACCGTTACCGAGGGGGCCTGCGAATTGTCGTCCTCGACCGCCACCGGCTCGCCGCCAGCCAGCGCGAAATAGGCAGCGATCGCCAGCAGCAGCCCGAACAGGCCGAGCCCGCCGATGATCAGCCAGCGCGGGATCGCCGGTGCGGCAAGCGTGCGCGCACCGGCGAATTCGGTGCTCACCCCATCCACTGCATCAGCCCTGATCGTCGTCTCGTAATTCATCGCCTGCCCCTCACTCCGGGATGGTCGCGCCTCGGGCACACCGGGCCGAAGTGTATTAGTCGCATAAGTCACCAAGTGCAACGCCTGATAGATTGTCAGGCGCTTGCCCGCAATCCGTGCATCGACCGGTGACTTTCAGCCTAGACGAAAAGAGATGGTCTCCTCGTCCGGGTCGGCGGGGCTCAGCGGACCCGCTTGCGCTGCAACAGGTTGAACAGGGCCAGCAGGATCACCGCGCCGAGCAGTGCCGCGGCGACGCCCGACCAGTCCGGCGGCCAGGCGCCGATCGTCCCACCCCCGGTGAGAAAGCCGAGCAGGCTGTTGCCGATGAAGGAGCCGAGAACCCCCACCACGATATTGGCGAGGAGCCCCATCGAGGCGTCGCGCCGCATGATCAGGCTGGCGATCCAGCCGATGATGCCGCCCATGATGATGAACCAGATGAAACCCAGCATCCGATCGCTCCTTCGCTCGCCCCGCGCCGGCGCGGGCGGTTCCGTGGGCGAAGGGTCGGCGAAACGGCTGCGGCCCGCAACGCCTTGCGGGCGGAGCGGGCGGTGAACGCGATGAGCCGAAGGCGGCGATCAGTATTTCAGCTGGCGCTCGTAGAGGTCGCGGTAGTGCTGGATCTTGGTGACGCGCAGCCCGTGCATCCCCGAACGGTCGACCGCGCGCTGCCACGAGGCGAACTCTTCGAGCGTGAGGCCATAGCGCGCCAGCGCCTCATCGAGCGTCAGGAGCCCGCCGTTCACGGCCGCCACCACCTCGGCCTTGCGCCGCACCACCCACCGCTTGGTATCGGGCGAGGGCAGATCGGCAAGCGTCAGCGGCTCGCCGAGCGGGCCGATCACCTGAACGGGGCGGATGTCCTGGTTCTCAATCATCGCATGTCTCTCGCATCGCCGCGTGGCGCATCGGAGCGGGGTCCTCCAGCTTCGCCCGGGCGTTTCGCATCGCTGCGGCCGATTGTGGCACCCAAGGCTTTAGAACGACCTAAAGCATCAGGGTTAACGGTTGGTTCGCTATCATCGAGAAGAGCGAAGTAACTTGCGGCCGCATCGCCGAAGCTGGCGGCGACGGCCTCGATCGGGGCCTGCGATTCGTGGCGCAGCAGCAGCCTGAGGTCGCGCGCGGCGTTGAGCCGGGCGGTGAGCTCGCTCCATTCGACGGCGCGCAGGGCATCGCCCGCGCGGCGGGTCGGCCGCCCGCCGACTCGCGCGTCGTCGCCGTCCGCGAGCGCGGCGCGCAGGCCGCCCGCGGCTGCGGCAGGTGGCTGAGGAGATTTGGCTTTCTCGAACATCATCCCCCTTCATAACCCGAGGGCGTCAAGAACCGGTAAAGCCGCCATTTACCCGTGCTTAGGAATAGTGCTGGCGCCGCTCGCAAGGCAGCGGGCCGGACCCTGCGCACTGGCGAAGCGGGGCCAGGCTCGCTATATCGCGCGCTTCTCATGGACAGGCCCGCCCTTCTCGACACCGGCCCGCTGGCCGCGCCCCTCATTGGCCCTGACGCCGCCGCGCTGTTCGATCTGCCGCGCCCCGCGCCCGAATGCCGGATCGTGGTGGCGATGAGCGGCGGGGTCGATTCCTCCGTGGTCGCCGCCCTGGCCGCCGCGAGCGGCGCGGAAGTGATCGGCATCACCTTGCAGCTTTACGACTACGGCGCGGCGACGGGCCGCAAGGGGGCGTGCTGCGCGGGCGACGACATCCGCGACGCGCGCGCCGTGGCCGACCGGCTGGGCATCGCGCATTATGTCTTCGACCACGAAAGCGCCTTCCGCGAGGAGGTGGTCGAGGCCTTCGCGGACGAATATCTCGCCGGGCGCACCCCGGTGCCCTGCATCCGCTGCAACATGGGGCCCAAGTTCACCGATCTGTTCCGCATGGCGCGCGAACTGGGCGCGGATTGCCTCGCCACGGGGCATTACGTGCGCCGGGTGATGACGCCGGAGGGGCCGCAGCTGCACCGCGCCGCCGATCCGGCGCGCGACCAGTCCTACTTCCTCTACGGCACAACCGAGGCCCAGCTCGAATACCTGCGCTTCCCGCTCGGCGGGATGCCCAAGAGCGAGGTGCGCGCGCTGGCCGAGGCGGCTGCCTTGCGGAACGCCGCCAAGCCGGATTCGCAGGACATCTGCTTCGTGCCCGACGGCGACTACGCGAAGATCGTCACGAAGGTCCGCCCCGAGGGCGCGGCGCCCGGCGCGATCGTCCATGCCGCGACGGGCGAGACGCTCGGCGAGCACCGGGGCATCGTCCACTTCACCGTCGGGCAGAGAAAGGGCCTCGAGATCGGCGGCCAGCCCGAGCCGCTCTACGTGATCGGCCTCGATGCCGAGGCCCGCGAGGTGCGGGTCGGGCCGAAGCGGATGCTGGCGGTGGCGGCGGCGCGGCTCACCGAGACCAACCGCATCGGGCCGCTGCCGGATGCGCCGCTGACCGCCAAGGTGCGCAGCCTCGCGCGGCCCGTGCCGGTGACGCTCGAAGGCCCGCTCGGCGGAGGCGCTACCGCCACGATCCGCTTCGCAGAGCCCGAATTCGGCGTCGCCCCGGGGCAGGCGGCGGTTATCTATGCCGGCGAGCGGGTGGTCGGCGGCGGGTGGATCGATTCGACGCAGAAGGTGGAGGCCTGACCGCTCTCCGGCCCTGGCGGTTCACCCCTCCCACGTCTCCAGCACGCAGCCAAAGCCCTCGCGGTAGGTCGCGGTCGCCTCGGCGATCAGCGGGAAGCGCGCGGTGACGCTCTTCGTCTCGACGTCCTCGACCAGCGTCACCGCTTCCATGCCGCCAAGCTTGTCCTTGCTGCAATCCTCCAGCGGGCGGCCCGCCACGAAGCGGCACGAACAGGCGACCCGCGCCGAATAGGCCGAGGCGATCGCGCCGTAGCCGCCGATCGGCTCGCGGAACGCGAAGGCCGCGCCGCCCAGGCCCAGCGCGAGGATCGCCAGCAACCACAGCCCGAAGCGCGGGCGGCGCCGCGCGGAAGCGGAGGGTGATTTCGCCATTGCCAAGCCTTCATGCATCGGAAATGAGGGCGCGATGACCCTCGATGCCGCCGTCCTTAACCGCGTGAGCCTGCTCGCGCCAGCCCTGCTCATGCTCGCCGCCTGCGGGGCCGCTCCGCCCGCGCAGCAGCCCCTGTCGCAGGCTGCGCTCGCCGCGATCACCGCCGATGCGGGGGCGCCGAAGGACCAGCTGGCGCGGCAGATCGACGATCTTTTCACGATGCCCGGCCTCGGCGAGACGCGCGCGGTGGTGGTGATGGCGAACGGCAAGATCGCCGCCGAACGCTACGCCGAGGGCTATGCCCCCGATACGCGCTTCGTCAGCTGGTCGATGGCCAAGACCGTCACCGCCGTGCTGATCGGGATGCTGGTCGCCGACGGCAAGCTCAGCCTCGATTCGCCCGCCCCCGTGCCGCTGTGGATGCGCGCGGGCGATCCGCGCGGGGAGATCACCTTGCGGCACTTGCTCCAGATGCGGAGCGGCCTGCGGCACACCGAAAGCGGCGACCCGCCCTACGAATCCGGCGAGGTCCGGATGCTGTTCCTCGACGGGCGCGACGACATGGCCAAGTGGGCCGAGGAACAGCCGCTCGAGGCCGAGCCCGGCAAGGTCTTCGAGTATTCCTCGAACACCAGTGTCATCCTCGCCGACATCGCCGCGCGCGCGCTCACCGACAGCAGCAGGCCCGAGGCGCGGCGCAAGGCGGTGGCGGACTACCTCGAGGTGCGCCTGTTCGGCCCGCTCGGCATGACCAGCATGGTGCCCGAGTTCGACGCGTCGGGAACGCTGATCGGCGGGAGCCTGATGCACGCGACCGCGCGCGACTGGGCGAAGTTCGGCGAGTTCCTGCGCCTCAAGGGCCGCGCACCGGGGGGCGAGCAGCTCGTCCCGAGCCGCTGGGTCGAGGCGATGGTGACGCCTTCCCCGGCCAGCCCCCATTACGGCTTCCAGACCTGGCTCAACCGCCCGATCCCCGGCGCGCAGCCGGGGGAGCACCCGCTCTTCCCCGACCGCGCGCCGCAAAGCCTGTTCAGCCTGATCGGCCACATGGGGCAATATGTGCTGGTCTCGCCGAACCAGCGCGTGACGCTGGTGCGGCTCGGCCATTCCGACGCGGCCGAGCGTCCGCCGATGCTGCAACAGGCGGCGGACGTTCTGGAATTGTATCCTCAGAGGTAGAAGCTGCCCTCGACCACGGTGACGCACGGCCCGCCGAGCCAGGCGCAGTCCCCGTCGAGCCGCAGGGTGAGATCACCGCCACGCCCGCTCGCCTGGTGCGCGGTGAAGCTGTCGCGGCCGAACCGCGCGGCCCAGAAGGGGGTGAGCGCCGCATGGGCCGATCCGGTGACGCTGTCCTCGTCAACCCCGCCGCCGGGGACGAAGACGCGGCTGACAATGTCGGTCGTATCGCCCGGCGCGGTGACGATGAACTGGTCCGTGCCGAGCTTCTCGAGCCCCCGGATGTCGGGAGCAAGGCCGCGCACCGCGGCTTCGCTTTCGAACAGGTAGATGTTGTAGCCGAGGTCCGAGCGCCAGACCTCGACCGGCTCGGCCCCGAGCAGGCGGATCGCTTCGGCCTGGCTTTCCGCCGGGTCGGGCCGGGTCACGATCGCGGGAAGGGCAAGTTCGTAGGTTGCGCCGGTGCGCACCACCTCGAGAATGCCCGACTTCCTCGTCCGGAACGTGACCCGCTCGCCCCCGTCGCGGGTGAGCAGGATGTGCCCGCTCGCGAGCGTCGCATGGCCGCACAGCGCGATCTCGTAGGTGGGGGTGCACCAGCGCAGCTCCCAGTCCGCCGCGCCGGTCGTGTCGCGCACCACGAAGGCGGTCTCGGCGAAGAGGTTCTCGCCCCCGATCGCCACCAGCACCTCGTCGGGCAGCCATTCCTCGAGCACCATCACCGCCGCCTGGTTGCCTCCGAAGGGACGGGAGGCGAAGGCATCGACGTGCCAATAGGGGATCGTCTGGGGCATCGGGGCAGTCCTCAGGGATAGAGCAGCGTGTCGGACCACGGGGCGTCCGGCCCGCTGCGGGTGAATTCGCGGCGATCATGGAGGCGATTGTCGCGGTCGATCCAGAACTCGATTCTTGTCGGGGTCAAAGTAAAACCCGTCCAGTGCGGCGGGCGCGGCACCTTGCCCTCGGCCTCGTGTGCCGCCCAAAGTTCCTGCACGCGGGCGAGATATTCCGCGCGTTCGGGCAGGGGCCGCGACTGATCGCTCGCGGCGCTGCCGACCTGGCTCTTGTAGGGGCGCGAATGGAAATAGGCGTCGGCGCGTTCGGGCGAGACCTCGACGAGCGGGCCCTCGATGCGGATCTGGCGGCGCAGGCTCTTCCAGTGGAACAGCAGCGATCCTCGCATGTTGGCGCGGATCTGTGCACCTTTCCGGCTCTCGGCATTGGTGAAGAAGGTGAAGCCGCCGCCGGCGATCTCCTGCGCGCCGTGCCCCTTCAGCAGCACCATCCGCACCGAGGGCGCGCCGTCCGGCGTGGCGGTGGCGAGCGCCATGGCATTGGCATCGTTGATCTCGCCAACCTGCGCGGCGGCGAACCATTCCTCGAACAGCACGAAAGGATCGGCGCCCGCCGGCAGCACGCTGTCCGCTAGCTGGGCGTCGTCGAGAGGGGTGGCGGTGCTCATGCGCTGGTGTCCTTGCTTGATCGCCGCGCCACATAGGGCCGCGCGCGCGCCAAGGAAAGTGCGCGGCCTGCAATCGCGCCCGCGGCTTGCACCTTGCGCAAGCTTGCGCGCGGGCGCTGTCTCACCTAGCTAAATCACCATGCGCGATCCCTATTCCATTCTGGGCGTCCCCCGCACCGCGTCGGAAGCGGACATCAAGAGCGCCTATCGCAAGCTCGCCAAGGAGCTGCACCCGGATCGCAACACCGACAATCCCAAGGCGGCCGAGAAGTTCTCCGAGGTGACCCGCGCCTACGACCTGCTGTCGGACAAGGCCAAGCGCGCGCAGTATGACCGCGGCGAGATCGACGGGGACGGCAACCCCGCCAATCCCTTCGCGGGAATGGGCGCGCGGGGCGGCTATGCGCGCGGCGGCACCTATGGTGCGGGTCCGGGCAGCGGCCCGGGTGCGGGCGACTTCGGCGGCTTCGGCGCGGACGAGGTCGATCTCGGCGATCTGTTCGAAGGCCTGTTCGGCGGACGCGCGCGCCAGCAGCAGCCACCCCCGCGGCGCGGTTTCGGCCGCCAGCCCCCGCCGCCTCCGCCGCGGCGCGGCGCCGACATCCAGTACCGGCTGGCGGTGCCTTTCGTGGAGGCCGCCGCCGGGCGCGACCAGCGCATCACCCTCGCCGACGGCAAGGCGATCAGCCTCAAGCTGCCCGCCGGGGTCGAGGACGGCACGATGATGCGCCTCAAGGACAAGGGCCACCCCGGCCCGGGCGGCAACGGCGACGGGCTCGTCATGGTCGAGGTCGGCACCCATCCGTTCTTCCGGCGCGAGGGCGACAATATCCGCATGGACCTGCCGATCACCCTCGACGAGGCGGTGCGCGGGGCCAAGGTCAAGTGCCCGACGGTCGACGGCGCGGTGATGCTGACGATCAAGCCGGGCAGCAGCAGCGGCACGGTGCTGCGGCTCGCCGGCAAGGGCTGGACGCGCAAGAACGGCAAGCTCGTCGACGGGAAGCCCGAAAGGGGCGACCAGCTGGTGACCATCGAGATCCAGCTGCCCGCAGACCTCGCCGCGCTGGAACAACGGCTTGACGGCTGGGTAGACCCGGCTCGCCCGCGGGAGAAGTTCGGTCTCTAGCCCGGGCGGGAAGGAGCCCGCGATGTCGCCGTACGACCGCCCCCTGCCCGAGGAACGCGAGGTCGTCTCGCAGTCCCCCGAGGCCCGCCGGCGCCGCGCCGACCGCGGCGAAGGCGATCCGGCCGGCGGTGTCATGGCGCAGCTGAGGCGGCGGCTCGGCCCCGGCACGCGCTTCTTCGAGGTTGCCGGGCGGGTGCTCGCGGGCACCTATGCCGAGGGGTTCATCCATGCCGGCAACCTCGCCTATCTGGCGATGGTGGCGATCTTCCCCTTCTTCATCCTAGGTGCAGCACTGTTCGACCTGATCGGCGGACGCGAGGGCGCCGAGGACATGATCGCGGCGATCGGCATGGCGCTTCCGCCCGATGTCGCCGAGGTGATCGCGCCGGTGGCCGAGAGCGTGATCACCGCGCGCTCGGGCTGGCTGCTGGCGATCGGCGCGCTGGTCGCGCTGTGGACCGTGTCCAGCCTGATCGAGACGATCCGCGACATCCTGCGCCGCGCCTACGGCACCAAGGCGCGGCTGGCCTTCTGGCGCTACCGCCTGCTGTCGGCAGGGCTGATCCTGGCTGCGGTGGTGGTGCTGATGATCTCGCTGTTCTCGCAGGTGGTGATCGGGGCGGTCCAGCAGGTGATCGAGGCGCGCCTGCCGCAGCTGGGCGAGCTCATCGCGTGGCTGCGGTATTCGCGGATCGTGCCGGCGCTGGGTCTTGGCGGATCGCTGTGGGTGCTGTTCGTCACGCTGACCCCCCACGCCTATCGCGGCAAGGCCTTCCCCAAGTGGCCGGGCGCGCTGTTCACGACCCTGTGGTGGGTGGCGGTCACCACCGCCCTGCCGCTCGTGCTGAGCCGCTTCTTCACCTATGACCTCACCTATGGCAGCCTTGCCGGGACGATGGTGACGCTGTTCTTTTTCTGGCTCGTCGGCCTCGGCCTCGTTATCGGCGCTCAGCTGAACGCGGCGCTGGCCGAGCCCGAGAAGCTTGCCGGTGCAGGGCACGAGGAGACGACAGGATGAATGCGACCACCGGGGCTGGGCTGATGGCAGGCAAGCGCGGGCTGATCATGGGCCTCGCCAACGACAAGTCGCTGGCCTGGGGGATCGCCAAGAAGCTGGCGGAACAGGGGGCGGAGCTCGCCTTCTCCTACCAGGGCGAGGCGCTGGCGAAGCGTGTGATCCCGCTCGCCGCGGAACTCGGCAGCGACTTCACCTTCGAATGCGACGTGGCGACGATGGAATCGCTCGACGCCGCCTTCGCGACCCTGCGCGAGCGGTGGGACACCATCGACTTCGTCGTCCACGCGATCGGCTTTTCCGACAAGAACGAGCTGCGCGGGAAATATGTCGACACCAGCCTCGACAATTTCCTGCTGACGATGAACGTCTCGGCCTATTCGCTGGTCGCCATCGCCAAGCGCGCGAGCGACATGATGCCCGAGAGCGGGGGGGCGATCCTCACGCTGAGCTATTATGGCGCCGAGAAGGTCGTTCCGCACTACAACGTCATGGGCGTTGCCAAGGCGGCGCTGGAGACGAGCGTGAAATACCTCGCCAACGACCTCGGCCCGCGCGGCATCCGCGTCAACGCGATCAGCGCAGGGCCGATCAAGACGCTGGCGGCGAGCGGGATCGGCGATTTCCGCTACATCCTCAAGTGGAACGAATACAATTCGCCCCTGCGCCGCAACGTCACCATCGAGGATGTCGGCGGGGCGGGGCTCTATTTGCTGTCGGACCTCGCCTCGGGCGTCACCGGGGAGACGCACCATGTCGACGCGGGCTATCACGTGGTCGGCATGAAGCAGGAGGACGCGCCCGACATCGCCTTGTCGTGAGGGGGGCGCTTTCTTAAGGCCCGCGCGCTAGGGGCAGCACCATGCGCACCGTTCTCGTCACCGGCTCGGCCGGGTTCATCGGTTACCACCTCTCGGCGTTGCTGCTCGAGGAGGGATTCCGCGTCGTCGGCTATGACGGCATGACGGATTACTACGACGTCAGGCTCAAGCAGCGGCGGCACCAGATGCTGCTCCAGCACCCGAACTTCACCTGTGTGGAAGGGCTGCTGGAGGATTTCGACACGCTGCACACGCTGGCGCTGGCGGAGCGGCCCGAAGTCATCGTCCACCTCGCCGCGCAGGCGGGGGTGCGCTACTCTCTCGAGAACCCGCGCGCCTATGTGGACGCCAATCTGGTAGGCGCGTTCAACGTCATGGAATGCGCGCGCGAGCTCGCGGTCCAGCACCTGCTGATGGCCTCGACATCCTCGGTCTACGGCGCCGTCACCGACATGCCCTTCCACGAGGGGCAGAAGGTCGATACGCCGCTCACCCTCTACGCCGCGACCAAGAAGGCAAACGAGGCGATGGCGCATTCCTACGCCCACCTCTGGAACCTGCCGACCACGTGCTTTCGCTTCTTCACGGTCTACGGGCCGTGGGGGCGGCCCGACATGGCGCTGTTCAAGTTCACCCGCGGGATCCTCGAGGGCACGCCGATCGACATCTACAACGACGGCGCGATGTACCGCGACTTCACCTATGTCGCGGACCTGGTGCGCGGCATCCGCCTGCTGATCGACGCCGCCCCGGTGCGGCCCGAGGCGCCGGAGGACATCGCGGATGGCGACAGCCTCTCCCCGGTCGCGCCCTTCCGGGTCGTCAACATCGGCAATGGCGAGAAGGTGCGCCTCCTCGATTTCGTCGAGGCGATCGAGGCCGAATGCGGGCGGCCGGCGATCCGCAACTATCTGCCGATCCAGCCGGGTGACGTGCCCGCGACCTGGGCCGACGCCTCTTTGCTCAAGACGCTCACCGGCTACGCCCCGCAGACCCCGTTCCGCGAGGGCGTCGCGAGGTTCGTGGCGTGGTATCGGGATTATCACGAGGTGTGAGACGCGTCCCCCTTCCGTTCAGGGAGGGGGCGCCGATCGGTCTACTCCCCGTCCGGTTCGCCCTGCGGCGGCGGCGTCGAGGAAGGCGGCGTGGGGAGAGCGCCTTCGCCCGGCAGTTCGCCTTGCCGTTCGCGTTCGAGCCGCTGCATGTATTCGCGCTCGATCATCTCGACGCGCTCCTGCTCGGCGGCGGCCTCGGCATCGATGGTCGAGAGGCGCTGCTGGCGGGCCTCCTCGATCAACTGGCCGAAGCGCACGTTGTCGGCCTCGGCGCGGTCCTTGTAGGCCGCCTCGATGAACTTCTGGGTGCAGCCGGTGAAGCCCCCGGCGCCTGCCGGCGAGCAGCTCATCGCGCCGAAATCGCCGACATACTTGATCTCCTCGACCTGCCGGGCCCAGGCCTTGTTCGCCGGGTTGTCGCTGTAACGCAGGTTCGAGGGGATGCGGTAACGCTCCTCCTCGACGAGAATCTCGCACACCACCACCTCCCCTGGCTGGGCGACGGGGCATTCGGATTCGTCGTAGGCGATCACCATGTTGATCTTCTCGTTCGCGCTCTGCGCGGCGAGCGGGCCGGCGGCGGCGAGAAGGGCGAGGGCGGCGGGAGCGAGCAGGAGCTTCATGGCGCGGGGGTCCTCTGCGGAACGCGGGGGTTGCGGCCAAGCCATGCCCGCGACCGGGGCCGTTTGTCTAGTGCGGCGGGGCTGAACCGCCGGTGAAGCCGCCTGATCGGAGGGTCATCGAACGCGTCGCGCATCCGGCCGCGCAGCGACCGCGAGCGCAACCGCGGGCACGCACGCTAGATCCGCTCGCTCACCTTGATTGCGAGGCGGCAGCCCAGCCGGATCGCGCCCGACAGCAGTGCGTAGGCGGGCGCCCGCTCCGCCCCGTTGGCAAGCGCGGCATCGCGGTGGTCGCGCTCGTCGGCGCGGAAGGCCTCGATCATTTCGGCCAGTTCCGGATCGGCTCCGGTCGCCACGAGCTTCTCGAGCTGTTCGGAATAGTGCTTGTCGATCTCGGTCTCGACCGCCGCGGTGCAGGCCATCGCCGCCTCTGGCCCGAGCAGCGCGGTGCCTGCGCCCAATGCATAGCCCGCCGCCGACCAGAAGGGATGAAGCGCGGTCGGACGCACGCCGCGCTTCGCCAGCAGCGCATCGAACTTGGCGCGGTGCTCGGCCTCCTGCGCGGCCATGTGGCGGATTTCGGCCGAGTGCGGGCCGCGGTCGCCCATCACGGCGAGCTGGCCCTCGTAGATGCGGGTCGCGCCGAACTCGCCGGCCTGGTCGACCCGGATCATGCGGTGCAGTTCTTCGCGGTCCATCCTCGGCTCCTTTGCGAGACTATCGTTGTCGCATCGCTGGTAGCCGAAAACCGGTTCCCACTTTCCGGCGCGATGCCTGACCCTACCTGCGATACGCGGCGAGCGCCACGATGGCCGCACCCGACAGGCCCGAAATCAGGAAATTGAAGCCCGCGAGCGATATGCCGAAGAGCGTCCACGGCGCGACGTCGCAGCGGATCAGCGGGGCGGAGTTGAAGTCCATGACGTCGATTCCCGCCGCCGGGGCGGTGCAGGCGGTGATGCCCTCCCACCAGCCATATTCGACGCCTGCGTGAAAGCCGCCGATCAGGCCCGAGGTGAGGATCGCGAGGCCGGCGAGCGCGGTCCACACCCGCGGCGGCTTCGCCACGTAAGCCGCCGCCCCGATCCCCAGCGCGGCGAACAGCGGGTAGCGTTGCCACCAGCACATCTCGCAAGGCGGCAGGCCATAGGCATATTGCGCCACGTAGGCCCCGCCGAGCAGCACGGCGGGAACCAGCACGGCAAGCGCGCGGGCCAGCCCCGCGCCGGTGCCCGGATTGTCCATGGCTCGCTTCCCTTACGGCCTCGCCGCGGGCTTGGCCGCCTTGGGAGCGGGGCGCAGCGCCACGGTGCTCCTGGTGGTGCGGCGCAGCGTCTCCATCGCGTAGTTGAGCTGGAAGTCCTTGATCCCCTGCTCCTCGAGCTGGGCGGCGGTGAGCTGGAAGCGTGGATCGGCGATCTTGTCGGCCTCCATCTCCTCGTCCTTGATGCCGAGCTCGTTGACGAGGTGCCCGCGCAGGTCGCTCTCGCGGGTCTGGTACTTCTGGCGCAGCGCGTAATCGGGATCGGAGATCTGCGGCACGGTGATGTCGGGCCGGATCCCGCCCTCCTGCACCGACTTGCCCGCCGGGGTGAAGTAGCGGGCGGTGGTGAGCTTGAGCGCGGCGTCGCTGCCGAGCGGCAGCAGCGACTGGACCGAGCCCTTGCCGAAGCTGCGCTCGCCCATGATCAGCGCGCGACGGTGATCCTGGAGCGCGCCCGCGACGATCTCGGAGGCCGAGGCGGAGCCCGCGTTGATCAGCACGATCATCGGCACGCCCTCGGCCATGTCACCGCGGTAGACGGTCTCGGCATCGTAGAGCATCGTCTCGCCCCGCGCGCGGCCGCGCTGGCTGACGATCCGGCCGTTCGAAAGGAACAGGTCGGAGAGCGCGACCGATTCGTCGAGGCTCCCGCCGGGGTTGTTCCTGAGGTCGAGCACCAGCCCGCTGACGCGCCCGCCCGGGGCCTTCTTCCTGATCTCCTGCCACGCCGCGAACACGTCCGCGCCGACATTGGCGGAGAACTCGTTCACGGTGATGACGCCGATATTGCCCGCCGCGACCTCGTGGGTCACGGGTTCGAGCTCGATCGTCCCGCGCGTGACGTCGAGCTCGAGCGGCTCCTCGCGGCCCGGGCGGAAGATCGTCAGGCGGATCGCGGTGCCCGCCGGACCGCGCATCTGCGCGACGGCATCGTCGAGCTTGGTGTCGACGATCAGCTTGCCGTTGAGGTGCGTGATGAAGTCGCCGGCCTTGATCCCCGCGGTCTCGGCCGGGCTGCCGCGGAACGGCGAGATCACCTTGACCGCGCCGTCCTCCATCACGACCGACAGGCCGAGGCCCGAATACTGCCCGTCGATCATCGTCTCGAGCCGCTGGAGATCGCCGCCGTCGAGATAGGCGGAGTGCGGATCGAGTGCCGCGAGCATCCCGTCGATCGCGCCGCGGATCAGCTTCTCGTCCTCGACCGGCTCGACATAGCTCGCTTTCACCCGCTGGAACACCGCGAAGAGCCGCGCGAACTCGGGCCCGGCCCGGCCGTCGATCTGGGCCATGGTGGCGGTGGTGGCGGGGATCAGGGCGACGGCGGTGACGAGGGCTGCGCTGCGCAGGAGAGCGGCGATTTTCATGGGGTGCGTGGGCTCCTTTGTCGGACGAATGTATAGGCTCGCCGGGCTTAACGCCAGATGAGAGCGCGTCCGCCCTCGATCGACCGGCGGGGCACACGGGACGATGGCCGGGCGTTGCGGCGCTTAGCGCATGTATTGCAGGGGGTTGACCGGCTTCCCGCCCTGCCGGAGTTCCACCGTGAGGGGCTCCGCGCCGCCCGCCGCGCGCCCGATCGGGCTCCCGCCGATCACGCTGTCGCCGACCGCGACGTCGAGCGCGGCGAGCCCGGTGACGAGGCTGGTCCAGCCGCCTTCGTGCTCGATGATGACGATTCGCCCGAAGCCGCGATAGGCTCCGGCGAAGGCGATCCGGCCGCGCGCGGGGGCGACGACCTGCGCCCCTTGCGCGGGCGCGAGGGTGAGGCCGGTCGAGGCAAGGCCGCTGTCGCGCCGGGCGCCGAAGCCGATCAAGGTGCGCCCCTGCACCGGCAGTTGCAGATCGCGCGGCGGCGGGGCACTCCCGGCGATGGCCGGGGCGGGAGCCTCGGGCGCGACGGGGAGCGGCGCGGCAAGGTCCGCCGGGCGGAGCACCGGGCCTGGCAGTGCGGCAAGTTCGCGGCGGAGGGCCGCCACCTCGTCGAGCTTGCCCACCAGCCCGTCGAGGTCGCGCGCCTCCTCGGCGAGCGCCAAGGCGCGCTCGGCCTCGCGCGCAGCGGCGCCGCGCGCGGTGCGCGAGGCGAGGCGCTGGCGGCTTTCCAGCGCGGCAAGCTCGCCGCGGCGCTCGCGCAAGGTGCCTTCTCCGGCGCGCATCTGACCCAGCGCGCGCGCCGCCTGCGCCTCAAGCGCGCGGCCCCGTTCGAGCTCGCCGCGCAGCGCGGCGGTGCGCGCGCGGATCTGCGGGACGGCGCTTGCCAGCACCGCGCGCACGTGCACGACGTCGCCAAGCGAGCCCGGTTGCAGCGCGGCGAGCGCCAGCGGGCGGCGCGCGGCGGTCTGGAGCGCGGCGGCGAGGCGCGCGGTCGGCTCCTGCTTGGCGGCGAGCCTCGCGGTGAGGCGGGCGCGCTGCGCCGCCGCGATCGAGAGCCTTGCGCGGGCGACCTCGATCTCGGCCTCGGCCTGCTGGATGCGCGCGGCGAGCGCCGCGGCCTCGCTGGCGGTGCGCTGGGCGGCCTCGGTCGCGGCCTCGGCCTCGGCGGTCAGGCGCGCGACCCGGCCCTCGGCGAGGCGGCTCTCGCGCATCGCCCGGGCGAGCGCGGCCTCGGCCTCCGCAGGCTCGAGCAGCCGGGCGGCGGGCGGCGGGCCCGGCGCCGGCAGACCCGGCGTCAGGGCCGCACCGGCGAGGATCGCCGCGATCAGGGCCGGGAGGAGGTGACGCCGCATGGGCGCGTCATGCCCGATGATAGGGATGGCCCGCAAGGATCGTGGTGGCCCGATAGAGCTGCTCCATCAGCATCGCGCGGGCCATGAGGTGCGGCCAGGTCGCCGGGCCGAAGGCGAGAAGGAGGTCGGCGGCTTCGCGCTCCGCGTGCGAATGCCCGTCCGCCGCACCGATCATGAAGCGCGCCTCGCGCACGCCGTCATCCCTCCACCGCCCAAGCAGATGCGCGAGGTCTTCCGACGTCATGGCCTTGCCGCGCTCGTCGAGCAGCACGCTGCGGTGGGGGGTGAGCGGGTCGGGCGCCCTGCCCGCGCCGGTGTCGGGCCATTCGGTGAGCCGGACGGGCCAGGTCAGGCGCTTCGCATAGCGTTCGACCAGCTCGCCCTCGGGCGAACGTCCGATCTTCCCGCGGGCGATGACGTGGAGGAGAATGGTGCCACCCCGAGAGGTAAGGATTGTCTCGGCGCGCGCAGCGACCCGCGAGCGCAGGTGCTCCGTCGCGCAGCGACGGACACGCACCGAGGATGTGCCCGCGGATGCGGGCACGCAAACGAGGACTGGCTTCAGGCCCGGCCTGAAGCCGACGTTTCGCTACCCTCGAACGACCACATCCGCTCGAGGTTGTAGAAGCTGCGCACCTCGGGGCGGAACAGGTGGACGACCACGTCGCCCGCATCGATCAGCACCCAGTCGGCCGCCGGAAGCCCTTCGACCCGCGCGGGGCCGTAGCCGGCTTCCTTGATCTTCTCGGCGAGCTTCTGCGCCATCGCCGCCACCTGCCGCGTCGAGCGGCCGCTGGCGATCACCATGTGATCGGCGATCGAGCTCTTCCCCTCGAGCGGGATCGAGACGACCTCCTGCGCCTGATCGTCGTCAAGCTGCGAGAGCACCAGCCGGTGGAGCGCGTCGGGCCCCATCTCAGGCCTCGCCAGCGATGAGGCGAGCCGGGCGGCGGCCTGCGCCGGGCCCAGCGGGATCGATGCGACGAAAGCTTCGGTCATCGGCAATCGGGTATCTCCAGAGTGCGGGGCAGGGACGGCTGGCATGTCGCGGACGGGCCGGAGGGACACCGGCAACGCTCGGCGCGCGCCTCATGCATCCTCCCACGACCGGATGTTGCGGAATGTCAGCCGATCACGCACCGGTGCGTCGCGGTGTGCCGGGTTCGATCCCTTGCCGAGCAACTGTTCGGCCCACCCGGCATGGGCACGGCGAATGGCCGTGGCCGAGCGGTGATCCGGATCGAAACGCAGTAACACCAGGGCCGGTGCGCTCCATTGCCCCCGTTTCCTATAGCTGGCGGCAGGCACACGGTAGCGCCTGAGCCAGGCCATGGCGGGGCTCGTCATGGCGCTTGCATCATACCCCGGCCTTGCGATCACCGCAATCGGCATTGTCCGCGCGATCCTCCGCCAGCCGCGCCAGAGGTGGAACTGGGCGAGATTGTCGGCCCCCATCAGCCACACGAAGCGCCGCTTGGGGTAGCGCCGCTTGAGCTTCCGCAGCGTGTCGACGGTGTAGCGGGTGTCGAGATCGAGCTCGATCGCCGATGGCACGATCGGTGCGCGCCGGCTCATCCGCTCGGCCGAGCGCAGCCGCGCCTTCAGCGAGGCCATGTCGTCCTGGGGCTTCAGCGGATTGCCGGGCGAGACCAGCCACCACGCCTCGTCGAGCCCGAGCGCGGCGATGGCGAACAGGGTGATGCGGCGGTGCCCGCCATGCGCGGGGTTGAAGCTGCCGCCGAGCAGCCCGGTCAGGCGTTTTCGCGGCATGCCTACGGGCGGGTCTGCCCGCTCCCGCGCACCTGCCACTTGTAGGTCGTCAGCCCCTCCAGCGCGACCGGCCCCCGCGCATGGAGCCGCCCGGTGGCGATGCCAATCTCCGCGCCGAGGCCGAACTCGCCCCCATCGGCGAATTGCGAGGAGGCGTTGTGCATGACGATGGCGCTGTCCACCTCGGCGAGGAAGCGCTCCGCGGCGCCCTCGTCCGACGTCACGATGGCATCGGTGTGGGCCGAGGAGTGGCGGGCGATGTGGGCGAGCGCCTCCTCCAGCCCGTCGACCATCGCCACCGACAGAATGGCGTCGAGATATTCGGTGTCCCAGTCGTTGGCGCTCGCCGGGATCACGCGCGGATCGAGCGCGGCGATGCGCGGATCGCCGCGCACTTCGCAACCCCTGTCGATCAGCGCCCCGACCAGCGCGGCGCCCTTGGGATAGGCGGCGTCGATCAGCAGCGTTTCCATCGCCCCGCAGATGCCGGTGCGGCGCAGCTTGGCGTTGAGCGCTAGCCGCTCCGCCATCGCCGGATCGGCGGCGGCGTGGACATATGTGTGGCAGATCCCGTCGAGATGGGCGAGCACGGGCACCCGCGCATCGGCCTGCACCCGCGCGACGAGGCTCTTGCCGCCGCGCGGCACGATCATGTCGATGAGCCCGCTCGCGGTCAGCATCGCGCCCACGCAGGCGCGGTCCTGCGAGGGAACGAGTTGCACTGCCTCCGCCGGAACGCCGCCGGCCACCAGGCCCTCGACGAGCGCGGCGTGGATCGCACGGTTGGAATGGACGGCCTCGCTCCCCCCGCGCAGCAGCGCAGCATTGCCCGCTCGCACGCACAGCGCGGCGGCATCGGCGGTGACGTTGGGGCGGCTTTCGTAGATGATCCCGATGGTGCCGATCGGCACGCGGATGCGGCTGAGCTTCAGACCGTTGGGCCGCTCGGCGCTGTCGATCACCTGGCCGACCGGATCGGGAAGGGCCGCCACCGCCGCGACCGCGTCCGCGATCCCCGCGAGACGCGCCGCATCGAGCGTCAGCCGGTCGAGCATCGCCCCGGTCAGCCCGTTCGCCTCGCCCGCGGCGAGATCCTGCGCATTGGCCGCGAGCACCGCCGGGGTGGCCGCGCGCAACGCATCGGCAGCGCGGTGCAGCGCGGCGGCGCGCGCGGCGCTCGGCATTGCGGCGAGCTGGCGCTGGGCCTTGCGCGCAGCCTCGGCGAGGCGCGTCACCAGTGCTACGGGATCGGAGCTGTCGGAATGCGGCAAGCTTGCGGTCATGCGAGTCATGATCGCGCCTCTAGCATCCCCGGACCGGCCTGTCAGGCACCACCCGAACATCGGCGATTCGCCGGACGCTCAAGCGATTCGGCTGCCGGTAAGAACGGGTAAACCATAGGGGATGAACACGTCTGTCGGCTCGGCGCGAATCCCTTTCGACTCACCTGCGCGGCCCACTTAAGATTCGACCATGGGTTGGCGCCCTGATAGCGGCACAATCCGGGCACAATGAGAAAATCGGGGCCGCGACTTTGTCAGACAGGATTACTACCCGGACGTGGGGCGAACGGCTGCGCCATTGGTTCCCCGACCGCGAGTTCTTCATGCGCGCCGACGGCGAGGTGCGCTTCGTCAAGATTTCCTCGAAACTGCAACTGCGCGTGGCCGCTGGCGGCGCCTCGCTTGCGGCGCTGTGGCTGGCGGCGCTTGGGGTGATGGCCTGGGGCCAGTACCGCGCCGAGGCCGATCTTGCCTCCTTCGCGGAGGAAAAGGCGCGGGTCGCCACCACCAGCGAACGTCTCAAGGCCTATGGCGGCGATCTCGACAAGGTGGTCGAGGACCTCAGGCAGCGCCAGGAATTCCTCGACGAGATGGCGCGGATGCTGCCCGAGGACATCGTCGCCGAGGGTGCGGCGAGCGGCACGGTCAGCGATTCCACCGCCGAAGCCGCCGGCACCGTCAAGAAGGTCAGCGCGCTCTTCCCGCAGGCCAGGGGCCTTGCCGAGATCGAGGCCCGCCAGCTCGCCTTCGTCGAGCGCCTCACCCGCTTCGCCGATGGCCGCGCCCGCCGCGCCGAGGCCGCGATGCGCAAGCTCGATCTCGACCCCAAGCTCCTGAGCCGCGAAACACGTCAAGCGATGGGCGGTCCCTTCGAGGCGATGGCCGGCGCCGACGACATCGACCCGCGCTTCGAGCGGCTCGGCCTCAGCCTTGCACGCATGGCGGTGCTCGAACGCGCCTTGGACGGCATCCCGCAGGTCGTGCCGGCGAGCGTCGAGAACATCACCTCGGGCTTTGGCTATCGCCGCGATCCCTTCAACGGGCACGGCGCGATGCATGCCGGCATCGACTTCAAAGGCGCGGTCGGCTCGCCGATCTTCGCCGCCGCGGAAGGCCGCGTGAGCTTTGCCGGGTGGAAGGCGGGCTATGGCCAGGCGATCGAGATCACCCACGGTAACGGAATGTTGACGCGCTACGCGCACCTCTCGCGCATCGGGGTGAAAGTCGGCCAGCAGGTCGCCGCCGGGGCGACCATTGGCGGCCTCGGCTCGACGGGGCGCTCGACCGGTCCGCACCTGCATTTCGAAGTTCGCATCAATGATCGCGCGGTCAACCCGCGCCCGTTTCTGGAGGCCGCCCCCGATGTTCTCAAGGAAGTCCGGAAGCCAGGAGGCGATCGTGCCGGCGCCGCCAAGGCCCGTTAGCAGGAGCAGCAGCATGGGATCGGGTTCGACCTTCTCGGTGATTGGCGCGGACGTGGTGATCCGCGGCGACATCGCCGCCACAGCCGACCTTCACATCGACGGCACGATCGAGGGCGACATTCGCTGCGCCTCGCTGGTGCAGGGCGAGGCGAGCAGCATCACGGGCGCCGTGGTGGCCGAAACCGCGCGGCTGTCCGGCCGGGTGGCGGGTTCGATCACCGCGCGCGAACTGGTGATCCTCAAGACCGCCCGGATCGAGGGCGACGTCCACTACGACGCGCTGACCATCGAGCAGGGCGCCGAGGTCGACGGCCGCTTCGCCCCCAATGCCCGCCAGCAGCAGGCGGTGAAGGCCGTTCCGCAGCAGATCGAAGCGGCGGAGTAGAACCCGGGCAGCCTGCCCAACCCCTCCCCCGCGGGGAAGGGACTAGAGCACCTCCGCCCTGAGCGTCTTCCTGTCGAGCTTGCCGATCATCGTCTTGGGCAGGCTTTCGCGCACCACCACCATGTCGACCCGCTCGTGCTTGCCGATCCGGGCGTTGAGCCAGCTTGCCAGCTCCTCGCCCGTCGCCGCCGCGCCTTCGTTCAGGGTGACGTAGGCGCGCGGCACCTCGCCGCGATATTCCTCGGGGACGCCGATCACCAGCGCCTCCTTCACCGCGGGATGTTCGAGGATCACGTCCTCGACCACGCTCGGGAAGACCTTGAAACCGCCCACCGCGATCATGTCCTTGATGCGGTCGACGATCTCGAGGAAGCCCTCGGCGTCGATGCGCGCAACATCGCCGGTGCGCAGGTAGCGCTTTCCGCCGAACTGGGCGAAGGTGTCGGCGTCGCTTTCGGGGCGGTTCCAGTAGCCGCGCATCACCTGCGGGCCGTGCACCGCAAGCTCGCCGGGCTCGCCTTCCGGGGCGAGCTTCGTCGGGTCTTCCTTGTCGAGCAGCACCACCTGCGTTCCGGGCACCAGCTGGCCGATGGTGCCGCGCTTGCGGGTGCCGTCATAGGGATTGGCCGAGACCACGCCCGAACTTTCGGTGAGGCCATAGCCCTCGCAGATGCGCACGCCCGTGACCGCCTCGAACTTTTCGTGCACGGGCCCCGGCATCGGCGCGCCGCCCGAAATGCAGACCTTGAGGCTCGACAGGTCGGTCTTGGGCAAGTCTGGGTGATCGAGCATCGCCTGAAACATCGTCGGTACGCCCGGAAAACCGGTGCAGCGGTACTGCTGGATCGTTGCGAGCACCTGCTTGGTCTCGAACCGCGGCACCATCGCGATCGAGGCGCCGGTCGCCACCGCGTGGTTGAGCAGCGCGGTGTTGGCGAAGACGTGGAAGAAGGGCAGCGCGCCCATGAACACCTCGCCCGCCGGATTGCCGAAGGGGTTGAGCGCGGCGACCTGCTGGGCGTTCACAGACAGCTGGTCATGCCCGAGCATCGCCCCCTTGGGCCGCCCTGTGGTGCCGCCGGTGTATTGGAGGAGCGCAAGATCGGCGGGGGTGACATCGACCGGGGCCGGTACCCGGGCCGGGGTCATCTCGGCCCAGCTCCTGATCGTCGGCCCGAAGGCGACATCGGCGATCTGCGCCCGCTTCAACAGCCTGAGCGCGATCCCCTTGTACCACGGCAGCATCTCGGCGAGGCTGCCGACCACCAGCGTCTCGAGCGCGGAAGCCTCAAGCACCTTGCTTGCGGTCGTGTAGAGTTCGGGCACGTCGAGCGTCACCAGCACGCGCGTGCCGCTGTCGCCGACCTGCCAGGACAGCTCCTCGACCGAATAGAGCGGCGAGAAGTTCACCACCACAGCGCCCGCCATCATCGCCCCGTAATAGGCGGCGGCGTAGATCGGCACGTTGGGGAGGAACAGGCCGACCCGGTCGCCCTTGGCGATCCCGATCGCCTGGAGCCCGGCGGCGAAGGCTCGCGCCTGGTCGTGGATCTGGCGGTAGCTGTAGCTGCGCCCGAGGAAGTGCAGGAAGGGCGCGTCCGGACCGGCGCTCACCGTACGCTCGAGCATCGCCGGGAGGCTGATCGGCGTGAAGACAGTGTCGAGCGGGGTCGGGTGGTGATAGGCGGCTGCGGTTGCGGCGGGGGCGGTACTGACAGTCATGTCAATAATCTTTACGCACAATCGCCTGTCGCACAAGCAAAAGTGCAGGTCAGCCCATGCGGAACATGAGAATATCGTCACCCCGCGCTTGACGTGGCGCCCGGGTTAAAGGCGAGTGCGCTGGGTCAACATCGGCCTCTCAACGGACGGGCCGCGAACGCACGCGCGCGAGCCGCAGATGCCCGTAGCGTAGCGCAGGAACAGCACCGAGGACGTGCCCGCGGAGACGGGCACGCAATCCGGAACTCAGATGAACCCGCTCTCGGGATCGATCTTCCGCTCTTCTGCCTCGGCGGCGCGGCGGCGGGCGAGCCAGGCCTCGGCCTCGGCCTCCTGCGCGGCTTCGCTCGCGGCCTTGGCCTGCGCGTCACGCTCGGCGCGCAGTTCCTCGATCAGCTTCTCGCGGTCGTTGCGGTCGCCGGCCCGGGGGGCCTCGGCTTCCTCGGTGATCCCGGCGCGCTTGGCCGCCTTGGCGACCATCGCGTCCAGTTCGCGCTGCGAGCACAGGCCGAGCGTCACCGGGTCCTTGGGCTGGATGTTCTGGATGTTCCAGTGCGAACGGTCGCGGATCGCGCCGATGGTGTTGCGGGTGGTGCCGATCAACTTGGAGATCTGCGCGTCCGACACCTCGGGGTGGTTGCGCAGGATCCAGGCGATGCCGTCGGGCTTGTCCTGGCGCTTCGACACGGGGGTGTAGCGCGGGCCCTTGGTGCGGGTCACCTCGACGGGCGCCTTGTGCATCCTGAGCACGTAAGAGGGATCGTTCTGGCCCTTCTCGATCTCGGCCTGGGTCAGTTCGCCCGAATGCACGGGATCGCGCCCGGTGTACTTGCTGCCGGCCAGATCGTCGGCCATCGCCTGCACTTCGAGGATATGGAGGCCGCAGAACTCGGCGATCTGCTCGAAGGAGAGCGCGGTGTTGTCCACCAGCCAGGTCGCGGTGGCATGCGGCATCAGCGGCTTGGGCTGATCCTTGGTCGCCATGGGGGAAATCTCCGTTGAAAATAGAAGGGCCGCCCCTCGCGGAGCGGCCACCTTGGACTCCCAGATAGGCGAACTGCCTTCGAACGGCAAGAAATGGATTCGTTGTTTGCGGCCACCTTCGGTGGCTCAGACCTGCATCGCGCGCCGGCGCGACCGCCGACTAGAACGCGGGCATCGCCTGGAGCGAGACCGCCTCCTCCTCCTCGAGCGCGACCAAACCGGCGAGGAACTGCCGGGTGGCCGCCTCCCAGCTGAAGCTGGCCCCGTAGGCGGCGCAGGCGGCGCGGTCGCAATAGCGCGCCGCGTCGATCGCCCGGCCGAGGTCTTCCGACAGCGCCCCCACATCGCTGGTGACGATGTCGAGCGGACCCGCCACCGGGAAGGCGGCGACCGGCGTGCCGCAGGCGAACGCCTCGATCATGACGAGGCCGAAGGTGTCGGTGCGGCTCGGGAAGACGAAGACGTCCGCCCCGGCATAGCAGCCGGCGAGTTCCACCCCGCTCTTCTTGCCGAGGAAACGCGCTTCGGGAAACTTCGCCTCGAGCGCCGCGCGCGCCGGGCCGTCGCCGACCACCACCTTGGTGCCGGGATAGGGGCAGGCGAGAAAGGCCTCGATGTTCTTCTCGACCGCGACGCGCCCGACATAAAGCAGGATCGGCCCGGCGATGTCGGCATATTCGGGCGGCGGGGGCGCGTCCGGCGAGAAGCAGGCGAGGTCGACCCCGCGACTCCAGTGGGTGAGCTGGGTCAGGCCCTGTTCGCGCAAGGTGGCGCGGATTGTCTCGGTCGCCACCATGATCCGCTGCGCGGGCCGGTGGAACCAGCGGATGTAGGGCCAGAAGGCGGAGGCCGGCAGGCCGGTGCGCCGGGCGATGTATTCGGGAAACTGGGTGTGGTAGGCGGTGGTGAAGGGCACCTTGCGGCTGAGGCAGTAGCGCCGCGCGGCGAAGCCCAGCGGTCCCTCGGTGGCGATATGGACCGCTTCGGGCGCGATCCGCGCAAGTTGTCGCCCGACCGCGCCCGGCGCCGTCAGCGCGAGGCGGATCTCGGGATAGGTCGGCGCGGGAACGGAAGGGTAGCCTTCGGGCGAGATCACCGTGACATGATGCCCCCAGCCGCGCAGCACCTCGCAGGTGGTCGACAGCGTGCGCACCACGCCGTTGGTCTGGGGGTGCCAGGCGTCGGTGACGATTGCGATCGAGGCCGGAAAGCGTCCCACCGTCCCTGCCATGCCTGGCCGGCGCGAGTCCCGCACGGCGGAGCGGCTGACAGGTGGATGGATGGTGGTGAGGCGGTTCACGCCGCCTCGCGCGCGGCATCGGCCGCGCGGGCGACCGGGGCCTCGGCACCTTCGCCCGCCTCGGCACGGCGCCTCATCTCCTCGGGCCAGTGGAGGATCTCCATGCGCCCGTCGTGATGCTCGACGAGGGCATTGCAGCCTTCCACCCAGTCGCCGTCGTTCCAGTATTCGATGGCGCGGCCGTTGTGTTCGAACATCCGGAACTCGGCAGTGTGGATGTGCCCGCACACCACGCCGTCCACACCCCGTTCGCCGGCGGCGCGGGCGACGACTTCCTCGTACTTGCCGATGAACTCGACCGCGTTCTTGACCTTGTGCTTGGCCGCCTTGGAGAGCGACCAGTAGGGCTTGCCCATCCAGCGCCGCACGGTGTTCACCGCGACATTGCACTTCATCATGAAGTGATAGGCATGGTCGCCCACGAAGGCGAGCCAGCGGTGCGAGATCATCACCGCGTCGAACTCGTCGCCGTGGAGCACCATCAGGCGCCGGCCATCGGCGGTGTCGTGGAAGGCGGCGCGGCGGATCTCGATCCCGCCGAAATTGAGCCCGGTGAACTGGCGGAACATCTCATCGTGGTTGCCGGGAATGTAGACCACCCGGGTGCCGCGTCGGGCGCGCTTCATGATGCGCCAGACGATGTCGTTGTGGGCGCTGGGCCAGTAGAACTTCTTCTTGAGCCGCCAGCCATCGATGATGTCGCCGACGAGGTACATGGTTTCGCTGTCGACGCTGTCGAGGAAGTCGATCAGCATGTCGGCATTGCAGCCCTTGGTGCCGAGGTGGACGTCGCTGATCCAGACGGTGCGATAGGATCGGCGCTCGCCGCCCTCCGGCTCGGGCGTGCGGGGCGCGCTGAGCGGGAAGCTGGCGATGTTGTCGTTGATCAGGTCGGACAGATCGGCACCGGTCATGAAGAATCCCTGAGTGTCTCGTCGTGCTGAGACATACCCATGGCAGGGAAATGTTACAGCCGACTCACAGGCCAATGACGGTTTCGCGTCATTTTCCGTTAGCGAGAGAGACCGATCATGTCTCGGCCATCCGCTCTCTGACCAAAATATGACGAATAACCGCCGGGAAACAAGTCGCGTCTGCGGCGTTTTCGGCGAGTGGTGGTGGCAGACGGGATAGGCGGCGGTGCCTTACGGATCAGCCTTGCCCCAACAGATACAGCAGAGCGGCGTACATGCTGGAGCATTCACAGTAGCTCCAGCAGTAATCTCCTTAAAAAACATGAATATACAATTATAGGTGTCTGCATAGGTACGTTTACCTGCAATAAAGAAAGTCGCGGTAGTTAGCCGATACATCCCAGGGGCAACAAGAGCGCTACCGGACGCATTCTGCATGACAAGAAGGCATGTTTCCGGCTCGCCGAGCCGTGTCGAGATCGCTGCCCCCCCTGCCGAACGGCGGCGCCACATGCAGGCGTTTCATCTCTGGCAGGCGCTCTGCAACGGCAAGCGCCTGCCCACGGCCGCAGCCATCCTCGACCATCCCGACTGCACCTTTTCCGATATCGCCGTGACAATCGCGGTCGACGACGAGTGTCGGGGATCGGTGACGCATGTCGGACGCGGGCTTCCGCTGCCGGTCGAGGCGCTACCGGTTTCTGTCGCGGATATCCCGGGCCGTTCGCTGCTATCGCGGGTCACGGAGCATGTGCTCGAACCGGTCGCCAACATGGCGCCCGTGGGGTTCGAGGCCGAGTTCGTCGATCAGGACGGCCAGGAAATCCGGTACCGTGCGATCGCACTTCCCTGCTCGTCCGACGGGGTCACGATCGACACGGTGCTCGGGGTCATCAGCGCCAGCCTGCCGGACTGCGAAGCGACATCGCCCGGCGAAGAAGATCACCCCCCACCGCGGCCGCCTTGCGCCGCCAGCGAGACAGATGAGCAAGGCTCCGCATCGGGCAGATCGCCCGCTGCTTTCACAAAGTCAGAGATCAGGAGAATCGTAATGAGCTACAAGGACAAACTGGCCGAATGCATGACCATCGACGGCGCGCTCGCCGTCGCGCTGGTGGACGTTTCATCGGGGATGGCGCTCGCGAGCGAGCAAGGCTCGGCCAAGGGTCTCAATCTCGAAGTCGCCGCCGCCGGCAACACCAACGTGCTGCGTGCCAAGTACGACACGATGAAGAACCTCGGGCTCGCCGAGGAAATCGAGGACATCCTCATTACGCTCGAAAGCCAGATCCACATGATCCGCCCCGCCACCTCGGACACGGGGAAGGGGCTGTTCATCTATCTCGCGCTCGACAAGAACAAGGCAAACCTCGCCATGGCCCGCCACAAGCTTCGTCATATCGAAAAGGGCCTCGAGGTCTGATTGTATTCACGGCGCCCGGCGAGGATCCGGAAGGACCTCGCCGGGTTCCGTGCGTCAGTCCATCGGGATGAAGCCGGGTAGCTCCGTCATCCGCACGAGCCAGGCTTCTACGTTGCGGTAATCGCCCAGCCCGAAGCCGCCCTCCTCCGCGACATGGGTGTAGGCGAACAGCGCGATGTCGGCGAGCGTGTGCGCCTCGCCGCAGAGAAACGCGCGGTTCGCGAGGTGCTCGTCCATCAGGCGCAGCGCCGCGCAGCCCGCGAGCCGCCTGGGCATCACCTGCGCGCGCTGCTCGGCCGAGAGGTTCGCCTCGCCCACGAAGCGCAGCCAGAAGCGGAGCGTCGCCACGTTGGGCTCGTGGCTGTACTGCTCGAAGAACATCCAGCGCAGGCAATCGGCCTCGGCGAAACGTTCCGCCGGGATCAGCGCCGAGCCCCGGGCGAGATACCAGCAGGCGGCATTGCTCTCGGGCAGGAAACGCGCATCGGGCCCTTCGCCGATCTGCAGCACCGGGATGCGTCCGTTGGCGTTGACCCCGGCGAGGAAGGCGGGCGTGCGGGTCTCGCCCTTCATGATGTCGTAGAACCGCCGCTCCAGCGGCACGCCAAGCAGCGCCGCGGTCAGCCGGATCTTGTAGCAATTGCCGCTGCGGGGGTCCTCGTGGAGCGTCAGCGCCTCAGCCATTGTCCGCGCCCCCGGCGACATCGAGCACGATCTTGCCGATGTGCTCGCCCGCTTCCATGCGGGCGTGCGCGGCGGCGGCCTCGGCAAGCGGAAAGGTCATGTCCATGATCGGCGCAAGCTCCCCGTCGGCGAAGAGCGGCCAGGCGTTGTCGGCAATCTCGTCTGCAAGCGCGGCCTTGAAGGCGTCGGAGCGCGGGCGCAGGGTCGATCCGGTGAGTGTCAGGCGGCGCATCATCACCTGCGCCATGCTGAGTTCCGCTTTTGCCCCGCCCAGCACCGCGATGGTGACATGGCGCCCGTCCTCGGCGAGGCACCTGAGGTTCCTCCCCACATAATCGCCCGAGACCATGTCGAGCACCACCTGGACGCCCTTGCCCTCGGTGTGGGCGAGCACCGCCTCGACGAAGTCGGTGTCGCGGTAATTGATCGCGAGGTCCGCGCCGATGCGGGTCGCCGCGGCGCATTTGGCGGTGTCGCCGCAGGTGACGACGACTTCCATCCCGAAGGCCTTGGCGAGCATGATCGCCATCGTCCCGATGCCGGAGGTGCCGCCGTGGATCAGCACCCGCTCGCCGTCGCGGGCGAGACCGCGTTCGAACAGGTTGTGCCAGACGGTGAACAGCGTCTCGGGGAGCGCGGCCGCCTCGGCGAGCGGCATGTCCTCGGGGACGGGCAGACAATGCTGCCAGTGCGCCGCGCAATATTCGGCATAGCCCCCGCCCGCGGTGAGCGCGGCGACCTGCTGGCCGATCATCTCGCGCGGGACCTCGCTCCCCACCGCCACGACCTCGCCCGCGACCTCGAGCCCGAGCAGCGGCGAGGCGCCAGGCGGCGGCGGATAGAGCCCGGCGCGCTGGAGGCAGTCGGGGCGGTTGACCCCGGCATAGGCGACGCGGATCAAAAGATCGTCGGGGCGCAGCCGCGGCAGGGGCACGGCGGCTGGCTTCAGCACGTCGGGCGTGCCGGGACTGTCGAAAACGATTGCAGTCATGCTTTCCGGCAAGTGCGCGCCGGTCTCAGTCGCCATCAGTTGTTTCCCCGAGAGCCCCGTTAACCACCTTGCCATGGCGAATAACCGCGTCGCCGATTGACAGCAAGCCGCTTGGGGCGGATGCTGCCCGGCGATGGAAGAACCCGATCGTCCACGCCCCAGCGGAGACGCGGCGAGTCGCCTCGCGGGCGAGGACCTCGGCCCCTATTCGCAGGCCGAGCTGGACGAGCGGATCGCGCTGCTCGAGGCCGAGATCGCGCGGGTGAAGGCGCACCGCAGCAAGGCCGCCGCCCACCGCGCCGCCGCCGATGCGCTGTTCGGAAAGCCGGGATGAGCGGGCGCGCAACTATCCGTCGCAATCCTGATGCGGGGGAGTCGCAATTCGCGCAGCTTGCCCCATATTGCAGGAAACCGAGTCGCCCCGCTCGTGTCCCGCGAGCATACCCTCTCCGCTAGAAGGCCTCTCCCATGCCCAGCTTCGCTCAGAACCTCGAACGCACGCTGCACAACGCGCTCGGCAACGCGTCCGAACGGCGGCACGAATATGCCACGCTCGAACACCTGCTGCTCGCGCTGATCGACGATGAGGACGCAGCCCAGGTGATGGCCGCCTGCGGGGTCGACCTTGCCGAACTCGGCGAGGTGGTGAAGCAGTATCTCGACCAGGAATACCAGAGCCTCAAGACCGAGGACGGGGCCGATCCGCAGCCCACCGCCGGCTTCCAGCGGGTGATCCAGCGCGCCATCCTCCACGTCCAGTCCTCGGGCAAGGATACCGTCACCGGCGCCAACGTGCTGGTCGCGCTGTTCTCCGAGCGCGATTCCTACGCGGTCTATTTCCTCCAGCAGCAGGACATGAGCCGGCTCGACGCGGTGAGCTACATCAGCCACGGCATCGGCAAGGGCGGCCGCCAGATCGAGAGCAAGACCCCGCAAGGGACTGACAAGCAGGAAGAGGCCGCCCAGACCAAGGAAGCGAGCGGCAACAAGAAGGAAACCGCGCTCGACCAGTTCACCGTCAACTTGAACGCCAAGGCCGAGGCCGGCAAGATCGACCCGCTGATCGGCCGCGGGCCGGAAGTCGACCGGACCATCCAGATCCTCTGCCGCCGGTCCAAGAACAACCCGCTCTACGTGGGCGATCCGGGCGTCGGCAAGACCGCGATCGCCGAGGGCCTCGCGCGCAAGATCGTCGAGGGCGACGTGCCCGAGGTGCTCGCGGAAGCCGTGATCTACTCGCTCGACATGGGCGCGCTGCTCGCCGGCACCCGCTATCGCGGCGATTTCGAGGAGCGGCTGAAGCAGGTCGTCTCCGAGCTCGAGGGGATGCCCCACGCGGTGCTGTTCATCGACGAAATCCACACCGTGATCGGCGCCGGCGCGACCAGCGGCGGGGCGATGGACGCCTCGAACCTGCTGAAGCCCGCCTTGTCGAGTGGCGCGATCCGCTGCATCGGCTCGACCACCTACAAGGAATTCCGCAACCACTTCGAGAAGGACCGCGCGCTGCTGCGCCGCTTCCAGAAGATCGACGTGAACGAGCCGACCGTGGAGGACACGATCAAGATCCTGAAGGGGCTCCGCTCCGCCTTCGAGGATCACCACAAGGTCAAGTACACCCCCGACGCGATCAAGACCGCGGTCGAGCTCTCGGCGCGCTACATCAACGACCGCAAGCTTCCCGACAAGGCGATCGACGTGATCGACGAGGTCGGCGCGATGCAGATGCTGGTCCCTCCGTCGCGCCGCAAGAAGGTCATCACCGCGCGCGAGATCGAACAGGTCATCGCGACGATGGCGCGCATCCCGCCCAAGTCGGTCAGCAAGGACGACAAGAAGGCGCTCGAGAACCTCGAACGCGACTTGAAGCACGTGGTGTTCGGCCAGGACGAGGCGATCACCCGCCTCGCCACCGCGATGAAGCTGAGCCGTGCGGGCCTGCGCGATCCGGACAAGCCGATCGGGAGCTTCCTGTTCTCCGGCCCCACCGGCGTCGGCAAGACCGAGGTCGCGCGCCAGCTCGCCACGATCATGGGAATCGAGCTGAAGCGCTTCGACATGTCCGAATACATGGAGCGCCACTCGGTCAGCCGCCTGATCGGCGCGCCTCCGGGCTACGTCGGCTATGACCAAGGCGGCCTGCTGACCGATGCGGTCGACCAGAATCCGCACTGCGTCCTCCTGCTCGACGAGATCGAGAAGGCCCACCCCGACCTGTTCAACATCCTGTTGCAGGTGATGGACAACGGGCGCCTCACCGATCACCACGGCAAGACGGTCGATTTCCGCAACGTCGTCCTCATCATGACGACCAACGCGGGCGCGGCCGACATGGCGCGGCAGGGCATCGGCTTCGGCGACGTGTCGAAGGAGGACGCGGGCGACGAGGCGGTGAAGAAGATGTTCACGCCCGAGTTCCGCAACCGTCTCGATGCGATCGTGCCCTTCGCCTATCTCGGCAAGAGCACCGTGGCGCGGGTGGTCGACAAGTTCATCCTCCAGCTCGAACTCCAGCTGGCGGAACAGAACGTCCACATCCAGTTCGACAGCGACGCGCGCGCCTGGCTCGCCGACAAGGGCTACGACAAGCTCTACGGTGCCCGCCCGATGGCGCGCCTGATCCAGGAGAAGATCAAGCAGCCGCTCGCCGAGGAACTGCTGTTCGGCAAGCTCGCCGAGGGCGGCGAGGTCCATGTCAGCATCAAGGACGGCAAGCCCGCCTTCGAGATGACCCCGGCCCCGCCCAAGGTGAAGCCGGCGAAGAAGGCCCCGGCGCGGAAGAAGCCGGCGGCGAAGAACCCCGCGCCGGAGACCGACGAGAGCTGATATCTGCTTCCGTCATTGCGAGCCGCAGGCGAAGCAATCCATGGTCTGAAAAGGCACCCAGTCGGGCGCCTGTTCCATGGATTGCCGATTCGCGCTGCGGGCTCCTCGCAATGACGGGTGTCAGGAACAGCATGCGGACTTTCACCGTATCTCCCGCATGAGCCCCCCCTTTTCCTGGATCCGGCCCGAGCCTCACGGCATCCACATCGTCCCCGCCGACGCCTGGGTCGATCCCTCGCGCCCCGTGCCCCGGGCGCTCGTCACGCACGGGCACGCCGATCACGCGCGCGGCGGGCATGGGGAGACCATCGCGACCCCCGCGACCCTCGCCATCATGGAGCTGCGCTACCAGACCCGCGCCGGGGCGCTGCCGGTGGAATATGGCGAGACGATCGGGCTTCCCGGCGGGGTGACGGCGACCTACCTCCCCGCCGGCCACGTGCTCGGCTCGGCGCAGATCCTGCTCGAGCACGCGGGCGAGCGGGTGGTCATCACCGGCGACTACAAGCGCGCCCCCGATCCGACCTGCGCGCCCTTCGAAGTCACCCCCTGCGACATTTTCATCACGGAGGCGACCTTCGGCCTGCCGGTCTTCACCCATCCCCCCATCGGCGAGGAGATCGGCAAGCTGCTCGAGGCGCGCGCCGAAAACCCCGACGCATCCATCTTTGTCGGCGCCTATGCGCTCGGCAAGGCGCAACGGGTGATCGCGGAACTGCGCGCGGCTGGGCATCACGAGACGATCTGGCTCCACGGCGCGATGGAGGCGATGTGCCGGCTCTACGAGGCGCATGGCGTGCCGCTTGGCGACCTGCGCCTCGTCAGCGATGCCACCAAAGACCAGATGCGCGGCGCCATCGTCGTGGCGCCCCCCAGCGCGCTGGGTGATCGCTGGAGCCGCCGTCTGCCCGATCCGGTCACCGCCATGGCGTCAGGGTGGATGCGGGTGCGCCAGCGCGCGCGGCAGCGCGGGGTCGAGCTGCCGCTGGTCATCTCCGACCACGCCGACTGGGGCGAGCTCACCCGCACCATCGCCGAGGTGAACCCACAGGAGACCTGGATCACCCACGGCCGCGAAGAGGCGCTGCTGCGCTGGTGCGAACTCGGCCAGCGCCGCGCCCGGGCGCTGGCGCTGGTCGGCTACGAGGACGAGGATGATTGAGCGCGTGCTTGCGGCCGCGCCCCCTCCGTCAGCGCTGCGCGCTGCCACCTCCCCATCGCTTCGGGACGGGGAGGGACCGGGCCGGTGCCTACTTGATCGCGGCCAGATCGGCGGCGATCTTGCCGAGCATCTCCTCGGTGATCAGGCCCTGCGAGAAGGGCGCGAGCGCCTTGAGGCTGAGCGCCTTGAAATCGGCATAGGCGGGGTGCTGGTCGACCGGGCCCAAGTGCTTGACCAGCACGGCCTTGGTACGCTCGTCGGCCATCAGGGCCTCGATCGGGGTGTCGATCGAGAAGGCGACAGCCGGCGCGGGTGCAGGCGCGTCCTGGGCGAGGACAGCCGCAGGCGCGGCGACGGCGGCAAGAGCAAGGCCGAGAGCGGCGAGAGGCGCGGACTTCATGTGGCGGTTTCCTTTCCGGCGACGTCGCGGGCGTCCGGGCTGACACCCGTGGCAGTAACGCGCTCTAGCGCATCCGTGTGGCTGTGCAATGAACATCCCGAACCGTCAAAAGGCGCGCGCTGATGGAGGAATTCGCCGCCCTGCTCGACGCGCTGGTCTACACCACCAGCCGCAACCGCAAGCTGGCGCTGATCGCCGCCTTCCTGCGCAGCAGCCCCGATCCCGACCGCGGCTGGGCGCTCGCCGCGCTGACCGACGAGCTCGATTTTCCGGCGGTCAAGAGCAACACCATCCGCAGCCTCTTGATGGAGCGGGTGGATCCGGTGCTCTGGGCGCTTTCCCGCGACTTCGTGGGCGACACGGCCGAGACCGCGAGCCTCTTGTGGCCCGAGACCGAGGACTCGGCGCCGCAAGCCGACCTCAGCCTTACCGAAGTGGTCGAACGCCTCGCCGCGCTCACCCGCGCCAGCGCCCCGAGGGAACTGCCGAGGCTGCTCGACCGGCTCGACGCCAAGGGCCGCTATGCGCTCATCAAGCTCGCCACCGGGGGGATGCGGGTCGGCGTGTCGGCGCGGCTCGCCAAGACCGCCTTCGCGCTCGCCTTCGAGGTTCGGATCGAGGCAGTCGAGGAGTATTGGCACGCCCTCGCCCCGCCCTATGCCGAGCTGTTCGCCTGGGCGGCGGACGGCGGCGAGGCGCCCGATTGCGAGCACACCCCGCGCTTCCGCCCCTTCATGCTCGCCCACCCGCTCGAGGACGGGGTGGTCGACACCATGAATGAGAGATGGGCGGACTATGCCGCCGAATGGAAGTGGGACGGGATCCGGGTGCAGCTGGTGCGCGCCGGGGGCGAGACGCGGGTCTATTCGCGCAGCGGCGACGACATCTCGGCAACCTTCCCCGAGCTGCTGGGGGTGCTGCCGATCGACGCGGTGCTCGACGGGGAGCTGCTGGTGCGGGGCTCGGCGCAAGGGGGCGAGGCCGGGGGCGCGGCGAGCTTCAACGCGCTCCAGCAGCGGCTCGGGCGCAAGACCGTCTCGAAAGCGATGCTCCGGGACTATCCCGCCTTCGTGCGGCTGTACGACGTGCTGATCCTCGAGGGCCACGACTGGCGCGAAGCGCCATGGAAGTCGCGCCGCGCGACTTTGGAGGCGCTGATGCCGCGGCTGCCGGAAAGCCATTTCGACCTCTCGCAGCTCGTCGAGGCGGAGGACTTCGCTGCCCTCGCCGCGATCCGCGACACGGCGCGCCATGAGGCGATCGAGGGCTTGATGCTCAAGCACCGCGACAGCCCCTACGTCGCGGGCCGCAAGGTGGCGCTGTGGTACAAGTGGAAGCGCGATCCGCTGTTGATCGACTGCGTGCTGATGTATGCCCAGCGCGGGTCTGGCAAGCGGTCAAGCTTCTATTCGGACTACACTTTCGGCTGCTGGGACGGCGATCCCGATGCCGGCGCCGAGCTGCTCCCGGTCGGCAAGGCCTATTCGGGCTTCACCGACGAGGAGCTGAAGAGGCTCGACCGCTTCGTGCGGCAGAATACGCGCAGCAAGTTCGGACCGGTGCGCGAGGTGGAGCGCAAGCTGGTCTTCGAGGTCGCCTTCGATTCCGTCCACGCCAGCAAGCGGCACAAGTCGGGCCTCGCGATGCGCTTCCCGCGCATCCACCGCATCCGCTGGGACAAGCCCGCGCACGAGGCGGACCGGATCGCGGCGCTGAAGGCGCTCATCAGGGACTGACCGCTTCCCCCGGGATGGCGAGGCGCAGGCGAAGCGATCGAGAGCGTCGTGCGTCCCGCGCTGGATTGCGGCGCGGCTTCGGCGCTCGCAATGACGCGACAGACCCTGGCGCATTGCTAAAGGCCCGCCCGCAGCCTAAGCCCCGCGGCATGAACACAGCCGACCTCCTGCTCACCACCTACGCCAACATGCTCGGCTCGCTCGACGGCTGGCTCGCCAAGGCCGCCGATCATCCCGATGGCGATACCCTGCTCGAACGCCGGCTGGCCGAGGACATGTTCCCGCTTGCCCGGCAGATCCGCTTCGTCTGCAACCTGCCGGGCGAGGCGATGGCGGCGGTTGCCGGGGTGGGCTTCTCGCCGAGCGACATCGACGATACGACCCTTGCCGCCGCGCGCGAGCGGATCGCGGCGACCCGCGGGCTGATCGAGGGCTGGCGCGCCGCGCCGCTCAGCGCCGACGATGCCCCGCTCGCGTTCTCGCTCGCCAACGGGATGACCTTCGATCTCGACACGGCAAGCTATGTCCGCGACTGGGCGCTGCCGCAGTTCTATTTCCACCTGACGACCGCCTATGCGATCCTGCGCGCGGCGGGGGTGCCGCTCGGCAAGCCCGATTACGTCGGCCACATGTTCCGCTACCTGCGCCAGCCCCCGGCCGCGCAGGACGGCTAGCCCAGCGCCGCGGCCACCGCTGCGGCGTGGGCGATCGCGTTCTCGGCATAGTGCGCGGTGCCGATGCGCATTCCCATGACCGCGGCATCGTCGAGGTCGCGCATCTTCCGCGCCGGCCGGCCGCCCCACAACTCGCGCGGCTCGATCACCTTGCCCTCGGTCAGCATCGCGCCCGCCGCGAGCATGGCGTCGCTGCCGATCACCGCCTTGTTCATGACGATCGCACCCAGCCCGACGAACCCGCGGTCGTGGATCGTGCAGCCGTGCACACAAGCCATGTGGCCGATCAGCACGTCGTCGCCGATGATGAGCGGCGAGCCATCGGGATCGCCGGGGCGCGGCGGATCGCAGTGCAGCACGCTCGCGTCCTGCACGTTGCTGCGCGCGCCGATCACGATGCGCGAGACGTCCGCGCGCAGCACGCAATTGTACCAGACCGACGCGCCCGCCCCGATCTCCACGTCGCCGATGATCGTCGCGCCCGGCGCGATGAAGGCGCTGTCGTGGATGCGCGGGGTCTTGCCGTGGATCGGGACGATGTTGACGCCGGGGCGGTGGATCATGACAGGGCTTCCCATTCTGCGCGGGTGATCGCGTATTGGATGGTCGGGTTCTCTTCAGCCGGGTCCGCGGGGTTGTGAAAAGCAAGGTCGTCGCGGCGGCGCATACCAAGTTTCTCCATCAACCGCCAACTCCCCTCGTTCGCGGCGCAGGTCATGGCGACGATATGCGGCGCGTCGTGGACGGCGAAGCCCCAGTCGATCACCGCCCGCGTCGCCTCGTGGGCATAGCCCCGCCGCCAGCGGTCCTCGCGCACGAGCCAGCCGATCTCGTGATCGCCCGGGTTGGGCGCAAGCGGGTGGACGAGACGGCGCATCCCGCAATGGCCGACCAGCTCGCCGGTCGCGCGCTCCTCCATGATCATGAAGCCGAAGCCCTCTGCGGCGAAACCGGCGCGCGACGCCGCGTGCTTGGCGGCGATCACCTCGCGCGGCTGCACCCCGCCGAGCCAGCGCATCACTGCGGGCGTGTTGAGCAGCGCCATGTGGGGATCGAGGTCATCGTCGCCGATCCGGCGCAGCACCAGCCGGGCGGTGGTCAGGACGGGCGCCGTCATGACGCCCGCTGCCACGCCTCGCGGGTGATGGCGTAGGCGATGATCCGCGGATTGCCGGGATCGAAGTCGGCATTGGTGAAGTCGAGATCCGCGCGGCGCTCCATCCCCAGCCGCAGCATCAGGCCCCAGCTGGCGCTGTTGCCATCCACCGTGAGGGCGATCACCTCCTTCGCCCCGAAGCGGGAGAAGGCGAGGTCGAGCGCGGCGGCGGCGGCCTCTTTCGCATAGCCCTTGCCCCAGGCGTCCTCGCGCAGCCGCCAGCCGACCTCCATCATGCCCTGCGGCCCGCCCGCCTGGTTCGATCGCTTGAGGCCGCAGAAGCCAAGCAGCGCGCCGTCCTCGCGGCGCTCGAGCGCCCAGAAAGTGTGGCCGTGTTCGGCGCGGTAGCTCTCGATCCGCGCCTGCCCCGCCGCGCGCTGGCCCGCGTCCTGCACCCCGCCGAGCCAGCGCATCACCGCGGGCGTGTTGGTCGCCGCCCAGAACTCGGGCCAGTCCTCCGCGCGCCAGTCGCGCAGGGTGAGGCGCTCGGTGTCGTGGCGGAACTCAGGCATGAGGGGGATACATCGACCAGACGGTGGTGGGGTTGTCTTGCGGAGGATAGTCGGGATCGACATAGCCGAGCTCGGGCCGCGCGGTGAAGCCGAGGCGGTGCATCATCCTGGTCGAGGCGGCGTTGGATTCGCTCGTCTGCGACCACAGCATCGGCAGGCCCAGGGCCCCGAAGGCATAGGCGATCACCGCCCGCGCCGCTTCGCTCGCGTAGCCCTTGCCCCAATGGTCCTGCGCGAGGGTCCAGCCGATCTCGCGTTGGCCCTGCAGCGCAGGCGGGGCGGCGGGGGAGCGGACGTGGAACAGGCCGACCCGGCCGACGCGCACGCCACCAGGTTCAGCGCCGTCGGCGAGCCACACCGTCCAGCGCCGGTGCCCGTCCTCCTCGTGGAATGCGGCGACGTCATCGGCGAGACTCTCCGCCACCGCCTCGGGCGAGCGCACGCCGGCAAGATGGCGCATGACCGGCTCGGTGTTGATGGCGGCGAGCAGCCAGGGCAGATCCTCGGACGACGGCGGATACAACACCAGCCGCTCGGTCGTAAGCGTGCCGTCAGCCATTCAGCAGGCGCGCGACGTGCGCGGCGTGGTAGGTGAGAATGCCCGCGCAGCCGGCCCGCTTGAAGGCGATGAGCTTCTCCATCACCAGCGCATCGCGGTCCCCGATCCCGGCGGCCTGGGCGGCCTCGATCATCGCGTATTCGCCCGACACCTGATAGGCGAACACCGGTACGTCGAAACGCTGCTTCACCCGGTAGATGATGTCGAGATAGGCGAGGCCGGGCTTCACCATCACCGAATCCGCCCCTTCAGCGATGTCGAGCGCCACCTCGCGCAGCGCCTCGTCGGCGTTGGCGGGGTCCATCTGGTAGGCCTTCTTGTCGCCCTTGAGCAGCCCGCCCGAGCCGACCGCGTCGCGGAACGGGCCGTAGAAGGCGCTCGCATATTTGGCGGCATAGGACATGATCTGGACATTGGGGTGCCCGTTCATCTCGAGCGCCATGCGGATCGCATGGATGCGCCCGTCCATCATGTCGGAAGGGGCGATGATGTCCGCGCCGGCATTGGCCTGGTTGACCGCCTGGTCGACCAGCACCGCCACCGTCTCGTCGTTGACGACATAGCCGGTGTCGTCGACCAGCCCGTCCTGCCCGTGGGAGGTGTAGGGATCGAGCGCCACGTCGGTCAGTACGCCGATGTCGTTGCCGCAGGCCTGCTTGATCGCCCGGATCGCGCGGCACATCAGGTTGTCGGGATTGTGCGCCTCGGCCCCGTCGTCGCTGCGCAGCTCGCGCGGGGTATTGGGGAACAGGGCGACCACCGGAATGCCCAGCGCCACCGCCTCCTTCGCGCGCGCGACGATCCCGTCGACCGACCAGCGCGAGACGCCCGGCAGGGTCGGGATCGGCTCCTCGACGCCCTCACCCGCGGTCACGAACAGCGGCCAGATCAGGTCCGCCGGGGTGACGAGGTTCTCGCGGTGCAGCGCGCGGCTCCAGCCGTGGGCGCGGGTGCGGCGCAGGCGGGTGTTGGGGTAGCTTCCGATCATGGGGCGCAGATTTAGGCGCAAACCCCATTGGACGACAAGCGCTCGTTACAGCGCCATGGGCAGGTTGCCCCGGCGCCCTCCGCCGAGGGCGGTGTCGACCTTCTCGATCTCCCGCTCGGGCGCCTTTACCTCGCCGGCGGCGGGAGCGAGATCCTCCAGCGCCGCGCCGACCTCGACCTCCTTCAGGCGGATCAGCTGGCGGCGGAAGTCGATGAGTTCGGTGCCCGACAGGAGCGCGCGGCTGACGAACTGGACGCTGCCCGGATTGATCACCTGCCCGCCGCGATACATCTCGTAGTGGAGATGCGCGCCGGTGGAGAGACCGGTCGAGCCGACATAGCCGATCACCTGGCCGCGCCGCACCGACTGGCCGGGGCGCACCGCCATCGCGCTCATGTGGCAGTAGCGGGTCGAGAGGCCGCCGCCGTGCTCCAGCCGCACCGCGATCCCGCACCCGCCCGAGCGGCCCGCGCTCGACACCCGCCCGTCGCTGACCGCGACGATCGGGGTGCCGTAGCGCGCCTTGAAGTCGATCCCGGCGTGCATCCGGCGGTAGCCGAGGATCGGGTGGCGGCGCATCCCGAAGCCCGAGGTGACCGCCCCCGGCACCGGCGCCAGCAACCCGCGGCGCTGTTCGCCCACCCCCGAGGCTTCGTAGAAGCGGCCCTCGCTCCCCCAGCGCATCAGCTGGGTGCGGGGCTGGCCGCCGCGGTCCACCCCGGCATAAAGCAATTGCCCGGCCTGCCGCTCGCCGGTGGCGGCGCGGCGATAGGCAAGGATGATGTCGAACTCGTCGCCGGGGCGAACCTCGCGGTCCATGTCGATCTGGGCGTCGAGCGCCTTCAGATATTCCTGCACTGCGCTCGCCGGCACGCCCGCCTGGCGCATCGAGCGGTAGAGGCTGCTGCCGACCGTCCCGCGCACGCGCAGCGGGGTCTCGTCGACGCGGATGACGTTGCGCTTCAGCGCGAGCGGACCGGAGGGCGCGATCGGCGTGCCGTCGGGGGCCGTCGCACCCACGCCCGGGCGGGTCAGTTCGAGCTCGAGATCGAAGCGGGCGCGGAAGGCGAGACTGTCGAGCGGGCGCGGCTGGCCCGGCGCGGGGCGGCGGCCGAGCAGCAGGTCCATCTGCGTACCCGGCTGGATATCGCCTACCGCGACCGCCTGCCCGACGAGCGCCGCGGCACGGTCGATATCCGCGGCCGCGACGCCCGCGCGGCGCAGCATCGAGGCGAAGCTGTCCCCGGGCGCGAGGGTCACCACCAGCTGGATCTGCGGCCGCTCGGGCGCGCTCTTCAAGGGGATCACCGCAGCGGTCGGCCCCATCCGGCGCCCGCTGTCGGCGCCAAGCGCAAGCGGCAGGATCATCTGGCTGCGCAGTTCGCCGGTCACCGCCGCGTCCTGCGGCATGGCCGGGCGTGCCTCGAGCGGTGCAAGGTCGGGCCAGAACGCGAGCGCGACCGCGCCCAGCCCGACCATCGTCCCCAGCCCGCGCAGCCAGCGGCGGCTGCCGATGTCCTCGGCAAGGTCGGGGGCGAGATCGAGCGTGTCGAACCAGCGCGAGGCGGACTGCCGCCACGCCTCGTAGCGCCCGGCGGCATCGCGGGTGAGTGCGTGCATCCGGCGGCGGGCTTTCTCGGCCATGGTGGGCGGCGCGAGCTTGCGCGCGTTACGCAGATAGGGAACCAGTTCCCGCGCGACCGCGGGATCGAGCGGCGGCGGCGCTACGGGATTGCGCGGCTCGGCCGGGGCCCCGTCCTCGATCGGTTTTCGCGCGTGGTTCAACATCACTGCCCCGAAAGCGGTGCCCCGATACATCCTGCCCGAACCCATGCCCATGGGGCGATCCTGCCGCGGGCGGCACAGGTCAGGATGACGTGCCTTGTCGCATTTAGCTGCCAGAACAAAGTAAATCCCAGCTTAAGCAGCGACCAGCCGCGCCCGATGTGCGATAAGGTGTTGTGCGTAGCCGCTGCCGATCCTGACCCATGCGCTTGCCCGCCCGCGGCAAGCCTGACACAACCCGCCCATCGTGACCGCCCCCACCCCCACCCGCCCCGACGACGGCAGCCGCGTGCGCGCCGTGCTCGGCCCGACCAACACCGGCAAGACGCACCTCGCGATCGAGCGGATGTGCGGGCATTCCAGCGGCATGATGGGCTTCCCGCTGCGCCTGCTGGCGCGCGAGGTCTATGACAGGGTGCGCGCGATCAAGGGCGACAAGGCGGTCGCGCTGATCACCGGCGAGGAGCGGATCGAACCGCCCGAGGCGCGCTACTTCCTGTGCACCGCCGAGGCCATGCCCCGCACGGCCGGTCAGCACGCCTTCGTCGCCCTCGACGAGGCGCAGCTGGGCGCAGACCCCGAACGCGGCCACATCTTCACCGACCGGCTGCTCCACGCCCGCGGGCGGGAGGAGACGATGATTCTCGGCTCCGCGACGCTGGAGCCGATGGTGAGGGCGCTGATCCCGCGCGCGGAGATCACCAGCCGCCCGCGCTTCTCGACCCTCTCCCACGCCGGGATCTGCAAGCTCTCGCGCCTGCCCAAACGGAGCGCCGTGGTCGCCTTCTCGGTCGAGCAGGTCTACGCCATGGCCGAGGCGCTGCGGCGGTTCCGCGGCGGAGCGGCGGTGGTGATGGGTGCGCTCTCGCCCGAGACCCGCAACAAGCAGGTCGCAATGTTCCAGGCGGGCGAGGTCGACTACATCGTCGCCACCGACGCGATCGGGATGGGGCTGAACCTCGATCTCGATCACGTCGCCTTCGCTTCGCTGGCGAAATTCGACGGGCGCAGGAAGCGGCGCCTTACCCCCTCGGAAATGGCGCAGATCGCCGGGCGCGCGGGGCGGCACCAGCGCGACGGGACTTTCGGCACGCTGTCCGGCATGGCGAAGGGAGACGGCGAGCCGCTCGCTTTCACAGACGAGGAGGTTTACGCGATCGAGGAGCACAAGTTCGCCCCTCTCACCCACCTGTTCTGGCGCGAGGCCGATCCGAGGTTCGACAGCTTGGAAACGCTGATCGCCGATCTAGAATCGCGACCCGATCATGCGGTCCTGAAAGCTGCGCCCGAGGCAATCGATATGGCTGTGTTGCGCCGCCTCGCCGCCGACCCGATCGCCGACACGGTGAAGGGCGCAGGGTCCGTACGGCGCTTCTGGGAGGCTTGCACGCTTCCCGATTTCCGCAACCTTGGCGCCGAACAGCATGCCCGATTCGTCGCCCGGCTGTGGGACGATTTGCAGGGCGGTTATATCGGGGCGGATTTCGTCGCTGCGCGCATTGCCGAGCTTGACCGAATGCAGGGCGACATCGACACGCTGCAGGGGCGGATCGCGGCGATTCGCAGCTGGGCTTACATCTGCCAGCGGCCCGATTGGGTGCTGGCACGCGACGAAATGGCCGCGCGGGCGCGCGCGGTCGAGGCGAAGCTATCGGATGCGCTGCACGCGCGGCTCACCGAGCGTTTCGTGAACCGAAGGACGACACTCTTGATGAAATCGCTCGGCCAGGACGCGAGTGCGCTGCCCGTCACCCTCGAACCCGACGGCCGCTTGACGGTCGAGGGCGAGAGCATCGGACGGCTCGAGGGCTTCCGTTTCCATGTCGATCCCGCTGCGGGGGTGGCCGATCGCCGGATGCTGCTCGCCGCAGGCGAGAAGGCGCTGCCAGCGCTGCTCGAAGGCCGGGCCGAATGGCTATTGTCGCAGGGCCTCGGCGAGCTGGAGATCGCCGGCGGCGCCGTGCGCTGGCCCGGTCAAGGTGGGGGCCGCGCGCTCGCCGAGATCACCTTCCCCGGCCATCCGGGCTCGGGCCATTTCGGCACCCCGCGCCTGGCGCTGACCCGCGATGCGGCGCTGCTGCCCGATGCGGCCAAGGCGAAGCTCGAGGCGGGCCTTGCGGCGTGGCTCGACCGGCAGCTCGAACCGCTCGCCCCCCTGCGCGCCCTCGCGGAGGCGGCGCGCGATCCTGCCGCCGGATCACAGGCGCGCGCGCTGGTCATCACCCTGATCGCGGCGCGCGGGGTGATCGGGCGCGAGGAAGCCGGGCTCGAGCACCTGCCCAAGGAGATGCGGCCCTATCTGAGGAAGCTCGGCATCACCTTCGGCGCGCTCGACATCTTTGCAGCCCCGCTGCTCAAGCCCGCGCCGCGGCGGCTGCTCCACGCGCTCGGCCTCGACCCGCGCCCGCTGCAGGAGGCGATGCTGCCGGTGCTGGCCGAGGGCGGTTGGCCCAAGGGACGCCTGCCCGCGGGCTATCGCCTTGCGGGCACGCAGGCGATCCGCGTCGACCTTGCCGAGAAGATTTTCCGGGCGGCCTTCGAAGCCCGGGCAGCGGCGGTTGCCGGGCATCCCAAGGAGCGAGGGCTTGCCTTCCGGGTCGATCTCGCGCTGGCGGTCTCGGTCGGGCTCGAGGCAGAAAACGCCCGACGCCTGCTCGGCAGTGCCGGCTTCCGCTGCGAGCGCGCCCGCGCCCTCGCCGAGGGCGCCTTCGGTCCCCCCGCGCCCGACCGCTGGCACTGGCGCCCGCGCCGCCCCGGCGAGAAGGACGAGCGGCATGGCGAACGGCGGGGCGAACGGCGGGGCGAGCGACACGGCAAACAGCGAGGCGACCACAAGGGTCCGGCGGACGACCGCGGCAAGGGCGCGCCCGGCAAGCCGAGGCCCCCGCGTGACGAGGGCTCGCGCGGCTCTCGGCCCGCGCAGCCCCATGCCCGGCCCGTGCCCGACACCGGCCCGGCCCGCGCCGGCGGGGCTTTCGACAAGCTGGCGGACCTGCTCAAGGGATGACCGGTGCGGCTGCGGCAGGCGGCGCGATCAGGATCGACCGGCTGCTCGTCTACCTGCGCTTCGCCCGCACCCGCTCTGCCGCCGACGCGCTGATCGCCGGCCGCGCGCTGCGCCGCAACCGGCAGCACGTGCGGCGCGGGTCGGAACAGGTGCGGATCGGCGACGTCCTGACCGTGGCGATCGGCGGCCAGGTCCGGGTGATCGAACTCATCGCCCTGCCCCAGCGGCGCGGGCCGCCGGAAGAGGCGCGTTCGCACTATCGGGAGGTTGACGCCGCCGCACTTGACCCTATGGGGCAAATCGCCATAGCAACCTCGCCTCTCGTGGCGGGCGCTTTGCCCGGCGATCCCGAAGACCTCTCGTGAAAGAGCCGCAATGACTTACGTCGTCACCGAAGACTGCATCAAGTGCAAGTACACCGACTGTGTGGAAGTGTGCCCGGTCGACTGCTTCTACGAAGGCGAGAACATGCTGGTGATCAACCCCAGCGAATGCATCGATTGCGGCGTGTGCGAGCCGGAATGCCCGGCCGAGGCGATTCTTCCCGACACGGAGGACGGCCTTGAAAAGTGGCTGGAACTCAACACCAAGTACTCCGCCGTCTGGCCGAACATCACCAGCCAGAAGTCCCCGCCCGAGGATGCCGACGCGCACAAGGGCGAAAAGGGCAAGTTCGAGAAGTACTTCAGCGCCGATCCCGGCGACGGGGACTGATCCCGAGGCGCTATCTGCAGCCCTGCATAGCTAGGCAGGCTGTCGCAATCGCCGACTCGCAATTTTGTTGCAGGCGTGCTATATGAGGCGCGCAATGCGCCGGGCGAGGCCCGCGCAAGCGTTGAAACCCAGGAAGGCCCGACACCAGCAACCCCCCTATCGGACGTGTCCAACCGGCGCTCGCCCCGTAGGGGGCTCAGGTGGCGCCGCCGGAGCGACTGTCCCTCTCCCGTTGGCAGGTCGGCCCAATGAAAGGAACGTGCATGGCAAGCACCGCGAACGCATTCACCGTCGGCGATTATGTTGTCTATCCCAAGCACGGCGTGGGCCGTGTGGTCGAGCTCCAGCGTGAGGAGATCGCCGGGATGCAGCTCGAACTCTACGTGCTGCGGTTCGAGAAGGAGCGCATGACCCTGCGCGTTCCGGTCAACAAGGTCGAAGCCATCGGCATGCGCAAGCTTTCCTCGGACAAGACCTTGAAGCAGGCGATGGAAACCCTGAAGGGCAAGCCCAAGGTCAAGCGCACCATGTGGTCGCGCCGCGCGCAGGAATACGAAGCCAAGATCAATTCGGGCGACCTCGTCTCGATCGCCGAGGTGACCCGCGACCTGTTCCGCCCCGAGGACCAGCCCGAGCAGTCCTATTCGGAACGCCAGATCTTCGAAGCGGCCTCGAGCCGTCTCGCCCGCGAACTAGCGGCGATGGAAGAGACCGACGAGCCCACCGCGCTCGGCAAGATCCTCGACGTGCTGCGCGAGCACGCGCCCCAATACTACGAAAGCGCCGAGGAAGCCTGAGGCTCCCCCCGCACGGACGGGATCACGAAAGGGCCGCCCCCCATCGGGGCGGCCCTTTTCGTTTGCACCCGCCCGCCACGGCAGGGCTTGTACAGGCCTGCGCGGTGTATTACATTAGCAACACGCCGTTGCCGGTAAGGGAGAGATGCCGCATGTCCAAGCCAATCCGCCACCGCTTCGCCCCTGCCGCGTTGCTCGCCCTTGCCGCTCCGCTGTCCGGGTGCGAGGGCGGAACGCTCGAGATCAACGGGCAGGAGGGCGTGCCGCTCTCCGAACTCGAGATCGCCGGGCCGCCGCCGACCGAAGTGGTGCTCGCCTCGGGCGATACCGTCATCATCACCGACGGGCCGAACTTCGACATCAAGGTCGAGGGCGGGAACACCGACACCCTGCGCTTCGTACGCGACAAGGAGGTGATCGGCGTCACCCGCGAAAAGGGGTGGAGCGGCAATCCCGACGCGACGGTCCGTATCACCATGCCCGCGCCGAAGGAAGTCGTGATCGCCGGCTCCGGCACGATCCGCGCGCAATCGCTGGCGAGCACCGCCGAAGTCTCGATCGGCGGCTCGGGCCTCGTCGAGTTCGGTGCGCTCGCGGCCGAGAAGCTCGGCATCAACATCGGCGGCAGCGGCACCGTCCGGGGATCGGGCACGGTCAAGCGGCTCGAGGTCAACATCGGCGGCAGCGGCGAGGTGGAACTGCCCGGGCTCAAGGCCGACGATGCCGAGGTGACGATCGGCGGCTCGGGCGACGTCGCCTTCGCGTCGGACGGCGAGGTCAGCGCGATGATCGCCGGGGCGGGCGACATCAACGTCACGGGCACGGCCAAGTGCACCGTCGACGCCTTCGGATCGGGCAACCTCAACTGCAAACCCGCACCGGCAAGCGCGGCGGCTCTCCCCGCCCCAGCCGTGCCGGCCGGTTCGGCCGCTCCGGCCGCCGCACCTGCGGCCAGTTCCGAAGAATAGGATTTGCCTCATCGCAAGGAATGGGCGAGACAACCCGTGTCATGCGCATGATCCGGATCGCCGCCCTCGCTCTCGCCTCGCTCGCCCTGCAGGGCTGTCTCGCGCGGGCGGCCGTCAACGCCGTCACGTTGCCGGTGAAGGTGGCGAGCCGCGGGGTCGACCTCGCCACCGAAAGCCAGTCCGAAGCCGACGAGAAGCGCGGCCGCGAAATCCGCAAGCGCGAGGAGCGGCTGGGCTCGCTCGAACGCGATTACGAACGCCAGATGGATCGCTGCGCCGACGGCGATGACGAGGCCTGCGACCGGGCCCAGGGGATCCGCGCCGAGATGAAGGCGCTGATGCCGGGCGTGCCGCTCGAGCCGGAAGCCGACTAGGCCGCCGCCCGCCGCAGCCGGTCGTTGACCGCGCGGCCCACGCCCTCATCGGGCACCTGGGCGACGGCGATGCGGGGATGCGGCGCGAGCGCGGCTTCGTGCAGCGCTGCATAGAGACGCGCGGCGGCCTCTGTGACGTCACCGCGCGCTGACAGATTGCAGTCACCGCCGAGCGCGCCGAAGCCGATCAGGAATTCGTCAGGTGCCGCCTCGGTGGCATTCAGCCGCATCGGCTTGCCCGGCGCATAGTGGCTGGCGAGCTGGCCGGGCGCCTCGATGCTGCCCGCCCCGCCAGCCCGCCCCCCCAGCTGGAGCGGGCCGGGGCGCAGTTCCTCGATCGTGCCGTCGGCGCGCACCGCGACGATCGTCGATTCCACACCTGCTTCGGTTGCCCCATCGTCGAGCACGAGGTCGATCCGCCCGCGGAGGGAGGCCAGCACATGCCCCGCCGTGGTCGGACTGATGAAGCCGCTGCGGTTGGCCGAGGGCGCGGCGAGCGGGAAGTCGACCGCCGCCAGCAGCGCCCGGATTGCCGGATGCGCCGGCGCGCGCAGGGCGATCGTCGGCAGGCCGGCAGTCACCGCTTCGGCCAGTCCGGCGTCGGGACGGCGCGGCAGCACCAGCGTCAGCGGACCGGGCCAATGCGCCTCCGCAAGCCCGCGCGCCGCTTTGGAAAGCACCGCATAACGCTCCGCCTGCGCCACATCGCGCACGTGGACGATCAGCGGATTGAAGTCCGGGCGGCCCTTGGCGGCGTAGATCCGCGCGACCGCTTCCGGATCGTCGGCGCGCGCGGCGAGGCCGTAGACCGTCTCGGTCGGCACCGCAACCAGCCCGCCCGATTCGAGAATTCGCGCGGCCGCGGCGATCCCCTCGGCGTCCGCTGCCAGCAGTTCCGTAACGTCCTTGCCGCTCATGCCCGGGCGCTATATTCGTTTCGCCGCCCTGCCAAGTGCAGCCGCAATTTCCATTCGCAAGGACGCCCCCGAAGTGACCCCCTTTACCCCGCCGACCGCCGACCAGCTGCTAGCCATCCGCGTCAATGCCGGGATCGACGAACTCGCCCGGACCGAACGCTTCGCCCATGCCGAGCCGGACCTCGTCGAGGCGATCGTCGAGGGCGTCGGACAGTTCGCGGCCGGGGAGTTCGCGCCCTTGAACCGTATCGGCGATCTCGAGGGCGCGCGGCTCGAGAACGGCGTGGTGCGCCTGCCGGAAGGCTTCGAGGCCGCCTACAAGGCCTATGTCGAGCAAGGCTGGAACGCCATCGCCTCCCCGGCGGCGCACGGCGGTCAGGGCCTGCCCTTCACCCTCGCCTGCAATGTGCTCGAGAACCTCGGCGCGGCGAACATGGCCTTCACCCTGCTGCCGATGCTCAGCGTCGGCGCGATCGAGGCGCTCGAACATCACGGCTCCCCCGCCCAGCAGGCGATGTATCTGCCCAAGCTGGTGAGCGGCGAGTGGTCGGGGACGATGAACCTCACCGAACCCGCCGCCGGGAGCGATGTCGGCGCGCTGCGGAGCACTGCCGAACCCATCGAGGACGGAGAGCACGCGGGGAAATACCGGATCACCGGCCAGAAGATTTACATCACCTGGGGCGAGCATGACCTTGCCAAGAACATCATCCATCTGGTGCTGGCCCGCCTGCCCGGGGCGCCGGAGGGTTCGCGCGGAATCTCGCTGTTCGTGGTGCCCAAGTATCATGTGAACGCGGACGGCTCGCTCGGCCCGAAGAACGATCTTCGCTGCGTCAGCCTCGAACACAAGCTCGGCATCAACGCCTCGCCGACCTGCGTTATGAGCTACGGTGACAACGGCGAATGCATAGGCGAGCTGGTCGGCCAGCCCAACAAGGGCCTCGCCGCGATGTTCACGATGATGAACAATGCGCGCATCAATGTCGGCAACCAGGGCGCGCAGATCGCCGAGCGCGCGACCCAGCAGGCGCTCGCCTACGCCCGCGACCGGGTCCAGTCCGCGCGCGCCGGTTCGCCCGACAAGACCCCGGTCGCGATCATCGAGCACCCCGATGTGCGCCGCATGATCCTCAGGATGAAGGCGCTCACCGAGGGTGTGCGCGCGCTGCTTTACTACTGCGCCGGGCAGGTCGACCGCGGCAATCTCGGCGACGAGGCCGCGCGGGCCCGCGCCGAGATCGTCGTGCCGCTGATCAAGGCGTGGGGCACCGATGTCGGGGTCGAGGTCGCCGGGCTCGGCATCCAGATCCACGGCGGCATGGGCTTCGTCGAGGAGACCGGCGCGGCGCAGCACTGGCGCGACGCGCGCATCGCGCCGATCTACGAAGGCACCAACGGCATCCAGGCCGCAGACCTCGTCACGCGCAAACTGGGGCTCGACGGCGGGGAGGCCATCCTGGCGCTGTTCGAGACCATCGCCCGCGAAGCCAGCGAGGAGCCGGCGCTGTGCGCCCTGGCCCGGGACTGCGCGCGGGTGGCGCTGTGGATGCAGGACGAGGCGAGCCTCGACGATCGCCTCGCCGGGAGCGTGCCCTTCTGCACCATGGCCGCGGTCGCGGTGGCGGGTTGGCAGCTGATGAAGCAGGTCGAAGCCGTGGCCGCGGGCGCGGCCCCCGCGCTGGCGGCGACCAAGCCAGTGACGGTGCGCTTCTTCCTCGACCGGATCGTGCCCGAAGCGGCCGGGCTCGAATCCTCTGCCACGGCCGGGGCCGATCTGCTCTACGCCCTTCCCGCCGAAGCGCTGGTCGGCTGAGATGGCCGCCGGGGATGAGGGCGACGCGTTGGCGCGGATCGCGGCCGCGCTGGAACGCCTCGCACCCCCGCCTCCGCCGCCGACCGACTGGCGCGCCCACCCCGCCTATGTCTGGGAAGGCGAGCACGCGCGCGCGGTGCTGGTGCTGGACGCGCTTCCCCTGGCCGCGCTCCGCGGCATCGACGCCCAGAAAGCCGCGCTGCGGGGCAACTGCGCCCGGCTCGCCGCGGGGGCTGCGGCGCATGACGTGCTGCTATGGGGCGCGCGCGGCATGGGCAAGTCGGCGCTGGTGCGCGCGGCGGTGGCGGACGTGCAGGCCGAGAACCCCGGCGCGCTCGCGCTGGTGCAGCTCGCTCCCGGCACCCTCCCCACCTTTCCGGCGCTGATCGCCGCGCTGGCAGGCGAGGCGCGCGCCTTCCTCCTGTTCATCGACGATCTCGGCTTCGGTGCCGACGGGCGGGCCGAGATGCTCGCCCTCAGAAGCCTGCTCGACGGCGGCATTGCGCCCCGCCCTCCCCATGTCCGCCTCGCCGTGACCGCCAACCGCCGCGCCATCGTCGCGCGCGAGGACCTCTCCGGCGCGCTCCACGAACGCGACGAACGCGACGATGCGCTGGCGCTGGCCGACCGCTTCGGGCTGACGCTCGGCTTCCACCCGGCCGACCGGGAGACCTTCCTCGCGATCCTTGAGGGCTATACCGCCCCGCTCGGCCTCGCCTTCGATCCCGAGGAGGCGCTGGCCTTCGCGATCCAGCGCGGCAACCGCTCGGGCCGCACGGCGCTGCAATTCGCGGCCGAACTGGCCGGGCGCGTGGGGATGAGGCTCTAGTTGACCTTCTGCCCGGCCTGCTGGCGCAGGTAATCGGCCTCGAAATCGGCGCGCGGGTCGGTCAGCTGGCGGGCGGGAAGGCGTTCGCTCTCGAGCCGCGCAATCGCCGGTGCCGGCGCGGCCGAGGGGGCGCGCACCCGCCAGACGATCCCGGCGGTGTCGTCCGAGACCAGGAGCGCACCGTCGCCCGCCCATTCGACCCAGGTGGGCCGACCGCGCGTCGTTCCGTCCTCCTTGAGAAAGCCGGTCAGCACCGGCTTGGGCTTGCCGACCGGATTGCCGCGCGCGTCGAAGTCGACGAAGACCACGTCGTAGCCCGAGGGTGGCTTCCTGTTCCACGAACCGTGCCGCGCGACGAAGGCTCCGCTCGCGAAGCCCTCGCCCATCCGGTCGCCCTCGCGGCTGAACACGAGGCCCAGCGCGGCGACATGCGGGCCGAGCGCGAATTCGGGCATTCGCACATATTCCATGAGGAAGCGCGGCATCGGTGCCTCGACCCGGCGGTCGCGGTTGGTGCGGTAATAGACCCAGGGCCAGCCATACTGCGCGCCGATCGGCACGTTGGTGAGATAATCGGGCACGAGGTCCGATCCGAGCATGTCGCGCTCGTTCACCGTGGTCCAAAGCTCGCCTGTCCAAGGGCTGAAATCCATCCCGTTGGGATTGCGCAGGCCGACGCCGAACTGGCGCTGGCGTCGCTCGCCGAGATCATATTCCCAGATCATCGCGCGGCCTTCCTCGACCTTCATGCCGCGCTCGCCGATATTGCTGACCGAACCGACCGCGACATAGAGCCGCGCGCCATCGGGCGAGAGTTCGAGGTTGCGCATCCAGTGGTTTCCGCCCGCCGGCAGGTCCATCACCTTGCGCGGGGTGCCCGTCACCCTCGTGCTGCCGAGTTCGTAGGGGAAGGCCAGCACCGCATCGTGGTTGGCGACGTAGAGCGTCCCGTCGGCCCAGGCGAGGCCCGAGGGGCTGTCGAGCCCCTCTGTCAGGATCACCTGCTTCGTTTCCGCATTGCCGTTGCCGTCGGCATCGCGCAGCAGCACGACCTGGTTAGGGGACGGCCCCGTCGCGCCGGCCTTGGTCAGCAGGCGTTCGGCGATCCAGCCCTCGATCGCGGCCATGATCCCGCCGCCGCTGCTGTCCTGCTGCGGCGCGCGGGTAAGTGTCACCAGCACGTCGCCATTGGGGAGGGTGTGGAGCACGCGCGGATGCTCGAGCCCCTCGGCGAAGCGCACGACCTCGAGCCCCTCGGCCGCCTGCGGTGCCTCATCCGGCTGCCAGCCGACCGGCTCGGCGATTTGCACCGTCGGGAAGGTTTGCGCCTCGCCCTCCTGCAGGACCGGATCGGTGCCGGCGACCTCGTCGACCGAGAGATCGGCGGTGTCGCCGCGGCTCACATACCAGAACGCCCCTCCCGCCAACACGATGAGGATGCCGAGAGCGATTGCGATCTTGCGAAAAATGGCCATGTGGCGGGAAATAGAACCGGCCCGCGCGGGCGGCAACCGGGAAGCGACGAACAATGAGGCCGCCGATGTACGATTTCAAGCCCGACACCCCGCTCGCGTCCGCGGACCTCTACCGCGAGCTCGCCGCAGCCGCCGAGGCGCTGACCGCGGGCGAGCCCGACGGGGTTGCCAACATGGCCAATGCCGCGGCGCTCCTGTGGGAGTTCCTGCCCGAGCTTAACTGGGCGGGCTTCTACCGGGTCGCCCCGGCCAAGGACGGCGCGGGCGAGGAGCTGGTGCTCGGGCCGTTCGTCGGGCGCCCGGCGTGCATCCGCATTCCCTTCGGTCGCGGCGTGTGCGGCGCGGCGGCGCAAAGTCGCGCCACGCAACTTGTCGCGGACGTCCACGCCTTCCCCGGCCACATCGCCTGCGACGCGGCAAGCGCCAGCGAGCTCGTCGTCCCCGTCCTGCGCGATGGCGCGGTGATCGCGGTGATCGACCTCGACAGCCCCCGCCCGGCGCGCTTCACCGAGGAGGACGCGGCGGGGATCGAGGCGCTCGCCGCACTGCTCGCCCCGCGCATTTGAGGGTTTGACCGGTTTGCTTCCCGAAACGGGACAGCAGCCACACCATCGCTTGGGAGCGCGGCGCTGCGGGTGTTAGTCTTTCGCTAACCATCAGCCGCGCCCGGCTGACTCGAGGGGACGAATGCCCATGACCAAGCGCCTGCCCACCCTTTCGCTCGCCGCCCTGGTGCTTGCCGCTCCGGCGCTCGCGCAGGCGCAGAACTACGACGACCTGCCGCCGCTCACCCCGATGACTCCGGCCGAGGTCGAGACCCTGCCGCCCGAGTATCGCACTGCCCCGGCAGACGCGATGCAGACTGGGGAGACCGTCACCACCATCGACGGGGTCGAGACGATCACCCGCACGCGCCGGATCGATGCGCGGCGCTCCGCTCCCGCTGCGCCCGCCGCGCCGCAGGCCTACGGCTATGCACAGGGCTACGCCCCCGCCTACGGGGCGCCGATGGCCTATGCGGCGGCGCCGGTCGTGTTCGAGCGCGAGCAGTGGATCGAGGAATGCCGCCGCCGCACCGCGGGCCGCGACAAGGATGACACCGGCCTCATCATCGGCGGCCTGCTCGGCGCGCTTGTCGGAGGCGTTGCCGGTTACGAGATCGCCGGGGCTGGCGATCGGGTGCTCGGCACCGTGCTCGGCGTGGGCGGCGGCGGGCTGATCGGCGGGCTGATCGGCAGCCTGTTCGATGGCGACGACGACGAGGACCGCTACGACTGCGAGGGGGCGCTCGATTCCTATCTGTCGCAATACGGCGCCCCGACGACGCGGATCGCCAGCCGCGCGATCGACTATCCGTCCCCGGCCTATAGCAATGCCGCGCCCGCCTATGGCTATGGCTACCCTGCGGGCTATTCCTACGGCTACAGCTATGCCCCGCCGCCGCAGATGGTGCTGGTCCCGGTACGCAGCGAGGTGCAGCAGCAGGTGGTGGTGCGCGAGAGCGTCCGCGAGGAGACCTACACCGTCCCTGGCGCCGCGCGCGTGATCCCCGCACCGGCCCCGCGCCCCTCGCCCAAGATGATCAAGAACCGCTGAGGCCGGCGCCCTCGGGCGCACCGCCGCGAAGGAAAAGCCCCGCCGGTCGCCTCGGACCTGCGGTGCTTTCGCCTATCGGGGGGTGCCGCGCCGCGCGCTCAGAAATCGCCCCCGGTGAGCCGCTGACACACGAGGTCGAGCTGGTCGAGCGTGGTGTAGCGGATCGTGATCGTGCCCTTCCTCGGATCGACCTCGGGCTTGATCTTGACGTTGAGACCGAGGAACTCCTCGAGGTGCTGCTGCACGGCGAGGATGTCGGCATTCTCTCCCTGCTGACCGGCGGTGCGCGCCGTGGCGGTGTCGGTGGTCGCCGGCTTGCGGGTGAGCGTCTCGACATCGCGCACCGACAGTCCCTCGGCCACCGCCAGCTCGGCGAGATGCAACGCGTCCTCGCGCCCGATCAGCGCGCGCGCGTGGCCCATCGACAGCTTGCCCTGCTCGATCAGGTCGAGCACGGGATCGGGCAGCACCATCAGCCGCATCATGTTGGCGACGTGGCTGCGCGACTTCTCGACCATCTTGGCGATGTCGACCTGAATCATTCCCTCCTGCTCGGAGAGGCGGTGATAGGCGCGCGCTTCCTCGACCGGGCTGAGATCCTCGCGCTGGAGGTTCTCGATCAGCGCCAGCGCCATCACCTCGCGCTCGGAAAGGTTGCGCACCAGCGCCGGGATCTCGTGGAGCCGCGCCTTCTGGGCCGCCCGCCACCGCCGCTCGCCCGCGACCAGCTGGTAGCCGCTGCCATCGGGGTGCGGGCGGACGATGATCGGCTGGATCACCCCGCGCGTCGCGATCGAGGCAGCGAGCTCGGCGAGCGCCGCCTCGTCGAAATGCTTGCGCGGGTTGCCGGGGAGCGGCCGGATGCTGGCGATCGGCACCATCCTGAGCGGCGAACCGCTGTCGGCGGAGACCTCCGCCGGTTCGTCGCGGCGCACCAGCGGCTCCTCGCGCCGGGTCTCGCCGAGCAGCGCCCCGAGTCCCTTGCCGAGCCGCCGCGGCTTGTCCGCATTCGGACGAGAAAGACCTGCCGAATCAGCAATTTGCGTGGTGCTATCGGTCATGCGGCCTGTCTTTCTGCGGGAAATCGCCCGATCAGCTCGCGCGCCAGCGACATGTAGGCGCGGCTGCCGGTGCAGTGCTGGTCGTAGATCAGCGCGGGGAGCCCGTGGCTCGGCGCTTCGGAAAGGCGCACGTTGCGCGGGATCACCGTCTCGAACACCAGCTTGCCGAGGCAATCGCGCACGTCGTCCGAAACCTGGTCGGTCAGCCGGTTGCGGCGATCATACATGGTGAGCGCGACGCCGATGATGCCGAGATCGGGGTTGAAGCGCTGCTGCACCTGGTCGACCGTCTGGAGCAGCTGCGAGAGCCCCTCAAGCGCGAAGAATTCGCATTGCAGCGGCACCAGCAGCGTATCGGCGGCGCACAGCGCGTTCAGCGTCAGTAGCCCGAGCGAGGGCGGGCAATCGATGAAGCAGATGTCGTGGCCCGCGTGCTGGGCGAGCGCCTTGTCGAGCCGGTGGGTGCGCCCCTCCACTGCGACCAGCTCGATCTCTGCGCCCGACAGATCGACCGTCGCGGGCACGATGTCGAGCCGCGGGATGCTGGTCGGCACGATCGCGCTCGCCAGCGTCACCTCGTCGACGAGCAGGTCATAGCTCGAAACCTCGCGCGCCGCCGCGTGAACCCCGAGCCCGGTCGAGGCATTGCCCTGCGGGTCGAGATCGATAAGCAGCGTGCGCCACCCGGTCGCGGCCATCGCGGTGGCGATGTTGATCGCGGTGGTGGTCTTGCCCACTCCGCCCTTCTGATTGGCAATCGCGATCGTCAGCATGGTCTGTCGTCCTTACCGCGCGCGGGACCAGCGATGATCCGCGCCACTTCGCGTGTCAGGCCTTCACGATGATCCCTGCCTCGGGATCGGTCAAGGAATGTTTCACGTGAAACATCGCCCGAATCGAAGGCTTCAAGCTCTCCAACTCCATCGCCGCCGAACGCCCCTTGGGCAACACGTAGGCGGTACGGCTTGTGGAGAAGGGTGCGGATAGGGCGAGAAGTCTGGGGAGAGGCGCGAAGGCGCGGGCCGAGATGGCGCGGGCGGCGAAGGGCGCGACCCGTTCGAGGCGCTGCCCCTCGACCCGGCATTTCGCAAGGCCGAGCGCGGCGACCGCGCGCTTCAGGAACTCGACACGCCGCGCGCGCGATTCGACGAGCACAACCGGCATGTTCGGGCAGAGCGCCGCGATCACCAGTCCCGGGAAACCCGGGCCGCTACCGAGATCGAGCCACGGCCCGCCGGCATTCGGGCCCAATGTTTCACGTGAAACATTTTCGAGAAGCTGCGCGGAGTCGGCGATATGGCGCTGCCACAGGTGCGGTTCGGTCGGCCTGGCGATGAGGTTCTGCTGCCGGTTCTCCTCGAGCACCAGCGCAGCGATGGCCTCGAGCCGCGCCATCCCCTCGGCATCGGTCAGCCCGGCGACGTAGACGCGGGCCTCCTCCTCGGTGACGATCACGCTGCACGCTGCCCGTCGGCGAGGCGACGTGCGTGGACCAGCAGGGCGGAAAGCGCGGCGGGCGTCACCCCCGGCACCCGCCCCGCCGCCGCCAGCGTGCCTGGCGCGGCCCTGGTCAGCCGCTCGACCATCTCGTGGGAGAGACCCGGCACCTCCGCATAGGGGAAATCAGCAGGCAATGGCAGCGCCTCACTCGCGCGCAGATCGCGAAGCTCGGCGTCCTGCCGGGCGAGATAGGGGGCATAAGCGGCGTCTTCTGCCATTTCCTCGGCCAGCAGCGGATCGAGCGCGGTGACCTCCGCCAGCCATGGGGCCAACGCTGCGGGGGTGACGCCGTCATAGCGGAGCCACTCGGCGATCGTCTTCTCGCCATGATCGCGGCGGACGGGCAGGCCGAGGTCGGCCAGCTCCCGCGCGCGAATGCGCTGGGAATGTTTCACGTGAAACATTTCGCGCGTGGACACGCGCCGTTCCCACCAATGGCGGCGTTCCTCGCCGATGCACCCGGCCGCGATGCCGAGGCCAGTGAGGCGGGTAGCGGCATTGTTGGCGCGCAGCCTGAGGCGATACTCGGCGCGGGCGGTGAGCATCCGGTAGGGCTCGGACACGCCCTGCAAGGTCAGATCGTCGACCATCACCGCGATGTAAGAATTGGCCCGATCAAGCTGCGGGGCTGCTTTGCCCAAGGCCGCCGCAGCCGCCTCCATCCCCGCGACCAGCCCCTGTGCGGCGGCCTCCTCGTAACCGGTGGTGCCATTGATCTGCCCGGCACAATAGAGGCCGGGGATCGCACGCACCTGCAAGTCAGGCGTCAGAGCGCGCGGATCGATGTGGTCATATTCCACTGCATAGCCCGGCTGCACGATCACCGCGCGCTCGCAACCCGGCATGGTGCGCACGACCGCCTCCTGCACGTCAACAGGCAGCGAAGTGCTGATCCCGTTGGGATAGACGAGGTGGGTGTCGAGGCCCTCGGGCTCCAGGAAAACCTGATGCCCCTCTCGGTCGCCGAAGCGGTGGATCTTGTCCTCGATCGAAGGACAATAGCGCGGCCCCGCCGCCGCGATTGCGCCCGAGAAGAGAGGCGAGCGATGGAGGTTGGCGCGGATCGCATCGTGCCCTGCCTGAGTCGTGCGGGTGATCGCGCAGAACACCTGCGGGTTGATGCGGGCCGGGGTCAGCGGGGACATGGTCCACCCCTCCCCGTCGGAGGGTTGCTCCTCCAGCACCGCCCAGTTGATCGTCCGACCATCCAGACGCGGCGGCGTGCCGGTCTTGAGCCGCGCCATCGGCAGGTCGGCCGCGCGCAACTGCTGGGCGAGGCGATGCGCCGCACTCTCACCAATGCGCCCACCCTCGAACCGCTCCTCACCCCGGAACAGGATGCCGCCGAGAAAGGTGCCGGTGCAAAGCACCAAATGTTTCACGTGAAACATTGTGCCGTCAGCGAGCTCCAGCCCGGCCACGCGCCCGCCCTCGAGGATCAGAGCCGCAGCCTCGCCCTGCACCAGCGTGAGATTGCGCTGCGTGCGAACCATCGCCTGCACCGCCGCTTTGAAGCGTACTCGGTCAGCCTGCACACGTGGGCCCCAGACAGCACTGCCCTTTGAGCGGTTGAGCATCCGGTAATGGATCGCGCCCGCATCCGCCGCGCGGCCAATCACCCCATCGAGCGCATCGACCTCGCGCACGAGGTGCCCCTTGCCAAGACCGCCGATCGCAGGATTGCAGCTCATAGCGCCGATGGCATCGAGGTCGAAACTGACCAACGCCGTGCGCGCACCCATGCGGGCCGCCGCGCAGGCAGCCTCCACCCCGGCGTGACCGCCGCCGACGACAAGAACATCGAAGGAATGCATGGGGCGCAGATAGGGCGCGCATGCGCGATCGTCAAAGACGATTCGCAGCCTGCACCCCAGGCCCGGTGTTAGAAATGTTTCACGTGAAACATCGCGCCGCCATTATCGCCAATGTTTCACGTGAAACATTGAGCGCTCATTTGCCGATGCAGAACCGCCCGAACAGCGCGTCGAGCATGTGCTCGGTGGTCGCTCGCCCCACCAGCCGGTCGAAGGCGAGCCGGACCCGGCGCAACTCCTCGGCGGCGAGCAGCGGGTCCGAAAGGCGCCCCGCCGCCGCCAGCGCCTCGGCCGCCTCGGCAAGGCGGGCGTGCTGACGGGCGTTGAGCGCCGCCTCGCCCGGCTTGGGGAGCGCCGCGCGGGCCGCTTCGACAAGCGCAGTCTTGAGCGCGCCGACGCCGTCGCCGGTCGCAGCGGAGAGGGTGAAGCGCGCCCGGGGCTTGAGCGGCGCGTCCGCACGGTCCGACTGCGCAGCGAGCTCCCACGCCTCCTCCGGTCCCTTGCCTTCCGGCCCCAGCCACAGGACGCAGTCGGCCCGCGCCAGCTCGGCTTCGGCGCGGGCGATGCCGATGGCCTCGATCGGGTCTGCGGCGGCGGAATTCCGCAGGCCGGCGGTGTCGACGAAGGTGAAGGGCACGCCCGCCATCGCCACCGAGCGCTCGATCACGTCGCGCGTCGTCCCGGCGATCGGCGAGGTGATCGCCGCCTCGCTCTCCACCAGCGCATTGAACAGCGTCGACTTCCCCGCGTTGGGCGGCCCCGCGAGCACCACGCGAAACCCCTCCCCTAACCGCTCCGAGCGCGGGCGGGCCAGCCACGCCTCCAGCTCATTCGCCAGCGCGGCAATGTTCCACGTGAAACATTCGGGCAGATCGGCGGCATCCTCCTCGTCCGAGAAGTCGAGCACGCCCTCGACCTCGGCAGAGAGCGCCAGCACCCGCTCGCGCCAACCCTCAATCTGCCGCGACAGGGCCCCACCGGCGTTGGCGAGCGCGGCGGCGCGCTGGAGTTCGGTCTCGGCGGCAAGGAGATCGCCCAGCCCTTCGGCCTCGGCGAGGTCGATCCGGCCATTGGCGAAGGCGCGGCGCGTGAACTCCCCCGGCTCAGCGCGGCGCAGGTCGCGAAGCGAAGCGAGCGCCCGCTCGACCGCAGCGATGACCGCGCGCCCGCCGTGGCAGTGGAACTCCGCCAGATCCTCGCCCGTGGCGGTCGCGGGGCCGGGGAACCACAGCACCAGCGCCTCGTCGAGAACCGCCCCTGCCCCGTCGCGCAGCCGGGTGAGCGAAGCGCGCCGCGGCTCAGGCACCCGCCCCGCCAAGGCGAGCAAGGCATCCCGCGCCGCCGGGCCGGACACCCGGATCACCCCCACGCCCGCTGGCGGCGCGCCGCTCGACAGAGCGAAGATCGTGCGGGCAACGCTCACCGGATCAGTCGGACGCCCTGGTTCCCGTGGCGGCCTTCATCCCGCCCTCGACGAAGCTCTGGAACAGCTTGAGACCGACCTGCCCCATCGGCGCGAGGGCCTGAGCATATTGCTGGAGCTGATCGGGATTCGAGACGCCCTGCATCGCCTTGGCAAGGTTCTCGACATAGATCGCGTTGGCCGGCGCCACGTCGGGCAGACCCATAAAGGTGCGCGCCTCCTCGGGGGTGCATTCGATCTCGATGTTGATCTTCACGGCGCGGCCACTCCTCTTCCCGTCACACCCGCTTCATTTGCGCTTGGCACGCGGGCAAGGCAAGAGATAGACCCACCCCACCCCCGCAGACCACGAGAGAGAGACGCATGAGCCTCAACGACACGATCCCCACGCTCGAAGGCGATGGAACCTTCGGCGCCTATGTCGCCCGGCCGGAAGGCACGCCCCGCGCCGCGATCATCGTCATCCAGGAGATCTTCGGGGTGAATCCCGGCATCCGTCAGAAGTGCGACAAGCTGGCTGCCGAGGGCTACCTCGCCGTCGCGCCCGACCTGTTCTGGCGGATCGAGCCCGGCATCGTTCTCGATCCCGATGTCGAGAGCGAGTTCCAGACAGCACTCGGCCTGTTCGGCACGTTCGACCAGAACGCCGGCATCCGCGACATCGAGGCAACCATCCACCACGTCCGCCGCACGCTCGGAGTGGCAAAGGTCGGCTGCGTCGGCTACTGTCTCGGCGGCCGGCTCGCCTACATGACCGCGGCGCGCACCGACATCGATGCAAGCGTCGGCTACTACGGCGTCGGCATCGACGGGCTGCTCCATGAAAAGCACGCCATCGCCCACCCGCTGATGCTGCACATCCCGACCGCGGATCACTTTGTTCCACGTGAAACTCAGGCCGCGATGCACGAAGGCCTTGGCGATCACCCCAAGGTGACGCTCCACGATTACGAGGGGCTCGACCACGGCTTTGCCACCGAAACCGGCCAGCGCCGCAACGAGGAGGCCGCGAACCTCGCCGACAGCCGCACCGCCGCGTTCTTCGCCGAGCATCTCGGGTGAGGGCCCCTGCCCTCGCGCTCGCTCTCGCCCTCACCGCCGCTCCCCTTGCTGCCGAGGGGCCGCAACCGGCGCTCTCCGACGGCGAGACGATCGAGGTCGAGGCGCGCGGCGATCTCAACGCCGACGGGCTCGCCGATCTCGCCTATATCGTCCGCCACGGCGAGGAGGCGCGCGAGCTGCGGGTGGTCACGACCTATCGCGGCGAGACCGGCTTCGGCGAAAACCCCGCGCAGGTGCTCGCGCTCGATCCCTACCCTCTCGTCCCGGCAAGCCTGGCGGTCGCGCGCAAGGTCCTGCTCTTGAAGGACCTGACCGGCGGCACCACGGCGGTCGCCTCCGCCCACCGCTTCCGCTGGGACGCGAGGATGGATGCGATGCGGCTGATCGGGCTCGATGCGACGCTCTACAGCCGGACTTTCGCGCATGACGGGGTCGAGGCGAGCTGGAACCTGCTCACCGGCGACCTCATCAGCCGCAACCTGGAACTCGACCGGAGCGGCGGCGATGCGGCCTATCGCAAGGTCGGCGAAAAGCGCGGGCGCAAGCCGAGCCCGCCGCTGCGGCTCGAGAACGCGCCGAGCGGGGAGGACCTACTCGGCGGTCCGAATGTGCAATGAGGGGATCACGATGACCGCAACCAACCCTGGACTGGCACGCTGGCACGCCTACATGGAGGGCGGCAGCGACCCGGCGGTGCTCGCCGAACTGCTGGCCGAGGACGCGGTGTTCCACTCGCCGGTGGTCCACACCCCGCAGGTCGGCAAGCCCATCGTCATGGCCTATCTCGTCGCGGCGAGCCATGTGCTTGGAAACCCGGCGTTCCGCTATGTGAGGGAACTGGTCGATGGGGACGAGGCGATGCTCGAATTCGTTACCGAGCTCGACGGGATCAGCATCAACGGGATCGACATCATCCGCTTCGACGCAGAAGGATTGATCAGCGATTTCAAGGTGATGGTGCGGCCGCTCAAGGGCATCAACAAGGTCTGGGAGATGATGGCGGCTGAGCTTGCCGCAGCACCGGGGGCGCCGACGGCCTAGCCGGCGCAGCCTCCCCGAGCACCGGGCGGATGAGGTCGGGACCGAGGAAATCCACCACCGCGTCCTGCACCGTCCGCGGCACCCCGCCAGCCGCCGCCTCGGTCATTTGCGCCAGCATCCGCGGAACATTGCGCCCGTCGAAATAGCGCATTCGCCAGCACGCGAAGGCGGCATCGGTGATCGAGCGTTCGTCGATCACCTCGACGCGCCTGTGCCGGGGATCGCGGCGGATGTTCTCGAAGGTCGCGACCAGCTTCCACGTCGGCCCTTCGAGCATCTGGAGAATGCGGTCGTCGACATGCACAAGGAAACCGCAAAGCCCGTGCGCCTCGTTGCTCACCCGCGCCTGGTAGACGAGGCGGAACATCTCTACCCGGTCGAGATCGGGCGAAGCGTGACTGCGGTAAATGATCCGGCGAATCGGTGGTTCCCCCTGCTGGCGAGGGGTCGGTCTAGCGCGCCCGGGGCTGAGGCGCGGTTGCGCCGTCCCCGGGGATCACCCCTAGAGATCAGTTGAGGACCGCGAAGTTCACGATCATCTTGCGCACCTCGGGGTCGAGCCCCTCGGGCAAGTCGCGCTCGAGCATCTCCCGGCGGCTCTCGATGCTTTCGGCGATCATCACCCGCTTCATCGCCCAGTCGGGGCAGGTGCGCGCCTCGATGCCGCGGCGGTCGAGCACCGAGACGCCGGAGTGGCGCGGATCGGCGGTGATGGTCTGCATGAGCCCTTCGACCGCGCCGCTCTCCCCTTCGAGCAGCTGGAGGAAGTTGCGGCCGTTGAACAGCAGCAGGCCGGTGATCCCCCGCTGCGGATTGTTGCGGGCGCTGGTGGCGAGGATCGAATCCACCTCCTCGCGCGGCAAGGTCGGCGCGGTGCTGATGTAGAGATACTGGCTGAGCACGTCCCGTCCTTCTCTAGCCTGTCCTTCCGGGCCGACCCCTGACCCTGCGCTGAGCGGCAAGTTATTGATTCATCGTGGCGAAGAAATCTTCGTTGGTCTTGGAATCCTTCATCTTGTCGAGCAGGAATTCCATCGCGTCTACGGTGCCCATCTGCATCAGGATGCGGCGCAGCACCCACATCTTGGAGAGGTTGTCCTTCTGGACCAGCAGCTCCTCCTTGCGGGTGCCGGACTTGCCGACATCCAATGCGGGGAAGATGCGCTTGTCCGAGACCTTGCGGTCGAGCACGATTTCCGAGTTGCCGGTGCCCTTGAACTCTTCGAAGATGACTTCGTCCATGCGGCTGCCGGTGTCGATCAGCGCGGTGGCGATGATCGAGAGCGAGCCGCCTTCCTCGATGTTGCGCGCGGCGCCGAAGAAGCGCTTGGGACGCTGGAGCGCGTTGGCGTCCACACCGCCGGTCAGCACCTTGCCCGAGCTGGGCACAACGGTGTTGTAGGCACGGCCCAGACGGGTGATCGAATCCAGCAGGATCACCACGTCATGCTTGTGCTCGACGAGGCGCTTGGCCTTCTCGATCACCATCTCGGCGACCTGCACGTGGCGGTTGGCAGGCTCGTCGAAGGTCGAGGAGATCACCTCGCCCTTCACGCTGCGCTGCATGTCGGTGACTTCCTCGGGCCGCTCATCGACGAGCAGCACGATCAGGAACACCTCGGGATGGTTGTCGGTGATCGCCTTGGCGATGTTCTGGAGCAGCACGGTCTTGCCGGTGCGCGGCGGGGCGACGATCAGCGCGCGCTGGCCCTTGCCCTGCGGGGCGATGATGTCGATCACGCGCGCGCTCTTGTCCTTCACCGTCGGATCGAGCGTGTCGAGGTTGAGCTTCTGGTCGGGATAGAGCGGGGTCAGGTTGTCGAAATTGGTGCGCAAACGGACCGCGTCAGGATCGTCGAAATTGACCTTGGCGAGGCTGGTCAGCGCGAAATACCGCTCGCCATCGCGCGGGGCGCGGATCTCGCCTTCCACCGTGTCGCCGGTCCTGAGACCCCAGCGGCGCACCTGGTTGGGCGAGACATAGATGTCGTCCGGCCCGGCGAGGTAATTGGCCTCGGGGCTGCGCAGGAAGCCGAAGCCGTCCTGCAGCACCTCGATGGTGCCGATGCCCATGATCTTCTCTTCATATTCCTCATCCTCGGCGAGTTCGCGCAGGATCGAGAAGAGCAGGTCCTGGCGGCGCATGGTCGAGGCGCCCTCAACGCCCAGCTCCTCCGCCATCGCGACCAGTTCGGCCGGGGTCTTTCGCTTGAGGTCCTTCAAATGCATTGTCGTATTTTCCGAAAGTCAGGAGTGGCCGGATGGTCAGTGCCGCCGGTTGAAGGCGGTGCCCCTTCGATCGGGGCCGGGCTTGGGGAAAGCAGACCTTTCGGAGCGATCACGCCGCTCCGCATACCGGATGGATCGAGACGAGATAGGAGCGCGCGCCGACAAGGTCAATCCGCGATTGTCCCCGTCGGGGCACGCTCAGAAGGGCTTGAGGTAGACCAGCGCGACGATCAGCACCAGCAGCAGGCCGGGCACCTCGCCGATCATGCGCAGCTGCCGTTCCGAGAGCGGACGCCGCCCCCGCGCCATCTTCTTCGTCTGGGCGACCAGCCAGCCGTGATAGCCGGTCATCGCCAGCACCAGCGCCAGCTTGGCGTGGAGCCAGCCCGAGGCGAACCACCCGCCCGACCAGGCCATGGCGAGGCCAAGGACCCAGACGATGACAAGGCTTGGCGTGAGGATGATCGCGCGCAGCTTGCCCATGCGCGTCGCCCACTTGGCCTCGCCCTCCGATCCCGGCGCGTGATCAAGCATGTAGATGCACTGGCGCGGCAGCATGAACAGCCCCGCCATCCAGAACACCATGAAGATCACGTGCCCGGACTTCAGGAACAGGTAGATCGAAGAGAGCAGTTCCTGCATTCGCTTACCCCCTCAGCGTGGCGAGAAGATCCTCGACATGGGCAATCGGCGTGAATTGCCCGATCCCGTGACCGAGGTTGAAGACATGCGGGCGATTCTCGAAGGCGGCGATGATGGTCTTTACCCGCGCCGCCAGCGCCGGGCCGCCGGCTTCGAGCAGCAGCGGATCGAAATTGCCCTGCACCGGCATCCCCTCCGGCAGGCTGGCATGCGCCCAGGCGGGATCGAGCGTCTCGTCGAGGCCGACCGCATCGACCCCCGTCTCGCGCGCATAGGCCGGCAGCTTCGCGCCCGCGCCCTTGGGAAAGCCGATCACCGGGGTGTCGGGATGCGATTGCTTGAGCTTGGCGGTGATCGCCGCATTGGGCGCGATCACCCACTTCTCGAACTGGTCGGGTGCAAGGCTTCCGGCCCAGCTGTCGAACAGCTGCACCGCTTCGGCGCCCGCATCGATCTGGCCGCGCAGGTAGGTGACCGAGACCTCGACGATCGCATCGATGATCGCCTGCATGTGCGCCGGATCGCGATAGGCGAGGAGCCGCGCCGGGCCCTGGTCCTTCGAGCCTTCCCCTGCGATCATGTAGGTCGCCACCGTCCACGGGCTCCCCGCGAAGCCGAGCATCGTGACACCGGGGCCGATCTGCCGGCGTGTCACGCGCACGGTCTCGTAAACCGGCTCGAACCGCTCGAAGGCAGGGGTGAAGTCGTCGAGCCCGACCTCCAGCAGGGTCGGCGACAGGTGCGGCCCCTCGCCCGCCTGGAAGGTCAGCCCCTGCCCCATCGCGTGGGGCACGATCAGGATGTCGGAGAACAGGATCGCCCCGTCGAAGCCGAAGCGCCGGATCGGCTGAACGGTGATCTCGGCCGCGGCCTCGCTGTCGTAGACCAGCTCGAGGAAGCCGCCCTTCTCGGCGCGCAGCTCGCGATACTCGGGCAGGTAACGCCCCGCCTGGCGCATCAGCCAGACGGGCGGAACGGGCTGGCGGACACCTTTGAGCGTATCGAGAAGCGGACCGGGCATGGCGTTCCTTAGATCAAAACAATTCAAATTGTAAAAGGATGGATGGAGTCTGTTGGCCCTGTGGAAAGCGGGAATTACCGGCGCTTCGCCGCTTACCCCCAACCTGTCCGTTTGCGCTGGCCCCCTTCCGAATCCGCATGGCTTGGACGTCAAGCGCGCCTTATCCCCAGTCTTCCCAGCCTGTCGACAAAACTTGTTCCATGTTGGCAAATGGGCCGGCGACGCCGCCGGGAGCGGGGAGGAAAATCGATCCCCTGCTTGTCCGGCCCGCCCTCCCGTGGTTTATGCGGCACTCTGTCCACAGGTGCCCGAGCGATCCCCCGGCAATGAACCGACTCAACCTCCACCTCGTCTCGGACTCGACCGGCGAGACGCTGGAGATGATCGCCAAGGCCGCGCTCGCCCAGTTCGACAACCCTTCCGTCAACCGCCACTTCTGGCCGATGGTGCGCTCGTTGCAGCATCTCGACCGGATCGTCCCGGATCTTGCCGCGCATCCCGGGCTCGTGCTTTACACGCTGGTGAACCCGGAGACGAGGAAGCGCCTCGAGGAGCATTGCCGCCATCTCGGCCTTCCCGCCGTGCCGGTGCTCGACCAGGTGACCGCCGCGTTCGAGGCGCAGCTCGGGCAGGAGGCGCACGGTCGCCCCGGCCGGCAGCACATGATGGACGAGACCTACTTCAAGCGGGTCGACGCCATCCAGTACACCATCGCCCATGACGACGGGCTCGCCCACGAGGAGTGGGAGCAGGCCGACATCGTGCTGGTGGGCGTGTCGCGCTCGTCGAAGACGCCGACCTCGATCTACCTCGCCAACCGCGGCTACAAGGTGGCGAACATCCCGCTGGTGGTGGAAAGCCCCCCGCCCCCGGCCCTGTTCGGCCTGCGGCATCCACTGGTGGTGGGGCTGACGACGAGCCCGGAACGGCTCATCCAGATCCGCCGCAACCGCCTGCTCTCGCTCAACGAGGCGACCGAGACCGCCTATGTCGACACCGACCGGGTCAAGGCCGAGCTGCTGTTTGCGCGCCGGATGTTCGCCGACAATGGCTGGCCGGTGATCGACGTCACCCGCCGCTCGATCGAGGAGACCGCGGCGGCGATCATCCGCCTCGTGCAGCAGCGCGAGCGGCGCCCGGCGCGGATCGACGGGGTGGACAAGCCGATATGACCTCGGCCGATATGACCCTGATCCTCGCCAGCAAGAGCGCCTCGCGCCGGGCGATGCTCGATGCGGCAGGGGTGGCTTATGAGAGCATTCCCGCCGACATCGACGAGCGCGCCGTGGAGGCAGGGCTTGCGGGTGCTGCCCCTGCCGAAGTTGCCGAGGCGCTCGCGATCGCCAAGGCGGCGGCGGTGGCGGCGGCGCATCCCGGTGCGCTCGTACTGGGAAGCGATTCGCTGGTGGTTGCGGGCGGGCGGCGCTTCGACAAGCCGGGGAGCCGCGAGGAGGCGGGCGAGCACCTGCGGTTCTTCTCGGGCCGGGTGATGGAGCTGCACTCGGCCGCGGCGCTGGTGCGCGGCGGCGGATGCGAATGGAGCCATGCCAGCCTCGCCCGGCTGCATGTGCGTGACCTGTCGGAGGACTTCATCACCGCCTATCTCGACGCCGAATGGCCCGCGGTTCGCCACACCGTCGGCGCCTTCCGTATCGAGGGGCCCGGGGTGCAGTTGTTCGAGCGCATCGAGGGCGACCAGTTCACCGTGCTCGGGATGCCGCTGCTGCCCTTGCTCGGCGCGCTGCGCGAGGAAGGGGTGCTGCTGGCATGAGGCGGCCCTATGCCGAAGTGATCGGCGATCCCATCGCGCAGTCCAAATCGCCGGCGATCCACGGCTTCTGGCTCGAAAGGCTGGGGATCGACGCCGCGTATCGCGCCTGCCATGTCGGGCCCGAGGGCCTTGCCGATTACCTCGCCGCCCGCCGCGCCGATCCCCTGTGGCGCGGGTGCAATGTCACCATGCCGCACAAGCAGGCGGTGATGCCGCTGCTTGACCGGATCGACCCGCCCGCGGGAGATATCGGCGCGGTCAACACCGTCCTGCCGAAAGGCGACGGCGCGCTGGCGGGCACCAACACCGATGCGGCGGGCTTCCTCGAGCCGCTCGCGGCCGAACTCGCGCGGAGCCACTATTTCCGCATGGCCCGGATCATCGGCACCGGCGGGGCGGCCCGCGCGATCATCACGGCGCTGGCGAAGGAGGGCTTCACGCTGGTCGTCGCGGGCCGCGATCCCGCCAAGGCGCGCTCCCTGCTCGATGAACTCGCGCCGGGGGGCGAGCATCACGCCATCGACCTCGCCCACTTCGCCGACCCCACCGACTTCCCCTTCGACGACCGCGAAGGGTGCCTCGATCTCGTGGTCAACGCCTCGAGCCTCGGGATGCAGGGCCAGCCCCCTCTACCCTTCGACTGGAGCCACGCCCCGCCGGGGAGCATCGCCTACGACATCGTCACCGCGCCGCTTGTCACGCCCTTCCTCGAGGGCGCGCGGGCGAGGGGCCACCGCACCATCGACGGGCTCTCGATGCTGATCGGCCAGGCCGCGGTCGCCTTCGCCAGGTTCTTCGGCGCGGCGCCCCCGCGTGAGCACGATGCCGAACTCCGGGCGCTGCTGAACTCATGACCAAACCAAAGATCATCGGCCTCACCGGCTCGATCGGCATGGGCAAGTCGACCGTCGCCGCCATGTTCGCCGAGGCGGGCATTCCAGTCTTCGATGCCGATGCCGAGGTGCGCGCAATGCAGGGACCCGGCGGCGAGCTCCTCGCACCCATAGAGGCGGCCTTCCCCGGTTCGACCGGGCCCGGCGGCGTCCACCGCGAACGGCTCGGCCAGCTCGTCTTCGCCGACAAGGCGGCGCTTGCCCGGCTCGAGGCGATCGTCCACCCTGCCGTTGCGGCGAAACGCGCGGCCTTCCTCGCCGCCCATGCCGACAAGCCCGCGGTCGTCTTCGACATCCCGCTCTTGTTCGAGCGTGGCGGGCACGAGAGCGTCGACATGGTCGTCGTCGTCTCCGCGCCCCCGGAGGTGCAGCGCGCCCGCGTGCTCGCCCGCCCCGGCATGACGGCGGAGAAATTCGAGCACATCCTCGGCCTGCAACTGCCCGACGCCGAAAAGCGCGCCCGCGCGGCCCATGTGATCGACACAGGCACCAGCCTCGTCGAAACCCGCGCCGCGGTGGACCGGCTGATTGCTTCACTTTGATGGCAGCCACCCCTTGCAACTGCCGGAGGATGGGAGGATAGTCCCCAAAATGCGGGAAATCATCTTCGATACCGAAACCACCGGGCTCGATCCCAAGAGCGGGGACCGGATGGTGGAGATCGGCTGCATCGAGATGGTCGGCCGGGTCGAAACGGGCCGAACCTTCCACGCCTATTTCAACCCCGATCGCGACATGCCAGTCGAGGCCGAGCGGGTCCACGGCCTCAGTGCCGCCTTCCTCGCCACCAAGCCGCGCTTCGCCGAAGTGGTGGACGAGCTGCTCGAATTCCTCGGCGATGCGCCGCTGATCGCGCACAATGCCGGGTTCGACTTCGGCTTCCTCAACAACGAGCTGGAACTGGTTGGCCGCGCGCCCGTCAGCCTCGAGCGGATGGTCGACACCGTGGTGCTCGCCCGCCGCAAGCACCCCGGCGCCAAGCTCAGCCTCGATGCGCTGTGCACCCGCTACGGGATCGATCGCTCGCACCGCGTGAAGCACGGCGCGCTGCTCGATGCCGAATTGCTCGCGCAGGTCTATGTCGAACTGACCGGCGGGCGGCAGATCGGGCTCGGCCTTGCCGATGCGCCGGCCGTTCCGGGCGACGGCGCACCCGGCGGCACTGCTGCGTCCTGGCACCGGCCCGCGGCGCTCGGCCCGCGGCGCGAACCCCGGCCCCATGCCGCCACCGCTGAGGAGCTGGAGCGGCACCGCGCCTTCATCGCGGGAATCGCGAACGCGCTCTGGAGCCGCTGAAGCCTTGCCGATCGCCGCTCCCCGCTCCGCGCCATCGCATCCTCCCGGCGCCGCAGCACCCGGCGGAACAAACCACCCCGGCCCCGGTTGTCCCGATCCGTCCGCGCCATGTTGGCCGGGCGCGCCGCTGCGCGAGGTCGAGCATGCTCCGGAAACATGCCCGTGCCTGCCTGCCGATCGTCTTCGTCCTCGTCTCTTCCGGGGTGCAGTGGGTGTTTGGCCTGCTTCCTCTATGTCGGCTCGCCGACCTCGAAGGAGAACGACGAACGGCTCGAGGCGATCGACGCGATCTGTTTCCGGCACCACGGCCACGCCAAGCTGCACGCCTGGGACCATCCCGAGGGCTGACCGCCGCACCGCCGTGCGGGATCAGCCCCGGCAGGTGCGCGGCGCCCCATTTCCCATTCCCATGACCAGCGGAGGGCATCATCATGGACATTCGGATTTCCGGCCACCAGTTGGACACCGGCAGCGCCTTGCAGGCCCATGCCGCGGACCGGCTCGGCGCGATCGTGGACAAATACTTCGACCGCGCGCTCTCCAGCCAGGTGACCTTCGGCAAGGCGCCCGCCGGGGCCTTCACCTGCGACATCGTCACCCACGTGATGCAGGGGCTGATCCTCAAGGCGCAGGGCAATGCCCATGATGTCCACGTCGCTTTCGACGATGCTGCGGGCAAGATCGAGAAGCAGCTGCGGCGCTACAAGCGGCGGCTGACCGACCGGCACGAACAGGCCGATCACGCCCGCGGCGAGGAGGAGGCCGCCTACACCATCTTCGCCGTCGAGGAAGACGAGGAAGAAGAGGTGGTTGCCGATGCCCCGCTGGTGATTGCCGAGACCCGCGTCGACATCCCGACGGCGAGCGTGGCGGATGCGGTGATGCTGATGGACCTCAGGAACACCACCGCGCTCTTCTTCAAAAACGCTGGCACCGGACGGCATAATATGGTTTATCGGCGCGCCGACGGCTCGATCGGTTGGGTCGAGCCGAGATAGGGCCCGGAGTCGCGGTTGCCGAGGGGGATGGCCGCACCACCGAAAAACCCAGGCGGCGGCAGCAGGAGGGGCTCCGCCCCGGATTGGCGGTGTCTCTGCCAGGACGCCACCCGGTCCGGAATCTCGCCATCTGAGGGGCGCACTCTATCGGGACTCGCTGGAACATGGACGTCAACCTCGCTCTTTCGCCGCAGGCGATCGCCTTCGCCCGGCTCGATACCAAGCCCAAGGTGCTGGCGCGCACGGCGCAGCTGCTCGGCGATGCCTATGGGCTCGACGCGGGCGAACTGCTCGAACATCTCGAGGCGCGCGAGGCGCTGGGCAGCACCGGCTTCGGGCGCGGCGTGGCGATCCCGCACTGCCGCAGCAAGGACATCCGCCGGCCCAGCCTCGCGCTGATCCGGCTCGAGGCGCCGATCGATTTCGCCGCCGCCGATGCGCGCCCGATTTCGCTGGTGTGCGGGCTCGTCTCGCCCGAGAACGCCGGGGCGACCCACCTTCATGCGCTCGCGGCGATCTCGCGCCTGACGCGCGACGAGACGATGCTGCAGATGCTTGCCGACGCGCCGGACACCGATGCGGTTTATGCGCTGCTGACCAACCAGTTCCTGCGCGACGCGGCCTGACCCGAAACGCAAAGCCATGCCCGCCAGCGACGCATCGCCTCCGGCCAGCGGAGCCGAGCAGCATTACCGGGCACTCGAGCGGCTTTACGCCTCGGCGCCGGTCAACGCCAAGTTCGCCTCTGAGCTGCACATCCCGGGCGAGGGGCACGCGCGCCTGACCTTCACCATCACCCCCGAGGACTACCACGCCGCCGGCGCCGCCCACGGGACGATCTACTTCAAGATGCTCGACGATGCGGCCTTCTACGCCGCCAACACCCTGGCGACAGACCGCTTCCTTCTGACCACCAGCTTCAACCTCCACTTCACCAAGCCGGTGCGCGCCGGGACCGTCACCGCCGAGGGGCGCTGGGTCACAGGCAAGCGCCGCGTCTTCGTCGCCGAGGCGCGGCTGGTCGATGCGGACGGCGACGAGATCGGCCGGGGCACCGGCACCTTCATGCGCTCGCGCATCGCGCTCTCGAGCCTGCCGGGCTACGCCGCGGCCGGCCCCTCCGGACTCTGAAATGGACGACCGGCTGCCGGCGCATCTCGAAGTGGCCGCGATCCTGCGCCTTGCCGAAACGCTCGGCGGGTTCGGCGCGGTGCTGGCGAGGGGCGAGCGCGATGCCGGGACGATCCTCCTCGTGATGCAATGGCGCGGCGAACCGGCTACCGCCTACGAGCGGATGCCGCAGCCCGGGGGACCGCGCCGCTTCGCCCCTGCGCGCCGGGAGGACCCGACCGATCCCGGCGCCTTCGCCGCTTATCTGGAACGCCGCCGGCAGCAGGACCCGGACATTTGGCTAATCGAGGTTAACATCGCAGAGGAGGAACGCTTCGTCGCGCGGCTCGACGAATCGCGTTGACGTCAATGGCAAGCCGGCTAATGGCGCGCCCACTTCCTCGCGCAGGCAGACGTGGCGGCATCCGGTCGCCGGGTCGGCACGCAGACGGAGAGCGGCCGGCAGGCTTTTTCGAACCCCTCACTTGTCGTCACGATCAAGCAAGGTTCCCGCCTGCGCCTGTGCGCGCTCACCGCCCGATTTGACGAGTTCATGAGTCGCAAGACTGCCACGATCCTCGGGATCGCTGCCGTGGCGATTGCCACGACCCTGTTTCCCGGCGGCCGCGATGCCGCCGCGCTGGCCCAGGCCGGCGCCGACCGCCCCGACGCCCCGGCCCCGATCGCGGCCGAGGAACTGGTCCCCGAGACGCCGCTGTTCGTCTCCGAACCGGTGGTTCAACCGCTTACCGCCGACACCTCCCCTCTCCCGACCCTCACCGAAGCCGGCTCGCTCGTCGAGCTCGTCGGCATGGTCGATACCGCCGCGCCGATGGACGAAGAGCTGCGCTGCCTTGCCGGCGCGGTCTACTTCGAGGCGCGCGGCGAGCCGCTCGACGGCCAGCTGGCGGTGGCGCAGGTGATCGTCAACCGCACCGAGGACGGGCGCTTCCCGCGCTCATACTGCGGCGTCGTCGCCCAGCCGGGGCAGTTCTCCTTCATGCGCGGGCGGCGGATGCCGCCGGTGCGCGAAGGCTCGCCGGCCTGGGAGCGCGCGGTCGCGGTCGCGCATATCGCGCACCGGGGCCTGTGGGATTCCGAGGCCGAGGACGCGGTGTTCTTCCACGCTCGCTACGTGAAGCCGGGCTGGAGCCGCAACAAGACCCGGCTCGCCCAGATCGACACGCACATCTTCTATCGCTGATCCTCGCCGCGTTTCGCCTCTGCGGGCGAGCGGCTGCGGGCGCCCGTTCGGGCTTGCGGCGCTGCGCGTCGATGCGGGCAACTCGCCCCCGTGGACTTCAGGCCCTGAGCCGCACCCACACCGGCGCATGGTCGCTGGCCTTCTCGCGTCCGCGGTGCGCCTTGTCGACGCCGCAGGCCTCGAACCGGTCGGCGCATTCGGGCGACAGGAGGATGTGGTCGATGCGGAAGCCGTGGTCGCGCTGCCAGGCGCCGGCCTGATAGTCCCAATAGGTCCACACACCCCCGCGCGGATTGTGGGTGCGGATCGCGTCGACCCAGCCGTCGGCGAGGATGCGGGCATAGGCGGCGCGGCTCTCCGGCTGCATCAGCGCGTCGGACGCCATCGCCTTCACCGACCATACGTCATCGTCGTGGGGGATGACGTTGAAGTCGCCGAGCACCACCGCCGGCACTTCCTCGGCCCATATCTCCGCCATGCGCGCGCGAAGCCGCTCCATCCAGGCGAGCTTGTAGGTGAACTTCGGCCCCGGATGCGGGTTGCCGTTGGGGAGGTAGAGGCAGGCGATGCGCACCCCCGAGACGTCCGCCTCGAGATAGCGCGCCTGTTCGTCATCGCCCCCATCCGAATTGGTGTTCGGCCCCGGGATGCCGAGCCCGCGGCGTACCTCGGTGCAGGTGTGCCCGGCGGCGGTGTCGACGAGGATCGCGACGCCGTTGAAGGCCTTCTGCCCGTGGACGATCACCGAATAGCCCAGCGCCTCGATCTCGGCAGCGGGGAAGCCCTCGTCCTGCGACTTGATCTCCTGGAGGCAGGCGACCGCGGGGCGCGTTTCGGCGAGCCATTCGAGAAGGCGCGGCAGGCGGGCCTTGATACCGTTGATGTTGAAGGTGGCGATTTTCATTCGGCCATCCCTAACGGTTCGTGGCGAGCTTGTCGAAGCACTGCACCTTCTCCGATCCCGCGTTCAAGCAAGAAGGACAGCCCTTCGACAGGCTCAGGGCGAACGGAGCTGGGTGCCGGGACTAAATCCCGAAGCTCGCCCCGCAGCCGCAGCCGGCGGCGGCCTGCGGGTTCTCGACCTTGAAGGCCGCCCCGCCCAGCGATTCGACGAAGTCCACGGTGCTGCCGGCGATGAGATCGAGGCTCATCGGATCGACCACCAGCCTCACGCCGTCGGTCTGTGAGACGGAATCGTCCGGCTCCGGCGCATCGGCGAGGTCGAACTTGTACTGGAAGCCCGAGCACCCCCCGCCCTCGACCGCGAGGCGCAGGATCGGCGGGCGCGACTGCTTGGCCGCGATCAGCGCGACGCGCTTGGCGGCGGCGGGGGTGAGGGTCAGGGGCTCGGCGCTCATGTCCCTAAAATAGGGCGCGCGCCGCCCATGCTCAAGGGCAGACCGCCCGCCCCTAGACCGCCTGGATATAGTTGCGCAGCGCCTCGGCTTCGTGCTGGACCTCGTCCATCTTGTGCTTCACGAGGTCGCCGATCGAGATGAAGGCGACCAGTTCGCCGTTCTCCACCACCGGGAAGTGGCGGAATCGGCGGCGGGTCATCATGCTCAAAGCCTCGTCGACCGTGGTCGACGGTTCGACGGTGACCGCCGGCGAGGTCATGATCTCCTCCACGGCGACGTCGAGGCAGTCCTTCCCCCGATCGGCAAGGCGGTAGATCACGTCGCGCTCCGAGACGATGCCGACCACCCGCCCGCCCTTCATCACCGGCAGCGCGCCGATGCGCCGGGTGGCGAGGGTCTGCACCACCTCGGCGACCGGGGTGGTGCAATCGCAGGCGATGATCTCGGACGCTGCGCGCTGGGCGATGATGCGGGCAATGTTCATGGCGACTCCCTCTCTGGTCTCCGAAGAGGAAGGTGCCATGTTTGCGGACAAAAGGCGAATCCCGCGCCCGGGGCGCGCCTTTCGTGTCGTCACCGCATGCAGCGGACCTTGCGGCTATGGAGCGTTGCCAAGCCGGGCGCGGCACGCCATGTCGGGCCGATGATCCGCAAGTCTCCCCTCGAGGACCCCGCCAACGCCGCCCACGCCTGGGCGCGCTACCGCCTGATCATGAAGTGGCTGCTCGCCGTGACCGTCATCACCGTGGGGGTGGCGATTGGGCTGCTGTTCGCTTTCAACGGCATGATCTCGGTGCATTTCTACATCGCGGTGGCGCTGGGGATCAGCTTCACCATGCTGCTCGGCGGGGGTCTGATGGGGCTCGTGTTCCTCTCGAGCGGGACGGGCCACGACGAATCGGTCGACAACCAGATGCCGGGCCGTGACGATTTGTGGAGCCCGCGGGAGGACTAGCCCGCCGTCAGCCTGAAGTCCTCGACCGGAACCCCGCCGATCAGATGTTCCTGGATGATCCGCTCGAGCACCTCGGGGCCGCACGAGTGATACCACACCCCGTCCGGCCACACGACCGCCACCGGACCCGCGGCGCATATCTGGAAGCAGTCGGCCTTGGTGCGCTGCACGCCCCCGCCCGTGCCGCGCTTGCTGGCGTCGCTGCGGAGCGGGCCGACCAGCCCCAGCTCCTTGAGCCGCGACTTGAGGTATTGCCACGCCTCCTCGCCGTCCTTGCGCGAGCAGCATTTCTGCTTGGTGGGCAGCGCGCAGATCATGATGTGGCGGGCGATCTGCGTGCCCTCGGCCGGATCACCGTAATGCTTGGCGAGCGAATGCTGCGCGGATTCGAGTTCCTTGCGGCTCATTCGCCTGCCTCCGGCGTGAGCCAGCGCGACAGCCAGGCGAACACCGTGTCGTGCCACTGCAGCGAGTTCTTGGCGCCCAGCACCCAGTGGTTTTCGTCCGGGAAGACCAGCAATTGCGAGGGGATGCCGCGTTCCTGGAGCGCGGTGAAGCTTTGCAGTCCTTGGGTGTAGGGGACGCGGAAATCGAGTTCGCCCGTCACCACCAGCATCGGCGTCTGCCACTTGCCGACATGGTTGGCGGGGTTCCACCTCTCGTAGGTCGCCTTGGCCTCCTCGTAGGAGCCGCCGAAGTCCCAGCGCGGAAACCACAGTTCTTCCGTCGCATAGTAGAAGCTGCGGGTGTCGAAGATCCCGTCGTGCTGGACGAGACAGTCGAAGCGGTCTGGCCACTGGCCGGCGATCCAGTTGACCATATAGCCGCCGTAGCTCGCCCCCATCGCGCAGGCGCGGGTGCCGTCGATCTGGTGATCGAGCGCCAGCGCGGCGGCGAGGCCCTTCTGGAGGTCCTCCAACGGCTTGCCGCCCCAATCGCTGCGGATCGCGTCGGTGAAGGCCTGCCCGTAGCCGGTCGACCCGTGGAAATCGACTGAGATGACCGCATACCCCTGCGAGGCAACGACGCGCGGGTTCCAGCGGTTCGACCAGGCGTCGTTGAAGCTCCCTTGCGGCCCGCCGTGAATGTAGAGGATTGCCGGGATCGGCCCGGTCTGGTCGGCGAGGCGGGTGATCTGGCCCCACACCGTGTCGCCGCCGGCGCCCGCGAAGCTGAAGCGGCGCGTCACCACGTTGGCCATGGTCCCCATGCGGGTGGTGGCGACATCGGTGAGCGGCCGGGCCTGGCCCATTGCGTCCGAGCGGTAGAGCTCCGCCGGTGCGCCGAGCGAATCCCGGGTGAACAGCGCGCCTCCGCCCGGCAGCGGCACGAGGTTCGCGATATGCGCCTCGTTCCCGGCCATCAGGTTCAGTTCGGTGACGGCCCCAGTGGCGATGTCGATCCGGGAGGCAGGGGTGTCGAGCACTTTCTGCGCGGTGGCGATCAGGCTCTTGCTGTCCGCGGTCCAGGCGAGACTGGCGAAGGAGAGGTCAGTCGCCTCGGTCAGGTTGCGCACCGCGCCGGTGGCGAGGTCCATCAGCCGCACCGAGAGCCGGTCGGATTCGTAGGTCGCCCGGTCCATAGCCAGCCAGGCGAGCCAGCGACCGTCGGGCGAGGGGACGGGGGTGGTGTCCGTCGCGGCATTGTCGCCCGTCAGCAGGCGCGGGGCGGCGCCGGCGAGGTCGGCCGCGTAGATGTCGAGATTGGTCGATCCGGGCTCGGCCCCGTCGGAGAGCCGCGCGGTGAAGTAGAGCCGCGCGCCGTCGGGCGAGAAGGCGATCTCCTCGGCCCCGCCGAAGGGCATGGTCGGTGCGTCGGCGACGAGGCCGGCGGCGGGGTCCGTCCCGTCCGCTGGCACGCCCTCGCCCACCGCCCGGCCATCCACCAGCGGGAAGGTGAAGATGCGGTTGGGGGTACCCGGCGTCGCCCAGCGGTCCCAGTGGCGCACGAAGCCGCCCGCGCCATCGTAGAGCCGTCCGGTGCCGGGGCCGGGAAGCTGCGCTGGCCGGGCATCGGGGCAGCCGAAGGTCGGGCAGTCGCGCGGCACCTCGCCCCACAGCGCCAGTGCTGCGCCGTTCGGGGCGAGCTCGAAGCCGGCGATTGCAGCATGGGCGGGCTCGGCGACCACCTGCGGGGCGCCGGTGCTGCCGTCCGCCGCCACCGTGACCCGCCACAGCCGGGTGCGCTTCGCCGCGGCGGGATCGGGGTGCTCGCCGCTCAGGAAATAGAGCTGGCCGTCCGCACCGAAGGCCGGGTCCGAGGCGCGGATCGGCAGCGCCAGCGCCGCCGAGGCCGCGCCCGGCCGGGTGAGGTCGAGCACGAAATGCGTCGGGCTGCGCGCCAGGCTCTCGGGATCGGTGACCGTCACGGTGTAGACCGCCAGCGTGGCATCGCCGTTCACCGCCGGCGCGCCGAGCCGCGGCAGGGTGACGAGATCGCGCGCGCTCATCGGCGGGGTGGTCACGCCGGGAACGGCGGACGGCGCACCGTTCTGGGCGGCGAGGGGTCCGGCGAAGAGGGCGACGACGGCGGCAAGCGTGCCGCAACGAAGGGAACGGAGCATGACGGCAGGACTAGCCCGCGAGTCCCGCGAGCGCCAGCCCGCAAGGGGCGGGTTTGCGGCCTGTCAGCGCCGCTTGCCGACGATCCGCGCGATTTCCGCCTGCACCAGCCGCTCGACCATCGCCGGCAGGTGCGCCTCGAGCCATTCGGCCAGCATCGGGCGCAGGAGATCGCGGGTCAGGCCTTCGAGCGAGGTCTCGCCGGAGCGAACGATCTGCGGGCGCGCCGGGGGCTCGGCCAGCATGGCGAGCGCGGCGAGGTTCTCCTGCATCGCATCGCGCACCGTCTCGGCGATCAGCGGGCTGTCTTCGGCAGCGTCGAGCGGCAGCGCGCTCGGCGTGTCGGGCTCGCACTCCATGGATTCGAGATCGAGGATGCCGTCGTCGGCGACGGGGGCATCGCGGACCACATGGGTGCGCAAAAGCGGCGCGGGTTCGGCATCCTCGTCGCCCGACACCAGCATCCGCCGGCGCCGCGCCTCCATGGCGCCGGCCCGGTTGTCGCGCGCGATCACCTTCTTGATCGATTCGAGGATTTCCTCCACCGAAGCTTCGCCGTCCTGTGCCATCACGTGCCCCGCGCCTATGCCCGGCCGGCGTCCCGAATCGGGATCGCGCTACTCGCCCGGCAGCAATTGCGGGCCGATTGTTGCGTCGGCCGGGGGAATGTCAACGGTTCTCGTCGAATCCGGAGCAGCCTTGGGATCGCGGTCCCAGTCCCACATCTTGCTGCTCACCCGCCGCGCGTTGACGGTCGGATCGTAGAGCACGCCGCCGGTGTCGAGGTTGAGATCGCGGGCTTCGGCCCTGCCCATCAGCGCGAGCAGGTTGAAGCCGGCGACATAGGCGTTGCGCCGCGCCGTCACCAGCTGGGCGCGAGCGTTGACCAGTTCCTGCTCGGCATTGAGCACGTCGAGGATCTGGCGGTTGCCGATCGACTGTTCGGCGCGCACGCCCTCGAGGCTCAGCTCGGCGGCCTCGACCGCGGCCTGCGAGCTCTTGATGACCGCGTTGGCGGCCTGCCAGTTGGCATAGGTGGCGCGGGTGTCGGCGATGACCTGGCGCTCGGTGGCGATCACGTCCTCGAGCGCGGCGCTCTCGCGCGCGCCGGCCTGGCGCTGGCGGGCCGCCGGGAGCCCGCCCTGGAAGATCGGGATGGTAATCCGCACGCCGGCATTGGCGGTCCTTTCGCTCTGAGCGAATTCGGCGGCGATCGGGCCTCCGAGCGTACCGAAGTAGTCGACATACTCGCCGTTGACGAACAGGCCGACGGTCGGCAGCCGGCCGGCGCCCGCCACCTTGGTGTCGAAGCCCGCCGCCTCGGCGCGTTCCTTGGCGGCGATGAGGTTGGGGTTGTCCTCGAGCGCGGCGACGATCGCTTCGCCCACCGTGCCGGGCAGCCCGGGGAGCGGCGGCGGCGCCTCGAGATCGCCCGGGGCGTTGCCGACGAGGCGCACATAGGTCTCGCGCGCGGCGATCAGGTTCGATTCGGCGGTTTCGAGGTCGCCCTCGGCCACCGCCAGGCGCGAGCGCGACTGGGCCACGTCGGTGATGGTGAGGTCGCCGATCTGGAAGCGGTCGCTGGTCGCCTCGAGATTGGTGCGCAGCACCGCGACGTTGTTCGTCGCCAGCGCCACCAGCGCTTCGGTCCGCAGCACGTCCATGTAGGCGGCGACGACGTTGGCGAAGAGATTGCTTTCGCTGTTGCGCAGGTCCGCCTGCCCGGCCTCGATGCGTTGCTTGGCCGCGTTGATCCCGTTGCGCACCGCACCGCCGCTATAGATCGGCACCAGCAATTGCGGCGCGATGCTGAGGGTGCGTTCGGGCGCGGTGAAGGAATTCGGCGACGGCTGGATGAACTCGATGTGGGTCGCGGTGACGTTGAGCGAGGGCAGGCCCTGCGCGCGCTGGATCGGCACCTCCTCGTCGGCGGCGCGCTGGGTGTCGCGCGCGCCCTCGAGCGTGGGGTTGGTGTTGTAGGCCGCCGCGAGTGCCTCGCGCAGGTTGTCGGCGGCGGCGGGCGATGCCAGCACGGCAAGCGCCAGCAGGCTCGCCGATCCGGCGCGGCGGAACGGGGCGGCGGCGCGGCTCACGCGAAGGACCAGCCTTTTGGCGCATCGAAGGCGTGGAGCACGGGGATGCCGATGTCCTCGACCGGCTGGAGGCTGACCTGCCCGGCCACCTTGCGGCCCGAGGCGAGGCGGGTGACCTGGCGCAGCACGAGGCCGGTGACGATGCGCCCGCCCTCGGCCAGTCGGGCGGCGAGGGCATCGGGCAGCTGCTCGATCGCGCCGTCGACGAGGATCAGCGAATATTCGCCCGCGCCGGTCGCAGTGGCGGCCTCCGCCGCGGGACATTCAGCCAGTTCTCCGACCAGCGGGCGCAGCAGTTCGGCGAGGTAGCCGGTGCCGCCGTTCACCACCAGCGCGCGGTCCTGCGGCAGGGGCGCGGCCTCGGTCAGCAGCTTGCCGTAGAACAGCGGCGCGGCGAGATGGCCCGCGGCGCCCAGCATGATCGCGCGGTCGATATAGGCGAGAGTCGCCTTCTCGGCCGGGAGAAAGTCCTCGCGGCCGACCGCCATCATGCGGGCGAGCACATATTCCTCGTTGACGCCGCTGGTGCGCAGCTGGCTGTCGATCATCGCGCGGCGCGCGGTGCGGACGTCGGGAAGGCCCATTTGCTTCAAGCTTGTGGTCATGGCGCTCGTGTTCTCTGTGCAAGGCTGTATTAGGGACACAATACAGCCCGTCAACCCTCTCCATAAACGTGCGATGGCGCGGTTCCAAGGACTTTGGACCGGCGATGCACCGGCCGATTTCGCCCTTTGACCTTGGTGCCGCGGAGTGCTTAGGGAAGCGCGCGAACCAAGGGCGCGCTAATCGACTTAGTGAGGGATGGCTTCGATGAGTGACATGACGGTGGCGAGCGGCCCAGATGCGGGTGACGTGCGGATCGAGACCGATTCGCTGGGCGAGGTGGCGGTTCCCGCGCATGTCCACTGGGGCGCGCAGACCCAGCGCTCGATCGTCAACTTCCCGATCGGCGGGGAGCGGATGCCCCCCGCGCTGGTCCGTGCGCTGGGCGTGCAGAAGCTCGCGGCGGCGAAGGCCAACATGAAACTGGGCGTGCTCGACGCGAAGCTTGGCGAGGCGATCGTGCAGGCCGCGCGCGAGGTGATCGACGGGACGCTTGCCGATCAGTTCCCGCTGGTGGTGTGGCAGACGGGCTCGGGCACCCAGTCCAACATGAACGCGAACGAGGTGATCGCGAGCCGGGCGAACGAGATCCTCACCGGCAACAAGGGCGGCAAGACCCCCGTCCACCCCAACGATCATTGCAACATGGGCCAGTCGTCGAACGACACCTTCCCCACCGCCATGCATATCGCGGCGGCGGTTGAGGCGATGGATCACTTGCTCCCCGCCCTGAAGAAGCTCCACGGCGCATTGGACGCCAAGGCGCAGGAATTCGCCGATATCGTCAAGATCGGCCGCACCCACCTGCAGGATGCGACCCCGATGACGCTGGGGCAGGAGTTCTCCGGTTATGCGGCGCAGGTCGGCTACGGGATCAAGCGCGTCGAGGCGGCACTGCCGCGCGTGCTCGAGTTGGCGCAGGGCGGCACGGCGGTGGGCACCGGGATCAACGCCAAGGTCGGCTTCGACACCGCCTTCGCCGCCGAGGTCGCGGCTGAAACCGGCCATGCCTTCGTCACCGCGCCCAACAAGTTCGAGGCATTGGCCGCGCATGACGCGATGGTCGAGATCTCGGGGGCCTTGAACGTGCTCGCGGTCAGCCTCATGAAGATCGCCAACGACATCCGCCTCCTGGGCTCAGGCCCCCGCTCGGGCCTCGGCGAGCTGAGCCTGCCTGCCAACGAGCCGGGCTCCTCGATCATGCCGGGCAAGGTCAACCCGACCCAGTGCGAGGCGATGACGATGGTCTGCGCGCAGGTGATGGGCAACCACACGGCAGTGACCGTCGCCGGATCGCACGGGCACCTCGAATTGAATGTCTTCAAGCCCGTCATCATCTACAACGTGCTCCAGTCGATGAAGCTGATCGGCGATGCGTGCCACGCCTTCACCGACAATTGCGTGGTCGGGATCGAGGCCAACACCACCCGCATCACCCAGCTGCTCAATGAAAGCCTGATGCTGGTGACTGCGTTGAACCCGCATATCGGCTACGACAACGCCGCCAAGATCGCCAAGAAGGCCCACGCGGAAGGCACCACCCTCAAGGAAGCCGCGCTCGCCCTCGGCCTGCTGACCGAGGAGCAGTTCGCGGCATGGGTGGTCCCGTCCGAGATGATCAAGCCGCGCGCCTGACACCTTCCTGAACATTGGTTCAGCTTTCGACCAAGGCACAACCCTGCCCGACGACGTGCGCCTGATGCGGTGGCGTTCGGCGGGCGGGGGCGCTATCGCTGGCGGGCAAGATGATGAGCTTCCCGACCAGCGAGCCGGCCCACGAAGGGCCAGCCCCCACCGTGTCCTTCCGCACGGTGCTGTTTTCGATGGTGGTGCTGTGGGCGACCTATTTCATCCTTACCACCATCCGCAGCCTGGTGATGGATCTCGGGATGCAGTTCGAGCTCGGCTGGCGGCGCCTGCTGGTGACCGCGGCGGGCGTGCTGCTGACGCTGGTGCTGTGGCTGCTGCTGCGGCTGTTCGACAACCGGCCACTATGGCTCAAGATTTCCGCCGCGATCGCGATGGCCATGCCGATCGCGCTCGCCATCGGCCAGGTCAACTACCTGGTTTTCAAGGAGACCGAGTTCGCGCAGCGCCAGGCCTATGCCGAACGCTACAACCTCAACCTGCGCCGTGACGAAAGCGGCAACCTCTTGATCGACGTGCCGGTTCGCCGCCCCGCCCCGCCGGGTGGCACCAGCGCGGGCCAGTCCTCCGATGACGAGGTGATGGATTCGCAGAGCGTGCTGATCGAGGAGGCGGAAACCTATGCCGATTTCTGGCGCAAGCTGCTCGACGTCGCGCTGGGGCGCTATTTCCTGCTGCTGGCCTGGGCCTCGACCTATTTCGCGCTGCTCGCCGGGGTGCAGGCGCGCGCGTCGCAGCGGCGCGAGGAGCAGTTCCGCTCGGCCGCCAAGGCCGCCGAGCTCAGGTCCCTGCGCTATCAGGTGAACCCCCATTTCCTGTTCAACACGCTGAATTCGCTCTCCGCGCTGGTGATGACCGGCAAGGCCGACCGGGCCGAGCGGATGATCCAGACGATCAGCCGCTTCTACCGCCACTCCCTCGCCAACGAGCCCACTGCCGACGTCGCGCTGAGGGACGAGTTTGATCTCCAGAAGCTCTATCTCGATATCGAGGCGGTGCGCTTTCCGACGCGGCTGGTGTGCGTCTTCGATCTGCCCCCGGATCTCGAGGACGCGCGGGTGCCGGGCATGATCCTCCAGCCGCTGGTCGAGAACTCGGTGAAGTATGCGGTCTCCCCGGTGTCACGCCGGGTGACCATCACGGTCGCCGCGCGCGAGGAGTTTGACCGGCTGGTGATCACGGTCGGGGACGACGGGCCCGGCGTGCCGCAGGGCAGCGACCACGGCTTCGGCATCGGGCTCGCCAATGTGCGCGACAGGCTTGAGGCGCGTTTCGGTCCGGATATAGGGTTCAGTTCCGGCCCGGTGCCGGGCGGCTATCGCACCGAGATCCGCATTCCCTTGTCGAGACCCCTGAACCGCGAAACCCACCGCCATGCATGAGACCGACACCGAAACCACTGCCCTCAGAACCCTGATCGTCGACGACGAGCCACTCGCGGTCGAACGCGTGCAGGTCATCTGCGCCGAGATCCCCGCCGTGCGCGTGGTCGGCACCGCAAGCGACGGCGCGGCCGCGCTGCGCCTCGCCGAGAAGCTGGCGCCCGATCTGGTGCTGCTCGACATGACCATGCCCGAACTCGATGGGCTCGGCGTCGCCCGCACCTTCGCCGCGCAGGACCAGGCGCCGGTGGTGATCTTCGTGACCGCGCATGATCACTTCGCTGTCGAGGCCTTCGATCTCGAGGCTGTGGACTATGTCCTGAAGCCCGTCTCTGCCGATCGGCTGGCGCGCGCGATCGAGCGTGCGGTGGCGCGCCGCGGGCAGCGCCGCAACAAGGCGAGCCGCTATCTCGACGAGCTGTGGGTGCCGCACCGTTCCGAGCTGCTCCGCATCGCGGTGAGCGAGGTCCACCAGATCGATGCCGAGCGCGACTACGTGCGCCTCCACGTCGCCGGGGCGGACGGGGGGCGCTCCTACCTGCTGCTGCAGACCATCGCCGGGCTCGAGGAGCGGCTCGATCCCGAACAGTTCATCCGCATCCACCGCTCGACCATCCTGCGCCGCGATCATATCCGCGGCCTCAGGCACGACGGACTGGGCGTATGGTCGGCGGAGCTCGTCAACGGCGAGGCCCTGCGGATCGGGCGCACTTATCTCGCCCGCGTCAAGGCGATGGCTGGAAGATAGGTTTTCGCGCTGACGCGCGAGCAGACCGGGAGGTCTGCGCGACCGAAGGTGGCCGCCTCCCAAAAAAGCACGGCCCGAACCCCAGGGACTGGGAGGGTTCGGGCCGTAGCGCCTGCGCGTTGAGGTAGGCGCAGGCAAGGCAGTCGCGGATCAGCCGCCGCGCTGCTGTTCTTGGACCAGCGCGGCCACCTGCTGGCGGGCGTCGCTGCGGGCCTTGGCGAGGCAGGCGCGCGCATCGTTGCTCATGACGCGGGTGCCGGTGCGGACGTCGGCGATGCGGCAGACCGTCCGGGCGGCCTTCTCGACCCGCTGGTCGAGCGTCTTCTGGCCCTTGGCGGTGGCCAGATCGAGGTCGGCGGTAATGACGTTGATGGTCATTACACCGGGCTCTGCGGCGAAGGCGGGGCTGATTGCAGCGCCGGCGAGGCCTAGTGCCGCAAAGGCATGGGTCAGGGTTTTCGCAAGGGTTTCCATCTCTCTCGTTCCTCCATCGGCAGGGTCCAGCGATCGGGCGGGGGTCCGATCCGGGGGTTGTCAGAAACCCTGCTGAAACCCCTGATACGCCGCTCGCCTCGGGGGTGCATTCCGGCATCGACAGCCCCGCGCGTCCGTTCGACGGGCGCGGCGCGGACCGGACCAAGAGGACGAAACGGGCGACAAATGGCCATTTCCAATCGACCGGCGCAGGCCCATAGTGCCGCGCATGGGATGGGCGACGGTGATCATCTTCCTGCTGGGAATCGGCAATTTCGCGATCAACCGGGCCGTTTTCGAAAGCGGGCACCCGCTGTTCGCCCGGTTGCCGCAGATCAGCCGGACACTGGGCCGACGCGCGGCACTGCTGAGCGAGTTTGCGGTGCTGTTCTTCGCGCTGCTGCTATCGGTCGAGGGCTGGCCAAGCTTTGCTTGGGCCTATGCGGCCTACACCGTGTTCAATGCATTCGCCGCGTGGCTTATCCTCAGCCGGCGGGTATAGGTTTCACGCAACCGAGAAGGGATCAGCGCGCGCCATGAGCTTGTCTGCCTCCGAGCGGTGCTGGCTGGTCGTCAATCCCGCCAGCGGCAGCAACGACGCCTCCTCCTCCGAGACGGTCGCCGCGGCGCTCGGCGAGCGGGGCTGGGACGTCGACCGGGTGGTCACCTTCCCTGACGTTGCGATGCCCGATGCGGCGATGCTCGATGCGGCGGGAATCGGGCTGGTGGTCGTCTATACGGGCGACGGCAGCGTCAACACGCTCATCAACGGGCTTTCCGGCTGGGGCGGGCGCGTGCTGGTCCTGCCGGGCGGGACCATGAACCTGCTCGCGCGCCGCCTCCACCGCGCGCTCGAGGTGCCGGCGATCCTCGATATCGTTGCCGGTGGCGGCGCGACGGTGCGCCGGGTGTCCTGCGTGCGCTGCGAGGCGGGACTGGCGCTCGCGGGCCTGCTGGTCGGCCCCGGCACCTGCTGGAGTCGGGTGCGCGAATCGATGCGCAGCGGAGCGATCGCCGAGATGGCGGCCGGCGCGATCGAGGCGATCCGCCACTCCACGACCGGACCCTTCGTGCTCGCCCCGCAAAGCGGCCTCGCACGCGAAGGCGGCTATCCGCTGATCGAGCTCACCCCGGGCGAGCACGGCATCCAGATCGACGGCTACTATGCCGAGGCCGCCGCCGAATATGCGGGGCAGGCCTGGGCGGTGCTCCGCCGCCGGTTCCGCGAGGGCCCGCATGATCGGCTGGGCCTCGCCGACGCGATCACCCTCGCGAGCGTGGACGGCGGGGCGCTCTCCTGCTTGATCGACGGCGAACCCGCCGAGGTGCCCTCCCCCTTCCGCTTCACGCTCGAGCCCTGCGGGGTCGACCTGCTGGCGACGGCCCATGAGCTCTAGGATGCTCCGCCTGTTCCACCTTTCCGACATCCACTTCGGGCTCGAGGATCGCGAGGCGCTCGCCTGGGTGAAGGACGAGATCGCCGCGCGCCGGCCCGACGCGGTGATCATCACCGGCGACCATACGATGCGCGCGCGGCATCACGAATTCGCCGCCGCGACCCGCTGGATCACCGCGCTCGAGGTGCCGGTGACGATCAGCATCGGCAACCACGACATGCCCTATTTCAACCTGCTGGAACGCTTCGTCGCGCCCTATCGGCGCTTCGAGGGTATGAAGGCGCTGGTCGAGCGCGAGATCGACCTGCCCGGGCTTGCAATCGTGCCCTTGAAGACGGTGCGGCGCTGGCAGCCGCGCTTCAACTGGTCGAAGGGCTGGGTGACGCGTCCGGCGCTCGCCAAGTGCCTGGCCGCGCTCGACCGGCTGCCGCGGGGGATGCGCGCGCTGGTGGCGGTCCACCACCCCTTGCGCGAAGCCGGCACCCACGGCACCGCGCTGACCCGCGGCGGCGAGGCGGCGCTCGCCGAGCTGGCGAAGCGGGGGGTGCTCGGCGTGCTCTCGGGCCATGTCCACGACGCCTTCGACATCGCCGAGCCGACGCCGGAAGGCACGGTGCGGATGATCGGGGCGGGCACCCTGTCCGAGCGCGTGCGTTCGACTCCGCCGGGCTTCAACGAGCTGACCTGGGACGGTGCGCAGCTGTGCGTCACGGTCCGCAACCTCGAGAACGTCCCGACGCCTGCGATGATGATTGACGACGTGCCCGAAGACGCCATGCCTCCGCGCACCGCGGGCGAGCCGGTCGCCCCGGCGGGGCGCGTCCCCGCGGTCGATCCCCCGGTCCACTGAGCCGCACCCCGTAACCTGACGAGGTCGGGCTTTAACCTTTTCCCTAGGACCCGCGTTAAGCTTTTGTTGGTGGAATCGGCACCCGGGGCGAAGCCGGCCGCGCAGCGCGCGTCGGCCGATCCGCCCGGGTTCGACCTGCAGGCCGCCTCCGGGCGGTGTGCGAGACAGGGGGAATGGCGATGGAACTGATCAAGGCTCTGACGCTCGGCGCGATTCTCTCCGCGACGATCGCGCTGGTGATCGGCTCGCAGGGCACCAGCGCGGGTCCGCTGGCGATCCACCTCGTGCCTGTCGCCCAAGCCAAGCTCTACTGGTCGTGGCCGATCTTCTTTTCGGGCAGCGGTCTCGCTTGGGGGATCATGCTGCTGCAACGCTGAGGCCCCGTGCGCTGCAAACGAGAAGGGCGGCTCTCGTGAGGGAGCCGCCCTTTCCTTGTCCGGTGGAGGCGTGCGCCTTAACGCTTGGAGAACTGGAAGCTGCGGCGAGCCTTGGCCTTGCCGTACTTCTTGCGCTCCACCACGCGCGGGTCGCGGGTCAGGAAGCCGGCCGCCTTGACGGTCGAGCGAAGTTCGGGCTCGTACTTGGTGAGCGCCTGGGCGATGCCGTGCTTGACCGCGCCCGCCTGGCCCGACAGGCCGCCGCCGCGCACGGTGGCGATGACGTCGTACTGGCCGTCACGCTCGGTGATGGTGAAGGGCTGGTTGATGATGAGGCGCAGGGTCGGACGCGCGAAATAGGCTTCCTGGTCCTTGCCGTTGACGATGATCTTGCCGGTGCCGGGCTTGACCCACACACGGGCTACCGCGTCCTTGCGGCGGCCGGTGGCGTAGGAGCGGCCCTGCGCATCGACCTCGCGCTCGCGCAGCGGAGCGGCGGTGCGGGCAATCTCGGCAGCGTCGCCCTGGGGGACGCCGGCGGCGATGTCCTTCAGATCGGCGAGATCGGACACGGTGGTGGTTTCGTCAGCCATTATGCGGCCACCTTGTTCTTGCGGTTCATGGAAGCGACGTCGAGCACCTGCGGCTTCTGGCCGTCATGCGGGTGCTGGGTGCCGGCATAGAGGTGCAGCGCCTTCATCTGCTGGCGGCCCAGGGGCCCGCGCGGAATCATGCGTTCCACCGCCTTTTCGAGCACACGCTCGGGGAAACGCCCGCCCAGCACCTTCGCGGGGGTGGTTTCCTTGATGCCGCCGGGGTGGCCGGTGTGCTTGTAGTACACCTTGTCGCCCATCTTGTTGCCGGTGAAGCGCACCTTCTCGACATTGATGACGATGACGTGATCGCCGCAGTCGACGTGCGGGGTGTAGCTCGGCTTGTGCTTGCCGCGCAGGATGTTGGCGACGATCGCGGCGAGACGGCCGACGACCAGGCCATCGGCATCGATGATGTGCCAGTTCTTCTCGACCTCGGCCGGCTTCACTGACCGGGTCTGCTTGCTGAGCGCCTTCATGGCATGTGTCCTTGGTTCGAAACTGTCTTCGCGGGCGTGCGGCCGGAAGAATCGCCCCGGCCGGCCATCGGATCGGCCCGGAAGAGCGGCGCAAATGTCGCCGAGGGCCCCGAAAGTCAAGCAAAAGCGCCGCTCGGCGATAAGGTAAAATAATACCCTAGGCCGACGCGGGGCCCAGAACCCAGGTTTCGGCCGCCCGGCGGCGGTGCCTGCCGATGACGGTCTCCATCCGCCGCTCCGCCCGTGCGAGCCACGGCGCATCGGCCTGCGGTGTGGCGGCGTAATGCAGGGTGAAATGTCCCGAGAGCCCGCCCGGCAGCGCAACCGCCTCGCTGCGCACCATGGGCTCGCGTGCGGGGAACATCAGATCGCCCGGCAGCGCGTCGAGCAGTCCCGCGCCGGCGCGGTGCACCTCGGCGAGGTAGAGGCTGATCCGCGCGCGCTCGGCGGCCGGAAGGTAATGGCGGGCGATCAGCGTCTCGGCGGTGCGCAGGGCAGCGCCGACGAGATCGCTTTCCGGGGGCAAGGCGGGCGCGGTGAGGATCGTGCCCTCGCCGGACAGCATCAACGGGAACAGCCCGCTTGCATCGCGTCGCTGCTCGATCGCGGCGATCTCGGCGAGGCGGGGCGGCGCGTCGACCTCGGCGGCGACCTGCCGTCCGAGCATGACGATCCCGCGCCCGCGGCGTTCGAAGGTCACCTCCCACCAGCGCCGCACCGTGATCGCCGCCATGGCGCCTGCGCGATCCGGCAGGCCGCGCTCGAGCACCCGCAACAGTCGCAGGGGCTCTTCGGGGAGCCGCAGAGGTACCGCGTTCGCTGCCGCGAGCGGCGCGTGCATCGCCGCCCCGCCCCCGGTGCCGAGGCCGAGCAGCCCCGCGGCAAATCCGCGCCGGGTGCTGGCGATCATCGCGTCACTCCCCTCTTGCGGAAAATCAGTCCCCCGCGCGTTGCCCGGGCCGGCAGGCGGCGGCGAGCCAGGCAAGGCTTGCCGGGTGCGCCGCATCGCAGGTCCAGCCAACGATCGCCGGTGTATCATAGGGATGGAGCGCGCCCAACCGCTCGATAGCCATGGCGAGGCAATCCCCGGTGGTCTTGAACAGGACGCCGACCTCCGTGCCGCTCGCCCGCGCGCCATCCCAGACGAAGTGGGATTCGATCGCCCCGAGGATGTTGGCGCAGGCGATCAGCCCCTCGTCGAGCAGCGCGCCGGCGAGCGCGCGGGCGCTCTCGGCATCGGGGCAGGGGCACCAGACGAGCGCGGCGGCCATCAGATGGGCCTGCGGGCGATCCGGTCGCTTTGCCCAAGGGAGTGGAGGGCTCGCGCCGTCGCGGCGACGGTCAGCGCGCCGAACAGCTGGTGCGCGGCGGCGATCCACAGTGCGACCCCGCTCATCACCGTGGCGATGCCGAGCAGCACCATCGTCCCGAAGGCGGTGTGGACGGCGACGCTGGCGAAGCGGTCCGCCTTGCGCACGCGCCGCGCGAGCCAGACCAGCGCGGCGACCGCGACGAAGGCCCACCAGCGGTGCAGGAACTGGAGCAGAAAGGGATCGTGGGTGAGCGTCCAGACGACGCCGGGCGACCAGTCGATATCGGGCACCAGTCGGCCGTTCATCGTCGGCCAGTCGTCGGCGGCGTGCCCGGCGTTGAGCCCGGCCACCCACGCGCCGAGCAGCAGCTGGACGAAGAGCACGCCCGCCACCAGCGCGCTTCCCGCCGTGAGCGGGGCGGGCCGTGCTTCGGGATCGCGGGCGAACGTCCTGAGGTCGCGCGCCGTCCACACCAGGCCCGCCAGCAGGAACAGCGCAGTCAGCAGATGAGCGGCGAGGCGGAAGTGGCTCACGTCGGTGAGATCGGTGTCGCCCACGCCCGAGGACACCATGTACCAGCCGAGCGCCCCCTGCCCGAGGATCAGGCCGAACATCGCCGCCAGCCGCCAGCCATAGCCCGCCGGGATCATGCGGCGCAGCGCGAAGACCGCGAGCGGCAGCAGGAAGGCGAGCCCGATCACCCGCCCGAGGATGCGGTGGAACCATTCCCAGAAGAAGATGAACTTGAAGGCGGCAAGGTCCATCCCCGCCGGGCCGCTCTCCATGCGGTATTCGGCGGTAAGACGGTACTTGGCGAACTCCGCCTGCCACGCGGCCTCGCCGAGCGGCGGGAGGATGCCCGAGACGACGTTCCATTCGGTGATGGAGAGCCCGCTCTCGGTCAGCCGGGTGATGCCGCCGACGACGACGATCAAGACCACCAGCATGGCGAGGATCTCGAGCCAGCGCGCGATCGCGAGGGGTCGGGCGCGGTCCTGCGGGGCGGGCCGGAACAGGTTCGACACGGAGACGGCGGTGGCCATGGCCCGTGTTCTTTGTGCGCGGCCTCTCGCGAGTGCAAGCCCGTTTGGCGCAAAGGCCGGTGCCATCCGCGCAAGGGCCTTGCGGAATGTAACAACGTCACATAGATGGAGTGACGACATGCCCTACAACGCTCTCCCGCCCGCGAGTCGGACTTCGCTGCGTCGCCGGCTCGATCAGGTCGGGATCGGCCTTGCCGGGCTGTGCGCGCTGCATTGCATCGCCACGCTGGTGGTGATCTCCGCGCTCGGCGTCGGCGGGCACTTCCTGTTCGAGGAGGACATTCACCGGATCGGCTTGGCGCTCGCGCTCGGCGTGGCGGCGCTGGCGATCGGCTGGGGCCTGCTGCGCCACGGGCGCAAGCGGCCCTTCGCGGTGGCGCTCGCCGGCCTCGTGCTGATGGCGGCCGCGCTGGCCGTGCCGCACGGCGCCAAGGAGTTCCTGCTGACGCTCGCTGGGGTGGCGCTGGTCTCGCTCGGCCACTTGCTGAACCTGCGCGCCGCGCGCTGAGGCGCGTCCCGCGCAAACGCGAGGTTGCAGCGCGCCCCCAAGCGCCTATGTCGTCTCGCGTCATGACCAAGAGCATCACCCTGAACGGCGCGCCCCATCGCAGCGCCGCCGTCACCATCGCCGATCTGGTGCGCGAACTCGAACTCGTGCCCGAGAAGGTCGCGGTCGAGCGCAATGGCGCGATCGTCCCGCGCTCGACGCTAGCCGAGGCGCCGCTCGCCGAGGGCGACACGCTGGAGATCGTGCATTTCGTGGGCGGGGGCGATCATCAGGCAGCGGCCGAGGACAGCTGGAGCGTCGCGGGCCGCACCTTCCGCAGCCGGCTGATCGTGGGTACGGGCAAGTACAAGAGCTTCGAGCAGAACGCCGCCGCGGTCGCCGCTTCGGGCGCGGAGATCGTCACCGTCGCGGTGCGCCGGGTCAACGTCTCCGATCCCAAGGCGCCGATGCTCACCGACTTCATCGACCCCAGGAAGATCACCTACCTCCCCAACACCGCAGGCTGCTTCACGGGCGAGGAGGCGGTCCGCACGCTCAGGCTGGCGCGCGAGGCGGGGGGCTGGGACCTCGTCAAGCTCGAGGTGCTGGGCGAGGCGCGCACGCTCTACCCCGACATGCGCGAGACCCTGAAGGCGACCGAAGTGCTGGCGAAGGAGGGCTTCCTCCCGATGGTCTACTGCGCCGACGATCCGATCGCGGCAAAGCAGCTCGAGGATGCGGGCGCGGTCGCAATCATGCCGTTGGGCGCGCCGATCGGCTCGGGGCTTGGCATCCAGAACCGCGTGACGATCCGCCTGATCGTGGAGGGTGCCCGGGTCCCGGTGCTGGTCGACGCTGGGGTCGGAACCGCCTCGGATGCCGCGGTGGCGATGGAGCTCGGCTGCGACGGCGTGCTGATGAACACCGCCATCGCCGAGGCGAAGGACCCGATCCGCATGGCCCGGGCGATGAAGCTCGCGGTCGAATCCGGCCGCGAAGCCTATCTTGCGGGCCGCATGACGCGCCGGATGTATGCCGACCCCTCGAGCCCGCTCGCAGGGCTGATCTAGGTTAAAACCACATAACCCTAAATTAACCACGGCATGCGACGTTCTCCTTGTCCGAAGGAGACGCGCCATGATGATGCCGATCGCCGAAATGCGGGAATTCGCCGGATTCGCCCCGTGCGAGCAGCGTTACATCAAGCGCAGCCTCGACATCGGCCTCGCCCGCACCGACGCCTTCCGCCGCTGGGGCCGGAGCGAGGCGGAGAACACCGCGATCCGCCGGCAATATGTCGCCTATCAGGACTTGAAGGCCCTGCGCGCGCTGATCCCGGCCGAGGGCACGCCCCAGGAGGTCGAGGCCTTCCTCGGCAAGCTGGTGCGCCTCGCCGCCTTTGATCTCGAGCAGGAGCGGCTGGCGTGCTTTTCCGCCTTCCGCTTCCTCTACGAGCGCCTCCTCGGCGCGAGCGTGCGGCCCTACCTCCCGGCCGCCTTCTGCGCCGCGAGCGCGCTGCCCTCGATCCGCCCTGAGCGCCGCAAGCTGCTGCTGCAATCCCTGAGCGAGGCCGCCGCGACCGCGCCCGGCTGGTCCGAGCGCGAGCCGGTGTTCCTGCCCGAATATGTGGACGACTTCGAAGCGGCCTAGATGGTAATGCCGGGGAGATGATGTCCCCGCCCTCCCCCTATCACCCGCCGGTCAAGCGCTCGATCAGCATCGCCGGCCACGCCACCTCGATCAGTCTCGAGCCGCTGTTCTGGGAGATGCTGCGCACCGCCGCCCTGCGCGAGGGGCTGGCGGTCGCGGCGCTGGTCGCGCGGATCGATGCCGAACGCATCAAGTCGCCGACGCCGCCTGGCCTCGCCAGCGCCATCCGGGTGTGGCTGGTGGTGAACGCTTAGCCGCTTCCCTTGGGGGAGCGAAGCTGACGCGCAGCGTCAACGGATTGGGGATGGGTGCTCGGCAGTAGCGGGCGTCGCACCCCCACCCCCGGCCCCGCCCCAAGGGGAGGGGAGCAGAAACTTAATCGTCCACCCGCTCGATCGCCGCGCCGACCAGCTGGAGCTTCTCCTCCAGCCGCTCGTAGCCGCGGTCGAGGTGATAGAGGCGCCGCACCGTCGTCTGCCCCCCGGCGGCGAGGCCGGCGATCACGAGGCTCATCGAGGCGCGCAGGTCGGTCGCCATCACCTCGGCGCCGGTCAGGCGCTCGACACCCTTGACGATCGCGCTGCGCCCCTCGGTGGTGATGTTCGCGCCCATGCGGGCGAGTTCGGGAACGTGCATGAAGCGGTTCTCGAAGATCGTCTCCTTGAGCACGCTCGTGCCGTCCGCCTTGCACAGCAGCGCCATCAACTGCGCCTGCATGTCGGTGGCGAGGCCCGGGAAGGGCGCGGTGGTGAGGTCGACCGGCTTCAGCGCGCCGTTGGCTGCGACGGTCACGCCCTTGGCGTCCCAGTCGACGTGGATGCCGATCGCTTGGAGCGCGTGAATGGTCGAGAGCATGTCGTCGGCCTTGGCGCCTTCGAGCCGCACCTCGCCCCCGGTGATCGCTGCCGCGCAGGCATAGGAGCCCGCCTCGATCCGGTCGGGCATCACGCGGTAGGTCGCCCCGTGCAGGCGTTTCACACCGTGGACGGTGAGGTTGGAGGTGCCGATCCCCTCGATCTCAGCGCCCATCGCCACCAGCATGTTGGCGAGGTCGACGATCTCGGGCTCGCGCGCGGCGTTGAACAGCCGGCTGGTGCCCTTCGCCAGCACCGCCGCCATCAGCGCGTTCTCGGTCGCGCCGACGCTCACCACCGGGAAGTCGAAATCCCCTCCGGGCATCCCGCCATCGGGCTGATAGGCCTTCACGTAGCCCGCGGCGAGTTCGATATGCGCGCCGAAGGCTTCGAGGGCCTTCAGGTGCAAGTCGATGGGCCGGTTGCCGATCGCGCAGCCGCCCGGCATCGAAACGGTCGCCTCTCCCGCGCGGGCCAGCATCGGCCCGAGCACGAGGATCGAGGCGCGCATCTTCCTGACGAGGTCGTAGGGCGCGACGGTGGAGGTGATGCGGGTCGCCTCCATGCTCATCACCCGGCCGAAATCCTCTGGCCGGGTGCCCTGGATCACGGTGGTGACACCGAACTGGTTCATGAGGTGCTGGAACCCGTCGATGTCGGCGAGCCGCGGCAGGTTGCGCAGCGTCAGCGGCTCCTCGGTCAGCAGAGCGCAGGGAATGAGCGTGAGCGCGGCGTTCTTCGCGCCGGAAATCGGGATCGTGCCCTTCAGGCGATTGCCGCCCTCGATGATCAGTTTGTCCATGTGCCTGCCTTAGCGAAAAGTGACTTGGGCGCAACAAGCCCCACGAGGGGGCGAACAGCGATTGACCTTCCCCGGCGAGCGCGGCACGGGGTGAAGGCGAACGGACCGCGCGATTTCTCGATTTCACCAGCCGAAGGTGCCAGATGCCTGCCAAGCCGATCCGCAAAGCCGTCTTTCCCGTTGCCGGCCTCGGCACCCGTTTCCTCCCCGCCACCAAGGTGGTGCCCAAGGAACTGCTGCCGGTGGTGGACCGCCCGCTGATCCAGTACGCCGTCGACGAGGCGCGCGAGGCGGGGATCGAGCAGATGATCCTCGTCACCGGGCGCGGCAAGACCGGGATCGTCGAGCATTTCGACATCGCCTTCGAGCTTGAGAAGACCATGTCCGAACGGGGCAAGGACCTCTCGGTGCTGGAACCGACCCGCGCCACGCCGGGTGACGTGATCGCGGTGCGCCAGCAGGTGCCACTGGGCCTTGGCCATGCGATCTGGTGCGCCCGCGCGATCGTTGGTGACGAGCCTTTCGCGATCTTCCTGCCGGACGAGCTGATGGTGGCCAGGCAAGGCGGCACGGGCTGCATGAAGCAGATGGTCGAGGCGTATGAAAAGGTCGGCGGCAACCTCATCTCGGTGCTCGAGGTGCCGATGGAGCAGGTCTCCAGCTACGGGGTGATCGCGCCGGGCGAGTCGCGCGGCAATCTGACCGAGGTGAAGGGCCTCGTCGAGAAGCCGCCGCAGGCCGAGGCTCCCTCCAACAAGATCGTCTCGGGCCGCTACATCCTCCAGCCCGAGGTGATGCGGGTGCTGGAAAACCAGGGCAAGGGCGCTGGCGGCGAGATCCAGCTGACCGACGCGATGGCGAAGATGATCGGCACCCAGCCCTTCCACGCCGTCACCTTCGACGGCTTCCGCTATGACTGCGGCAGTAAGGTCGGCTTCGTCGAGGCGACGCTGGCGATCGCGCTCCAGCGCCCCGACATTGGCGCCCAGGTGCGCGCGATCGCCCTCGATCTGCTGAAGTAGCGCCTAGGCGGGCGTGACCCGCAGCGGCAGGGTCTTCAGCCCGCCCACGAAGGTGCTGCTCGCGCGCTGCGCCTCGCCCGCAGGTTCCACCGCGGCGACCCGGTCGAGGATCGCCTCGAAAAGGATCCTCATCTCGAGCCGCGCGAGGTGCAGGCCGAGGCACTGGTGCGCCCCCGCCCCGAAGGCGAGGTGGCGGTTGGGCGAGCGCGCTGCGTCGAAGCGGCGCGGATCGGGGAACTGCGCGGGATCGTGGTTGGCGGCGACGTAGTTGATCATCAGCCACTCGCCGGCCTTCACCTGCTGCCCGCCGATCTCGCAATCTTCGGCCGCGGTGCGCATGAAGTGCTGCACCGGGCTGGTCCAGCGGATCGCCTCCTCGACGATGCCGGGGAGCAAGCTGCGGTCGGCGCGCACGCGGGCATATTGCTCGGGGTCTTGAGCGAGGGCCTGCATTGCGCCCGCCGTGCTGGCCGAGGTGGTGTCGTGTCCCGCGGTGGCGACGATGATGTAATAGCCCGCCATGTCACGCGGGGGGAGCGGCTGCCCGTCGACGAGCGCATTGGCGATGACGCTCGCGACATCCTCGGTCGGGCGCTTCCGGCGGTCTTCGGCGATGGCGGCGAAATACTCCTCGAAGGTCCGGACCGCCCCGGAGACGATCTGCACCACCTGCTCCGGGGTCATCTGGTCGAGCCCGCTGCCCGAGAGGTCCTTGTCCTGCCCGCCGAACAGCTGCTGGGTGAGCATCTGCATCCGGAATTCGTCCTCCGGCGGCACGCCGAGGATCTGCATGACGACGCGCAAGGGATAGGGGCCGGAGACCTCCTTGACGAAGTCGACCTCCCCGCCCTGCTCCAGCATCCGGTCGACGGTGCGGGCGGCGAGCGCGCGCAGCTCCTCCTCCAGCCGGGCGAGGCTCCTCGGCATGAACCATTCCTGGGTGAGCTTGCGATACTTCGGGTGGATCGGCGCGTCGAACACCACCAGCGAATCGACCAGCATGTTGGAGCCCGTGGCGGCGCGGGAGAACTCGATCGCCTGGTTGAAGCTGAACACCACCGGGCGCGGGTTGTTGAGGAAGCCGGCGTTGTCCTTCGAGATGCGCATCACGTCGTCATAGCGCGTGACGAGCCAGAAGGGATCGAACAGCCCCGGGGTGTCGGGCTGGACCCTGGCCACCGGTGTGGTGCTGCGGATCTGGTCGAAGGTGTCGAGCAGCCCGTCCCACTGGGCATAGGCGTGCGGGTCGATCACCCGGCGCGCGAGATCGCCTGGGAGGACGGCCTCTGCGCTCACTCCGCCGCTTCCCTTGCGCGGGCGGCATATTCGTCGCGAAGCTCGCGCTTGTAGAGCTTGCCATTGGCCTCGCGCGGCAGATCGGGTCGGAAGTCGAACAGCTTGGGCATCTTGATCTTGGAGAGGCTGGGGGCGAGGAAGTCGCGCAGTTCCGCCTCCAACCCCGGCCCGGCGTCCGCCATGTCCTTGGGCTGCACCACCGCCACCACCTTTTCGCCCAGATCAGGGCAGGGCGCGCCGATCACCGCCGCGTCCATCACCTTGGGATGGGTGACGAGCAGGTTCTCGATCTCCTGCGGATAGATGTTCACTCCGCCGCTGATGATCATGTGGCTCTTGCGGTCGGTCAGGAAAAGGAAGCCGTCCTTGTCGAGGTGACCGATATCGCCCAGCGTCATCCAGCCTTGGGGGTGCATCGCCTCGGCGGTCTTGGCTGGATCGTTGTGATAGGTCGGCAGGTTCTCGTTCTCGAAGAAGATGAGGCCGTCCTCGCCCGGACCCAGCTCCACCCCGTCGGGTCCGCATACATGGACCTTCCCGTGCACCGCCACACCCACCGTGCCGGGCTTCGCCAGCCAGTGTTCGGACTTCACCAGCGTCATTCCGATCATCTCGGAGCCGGCGTAATATTCGTTGATGATCGGACCCCACCATTCGATCATCTCGCGCTTGATCGGCACCGGGCAGGGCGCGGCGGCATGGAGCGCCCGCTTGTGGCTGGACAGGTCGTATTTCGTGCGGATCGCCGGATCGAGCTTGAGAAAGCGCACGAAGTGGGTCGGCACCCACTGGCTATCGGTGACCTTGTGGCGTTCGATCGCCTTCAGCGCCTCCTCGGGATCGAACTTCTCCATCATCACCACCGTCCCGCCGAGCCGGTGGACGACCGAGCACCACCCGATCGGCGCGGCGTGGTAGAGCGGGGCGGGGGAGAGATAGACCATCGATCCATCCGCCGGCATCCCGGCGCCCATCACCGCCAGCCCGATCAGCGGGACAGGCGCGGCGGGATCCGGGTCCTCGGGCGGGGCGGGGCGGATGCCCTTGGGCCGGCCCGTGGTGCCGCTGGAATAGAGCATCACCATCCCCGCGCTCTGGTCGGGGATCGGCTCGGCGGGCTGGGCAGCGAGAGCAGCGGCGAAGTCGTCGGCGCCGCCTGCGCCCATCACCAGCACCTCGAGCCCCGGGCACTCGGCGCGAATGCCTTCGAGCACGCCGGCGAAGTGACCTGAGGTAATGAGCAGCTTCGCCTCGGCATCGCGGATGATGTAGGCGGCCTCGGGCGCGGTCAGGCGCGAGGAGATTGGCACCAGCATCGTGCCGGCGCGCTGCGAGCCCCAGATCAGGGTGAAATACTCGATGCGGTTTTCGAGCAGCACCGCGAAGGCATCCCCCGCGCGGATCCCGCGCGCGCGCAGCAGGTGCGCGAAGCGGTTCGATTCCGCCTCCATTTCGCCATAGGTGATCCGCTTGCCCGAGCCGGTCATGATGACGGCGGGATGATCGGGACGGGTCGCGGCGTGCGCGATCGGGTGCATGGACATCGTCTCTCTCCCTTGCGGCGCGGCCCGGCGGACGGACCGCGCTGCGACATGCTCTCTCGCGACAAAATCTAGCGGGCGCGGGAACACTCGCAAGCGAAAACGGTATGGGAAATGCCACCGATCATGACGGCGCCGTCAGGGGCAAGCGATCGCGCGCGCAAGAAAAAAGGCGGCGGGATAACCCGCCGCCCATGTTCGGACACCCTCTCCAATGTCCGGCTCGCCTACAGCGAGCAATTTCGTTCCGCTTACTCGCCGCCGCGACCCGTCAACCTGGCATCGCGAGCATAGGCAAGCTGCGCTTCGCTCTCCACCATATACGGAATCGGATTGACTGCAAGCCCGTCCACGCGGACTTCGTAATGAAGATGCGGGCCGGTCGACCGGCCGGTGGAGCCGACATAGCCGATGAGGTCGCCCTTCTTCACGGTCTCCCCCGCCGTCACTGCGAGGCGCGAGAGGTGGGCGTAGCGCGTTTCCATCGAGGCGCCGTGGTTGATGCTGATGTAGAGGCCGTAGCTCGAATACCAGTCGGCGCGGCCGACCACGCCGTCGGCGGTGGCATAGACCGGGGTGCCGGTCGGCGCGGCGAGATCGATCCCGGCATGCTGGCGGCGCCCGCCGAGAACCGGGTGGTTGCGCATCCCGAAGCCGCTGGTGAGCTGTGCGCCCTCGAGCGGCATCCGCGACGGAATCGAAACGCCCGTCACGGGGACGGGCGAGGAATAGGCGTTAACGGTGTCACCGGTGCCGAGGGTCGGGCTGGTCCGCTCGAGCTGGGTCCAGGTGGCGAACAGCGACTTGAAGCGCGCATCGCCGTTGTCGACCACCTCGGTCTGGCCTTCGCGCAGCGGCTCGACCATGTCGACGGCAGTGGCGCTCGCGGAATTGGCGGTGTTGGCGAAAGCCGGCGCGGCGGCCGGGAGCAGAATGGAGCAACTCGCGAGACCGGCGAGCTTTACGGCATTGCGCACGACAGATTTCATAACTGACCCGGTTCCCGATTGCGGCTTGGCGCCGTTGGTAGTTCCGGCACGTCTGGTGCGCGCCTCTCGCTTCGAGATGGTTATCCGGGAGAGTCGTTAATGCGCAATCTCGGCATAGTAAGCACGCGATAAACCGGCAGCGAGACGCGCCGAGTCGTTGAACGGCGGCTTAATGGAGCCCCGGAAGTGCCGTTTCACTAAGGATTGCCAAAGGGATTCGGGGGCGATCTGCGCCATTTCGGCACAGGTGAGAAAGTGCTTGGCACCCACGCCGACGTGGCGGATTTCGTCGTCAAGGATCCGGGCGAGAATTTTCGCTCCGTTATGGTCTCCGCCCGCGCGGACCCGTTCGAGCGTCGCTGGCGTCACGTCGAGCCCGCGCGCCTCGAGCACCATCGGCACCACCGCGAGGCGAGCGGCGACGTCGTGGCGGGTGGCCTCGGCGGCCTCCCACAGCCCGGCATGGGCGGGCAGCGCGCCATAATGGCTACCGAGGCTTTCGAGCTTCCTTGCGAGCAGCGCGAAGTGCATCGCCTCGTCCGCCGCGACGGCGAGGAAGTCGCCGACGAAGTCCCGGCCCATGCTTGCGCCGAATCGCCCCCCCATGTCGAGCGCGAGGTCGATCGCGACGAATTCGATGTGGGCGAGGGAATGCCACAGGGCGATCCGCGCCCGTTCGCTGCCGCCCTTCCCGCGCTTCGGCATGCGGCCGGGCGGGAGCAGCTCGGGGGCTTCGGGCCACGCCGGCCGGTCGGGCATGGCGACATCGAAGTCCCACGCCAGCGCCCCGCGCCGCCAGTCGCGCGCCACGGCCCGCGCGGCGAAGCACTTGGCGCGCGGATCGGGCGTCTGCAGCGCGGCGCGGATGGCGGATGCGACCGAGGGCATCCTCGCCCCCTGTCAGAGCGCCTGCGCCGCCGCAAGCACCTCCTCGGCGTGACCGGCGACCTTCACCTTGTCCCAGATGCGCGCGATCTTCCCCTGTGCATCGACAAGGTAGGTCGCGCGCACCATGCCCATATAGGTCTTGCCGTACATCTGCTTTTCCGCCCACACGCCGAGCGCGTCGGAGAGGCCCCCTTCCTCGGCATCGGTGGCGAGCGGGGCGGTGAGGCCGTGCTTGGCGATGAACTTGGCGTGCTTCTTGGCCGGATCCTTGCTGACCCCGAGGAGCTTGGTCCCCGCCGCCTCGAACTGGTCCTTCAGTGCGGAGAAATCCTTGTTCTCGGTGGTGCAGCCTGGGGTGTCGTCCTTGGGATAGAAGAAGATCACCAGCTTGGAGCCGGCGAAGTCGGAGGGCTTCACGCTGCCGCCTTCGGGGGTTTCCATGGCGATGTCGGGAATGGCGTCGCCGACGCCGGGGTGGGTGCTCATGCGGGTTTCTCCTGTTCGGTTTCGAGAATGTCCGTGCCGAGGATTCGTTTCCAAACTTCGGCGACCCTGAGCCGCGCGCCGGCAAAAGCGGCCAGCAGCACCGGATAGGAATCGAACCCGCAGGCCCGCGCCAGCGCCCGCGCGCCGGCGCGCGGCGGCTCGCGACCGTCGGGTGCGAGTAGGCGTCCGGCAACCAGCATGCGGCTCATCAGCGCATGGGGCTCGGCAAGGTCGGCAGGCACCAGCCCAGCCGCTGCAAGGCCCTCGAGGGCCCTTTCGAGATCGGGCGAGAGCGCCTCGCCCTCGGCTTCGGCGAGGGGCCGCCCGTCCGCCGTCTCGCCGCGCAATTGCAGGTAGTGGACGAGGAACTCAATGTCGACGAGGCCCCCGCGCGCCAGCTTGGCATCGACCGGGCCGCCGGGCCGCTTGTGCCTTGCCATCTCGGCGCGCATCCCCAGCACTGCGTCGCGCAGCGCCTCGCGGTCGCGGCGCGCGCGCAGCACCTCGGCGAGCACCGCCTCGAGCTCGGCGCGGGCCTGAGGGGAGCCGTGGAGCACCCGCGCCCGGGCGAGCGCCATGTGCTCCCAGGTCCACGCCGACTCGCGCTGATACTTGCCGAAAGCCGCGCAGCTCACCGCCAGCGGGCCCTGGTTGCCCTGCGGCCTGAGCCGCGTGTCGACCTCGTAGAGCGCGCCCTGCGCGGTCGGCACCGAGAGCGCGGCGCTGACCCGGCTGGCGAGGCGGTTGTAGTAGATCGTCCCGCCCAGCGGGCGCGGGCCATCGGATTGCGCGGCGAAATCGCCGGTGAAGAGGTAAACGATGTCGAGGTCCGAGGCGTGGGTGAGCGCCCCCCCGCCCAGCCGCCCGAGCCCAAGGATCAAGAGCTCGCTTCCCGCGATCCGGCCATGCTTGGCGGCGAATTCCGCCACGGTCGCATCAGTCGCCAGTCGCAGCGCCGCCTCCGCGGTACGCGACAGCGCGCGGGCGATGGCGAGCGGATCGGCGAGCCCCTCGATCAGCTGGATGCCGAGCGCGAAGCGGATCTCCCCGGTGATCACCCGGATCGCGTCGAGCAGCGCCTCGTAATCGTCGCGCACCGCCGCGCCCCGCATCCGCGCCATGATCGCGGGAACGTCGCCCGGCAGGTCGAGCGCGTCGCGGTCGATCAGCGTGTCGAGCAGTTCGGGCTTGCGCGCCAGCTCGTCCGACAGGACCGGCGCGAGGGTGAGCGCGGCGACGAGGCGCTCGATGAGATCGGGCCGCGCGTCGAGCAGGCGGAAGGTGGTGATCGCGGACGGCACGTTTTCGAGGATGCGCTCCCAGCGGGTGATCGCGCGCATCGGATCGTCGCTCTCGGCGATCGCCGCGAGCAGCGCCGGGCAGAGCCGGTCCCACGCGGCGACCGCCTGGGGCGAGCGGATCGCGGCATGGCGGCCGTCGCGCCACGCCTCGATCCGCTCGGCGAGCACCTCGGGCTCGGGATAGTCCCAGGCCGCAAGGCTCCGCGCCAGCGCGCTCGCGGGGAGCGCGACCGGCACGGGGGGGGCGGCCTCTGGCGGGCCGATCAGTTCTTCGTAAATGCGCGCGGTGCGGTGCGTCAGTTCGGTCAGCTCCCCGATCAGCGCCGCGCCGTCGGCAAGCCCGTCGAGCCGGGCAACGTTGTCGAGCGCCGCGCCTTCGGGCAGGGCATGGGTCTGGCGGTCCGCGACCATCTGCAGCCGGTGCTCGATGGTCCGCAGCCGGTCATAGGCCTGGCCGAGGGTGGCGGCTGACGCGGGGGTGATCCACCCCGCCTGTGCCAGCGCGTCGAGCGCCGCGCGGGTGCCCTTGACCCTGAGCGACAGGTCGCGCCCGCCGTGGATCAGCTGGTGGGTCTGGGCGTAGAACTCGATCTCGCGGATGCCGCCGCGCCCGCGCTTGACATCGAAGCCGGGGCCGGGGGCGGCGGGGCCCTTGTGGCTATCGCGGATCCGGTGGGTGAGCGCGCGGATCTCCTCGATGGCGCCGAAATCGAGCTGGGCGCGCCACACGAAGGGGCGGATCTGTGCGAGGAACTCCTCGCCCGCCGCGATGTCCCCCGCCGCTGCTCGGGCGCGGGTGAAGGCGGCGCGCTCCCACGCCAGCGCCTGGCCCTGGTAGTGGGTCAGCGCCGTGCCGACCGGAACGCACAGCGGGCTGACCTCGCTCGCCGGGCGCAGCCTGAGGTCGACGCGCAGGGCATAGCCCTCAGCGGTGTTGGCCGAGAGCAGCGCCACCACCCGCCGCGCGTAACGCTGCGCCGCCTCGCCCGGATCGTCGGCGGGCCGCCGCGCGAGCCTTTCGCGGTCGAACAGCAGCACCGGGTCGATGTCCGAGGAATAGTTGAGCTCGCCCGCGCCCTGCTTGCCGAGGGCGAGGGCAAGGAAGCCGGCGGTCTCGTGTGTGCCGGTCCGCTCGGCGATGGCGGTGCGGATTGCCCGGCCCAACGCACGGTCGGCGAAGGCGGTGAGCTCGCCGACCACCTGCGCGAGCGGGAAGGCGCCGGCGAGATCGCCCACCGCGAGCGCCGCCGCCAGCGCCAGCCGCTCGCGCCTCAGGGCAAGCTCGGTGTCGGCGATCTCCCCCTGCGCCTTCGCCAAGGCGAGCGCGCCCGCCCCGTCTCCTGCCGCCAGCAGCGCGGCGAGCTCCGGCTGGCGCTCGAGCGCGCGTGCGAGGAAGGGGGCGTGGGTGCGGGCGCGGTGGAGCGCGCTCTCCCAGTCGGCTTGCGGCTTGTCTCCCATCGTGCCGCCTCTCTGGCCGCGCCGCGCCCCTGCCGCAAGAGGCGCGCGTGCTTGCACGCGGCCCGCGCCTCTGCGAAGGGGCCGCGCATGCGCATGATCATGCCTCCCGAATGGGCCCCGCAGGAATGGCTGTGGATCGGCTTTCCCCACCTGGCCGAGGAGTGGCCCGGCTGGCTGGAACCCGCGCAGGAGCAGATGGCGGACTTCGCTTCCGCCGTGGCCGAGAGCGGGCAGGCGGTGCGCCTGCTGGTGCGGGACGAGGAGAACGAGGCCCGCGCCCGGTCGCTGGTCAGCAGCAAGGTGACGCTCGAGCGGCGGGTCTATGGCGACGTGTGGCTGCGCGACACCGGGCCGCTGGTGGTGACGCACGCGGACGGCACTCGCGCCGCGCGGCGGTTCGGCTTCAACGGCTGGGGCGGCAAATACCTGATGCCGGGCGACATGGAGATCGGCGCGGAACTGGCGCGCGATGCGGGGCTGGTGATCGAAAGCGCGGCGATGATCCTCGAGGGCGGGGCCATCGACGGCGACGGCACGGGGCTGGTCGCGACCACCGAGCAGTGCCTTCTCAACCCCAACCGCAACCCGCACATGGCCCGCGAGGCAATCGAGGCGGAGCTCGCCGCCACGCTCGGCTTCACCCGCGTGCTGTGGCTCGGCGAGGGCCTCGTCAACGACCACACCGACGGTCATGTCGACAACCTCGCGCGCTTCGTGGCGCCGAACCGGCTGGTGATCCCACAAGCGACCGGCAGGGACGATCCCAACGCCGCGATCTACGCCGATGCCGAAGCGCGCGCGGCGGCGGCCGGGGTCGAGGTGGAGCGCATCCCCTCGCCCGGGCGGATCGAACGCGACGGGCGGGTCGAACCGGCGAGCTACGTCAATTTCGCGATCACCTCGCATCTCGTGGTGGTGCCGACCTTCGGCAGCCCCCACGATGCCGAGGGGGTCGCCGCGATCGCCGCGTTGTTTTCTGACCGCGACACCATCGGCCTGCCGGGCGATGCGGTGCTGGCGGGCGGCGGGGGCTTTCACTGCGCGAGCCAACAGATGCCGGCCGCAGCGTTGGTCGCTCGTTGACGAATTGTTAGGTATTTGGGCCGAGAGTTCGACCCATGCCCCTTGCAACCGCTTCCCTCGGCGCCCTCGCCCTGCCGCTCGCCGCCGCGGGCCGTCTCGAATCCTTCGAGCTCGCCCGCCGCGTGATCGTGCTCGGCTGCGCGGCTGCGCTGATCCTCGCCGGGCAGGCTCTGCCGCTCTGACGATCCGCGCGTAACCGGAAAGACGGGGCGCGCGAAATCATCTTCGATCGCATTCGAGGATGTTCGCCATGACCCGCAACCAGACCTTCTTCGCCGCCCTCGGGGGCCTTGCGATTGTCGGCGCCGCCGTGATCGCCTGGCCGCAGACCACCCCGGCCAAGGCGAGGCCCGACGCCGGCGCCCCCGTGATAGCCGCAAGCGGTGAGCCCGCGCTGCTCGAACTCTTCACCAGCCAGGGCTGCTCCTCCTGCCCGCCCGCCGACGCGCTGGCGGAGAAGCTGGCGCAAAGCCCCGATCTCGTCGTCATCGCCCGTCCGGTGACCTATTGGGACCGGCTCGGCTGGAAGGACACCCTGGCGCGCGAAGGCAACACCGCGCTCCAGCAGGACTATGCCCGCCGCGGGCTCGAAGGCCGCAACGGGGTCTACACCCCGCAGCTGGTGGTCGCCGGGACCTTCGGCGCGGTCGGCTCGCGCGCCGGGGACATCGCCGTCGGGGTGGAGCGCCACGGCGGCAGGGGCGGGGCCGTGATCCGGGTGACGGCCGGCGAGGGCGGGGGCTATGTCGCCGACCTGTCCGGAGCCTGCGCGCGCGGGGGCGCGGCGGAACTGGTGCTGGTGGCGGTCACGCGCCGGGCCGAGGTCGGGATCGGCAGCGGCGAGAACGGGGGGCGCAAGGTCGCCTATGCCAACGTGCTGCGCGCCGAGCGCAAGATCGCCGACTGGCGGGGCGGGGCGGCGCGGATCGCGATCGCGCCGGAGCTTCTGAAGGCGCCGGGTGCCGATCGCTATGCACTGATCCTGCGCATCCCCGGCGGCGGCAAGGTGCTCGCGGCGCGCTGGCTCGCCTAGATCAGCCGCACCAGCGCGGCGAGCGCCGCCCCGCCGAGCACGAGGCCGACACAGGCGCGCCACACGGGATCGCCGATCCGCCCGGAGACCTGGGCCCCGAGCCGGTTGCCGACGAGGATCACCGGCAGCAGCACCGCCGCGAACAGCAGCAGCTCGATACGCAGGATGCCGAGCCATGTCGCGCTCGCCAGCCCGGCGCAGGCCGCAATCGTGAAGATCAGCTGCATCGAGGCCTTGATCGTCGCCCGTGGCAGTTCCCGCCCGGCATAGTAGGGCACCACCGGCGGCCCCGGCATCCCGGCATAGCCCGTCATCAGCCCGCTCAGCACCCCCACTCCGCCGGTCGCCAGCGCGCCGGGCACGGCCTCGCCCCGACGCGGGAGCAGGATCGCGACAAAGGCGCTGAGCGCGATCAGCGCGATCACCAGCCGGGCGACGTCCTTGCCCGTCAGCGACAGGGCATAAAGGCCGAGCGGCGTCGCCACCACCACCGCCGCGCCGATCACCCAGGCGGTCTTTTCGGCATCGCGCACCAGCGTGCGGATCTCGGTCGCGCCGATCATCAGCGACAGGGCATTGGTCAGCACCACCGCCTCGACCGGCGGAAGGGCGAGGGCCAGCACCGGCACCAGCAGGATCGCCATGCCAAACCCCGTCAGCCCGCGCACGAAGGCCGAGCCGAGGGCCGCGGCCAGCGCGACGGCAATCTGAGCCGCGGTGAAGCCCCCGATCAGTTCCACCGTCAGGCGTTGGCGAGATCGGGCGGCGTGCCCTCGGTGCGCAGCATCGCGAGCGCGTCTGACAGCGGCATCACCTTCTGATGCTCGGCGCCGAGCGTGCGGATCGCGACGGTACCCTCCTCGGCCTCGCGCTTGCCCACCACCAAGAGGTGCGGGACCTTGGCGAGGCTGTGTTCGCGGACCTTGTAGTTGATCTTCTCGTTGCGCGTGTCGCTCTCGGTCCGGATGCCCGCCGCGCGCAGCTGGGCGGCGACCGCATCCGCATAGGGATCGGCGTCCGACACGATGGTCGCGACCACCGCCTGCACCGGGGCGAGCCACGTCGGCAGCTTGCCGGCGAAATGCTCGATCAGGATGCCGATGAAGCGCTCATACGAACCGAAGATCGCGCGGTGGAGCATCACCGGGCGGTGCTTCTCGCCATCCTCGCCGATGTAGTGCGCGTCGAGCCTTTCGGGCAGCACCCGGTCCGACTGGATCGTGCCGACCTGCCAGGTGCGCCCGATCGCGTCGGTGAGGTGCCATTCGAGCTTGGGGGCATAGAACGCGCCCTCGCCAGGCAGTTCCTCGCATTCGAGGCCGTTGGCGGCCACCGCATCGCGCAGTTCCTGTTCGGCCTTGTCCCAATCGGCGTCCGAGCCGAAGCGTTTCTCGGGGCGCAGGGCGAGCTTGATGTCATAGGTGAAGCCGAAGTCGCGATAGACGCTGTCGGCCAGCGCGATGAAGGCCTGCACTTCGCTCACCACCTGCCCCTCGGTGCAGAAAATATGCGCATCATCCTGCGTGAACTGGCGCACGCGCATCAGCCCGTGGAGCGCGCCGTGGGGTTCGTTGCGGTGGCAGCAGCCCATTTCGCCGAGGCGGATCGGCAGGTCGCGGTACGAGGTGATCCCCTGCTTGAAGACCATCACGTGCGCCGGGCAGTTCATCGGCTTGATCGCCATCCATGCCGCGTCATCGGCGACCTTGGGGGAGGCGACGCCCGACTCCTCGTCCACATCCGGCACGATGTCGGGGACGGCGAACATGTTCTGCGCGTACTTTCCCCAGTGGCCCGACTGGGTCCACTGGCGCACGTCCATCAGCTGCGGGGTCTTGATCTCGCGGTAGCCCGCGCCGTCCATCTTGCGGCGCATGTAGGCCTCGAGCTCGCGCCAGATGCGGTAGCCCTTGGGGTGCCAGAAGACGCTCCCGTGGGCTTCCTCCTGCAAGTGGAACAGATCCATCTCGCGGCCCAGCTTGCGGTGGTCGCGCTTGGCGGCTTCCTCGAGCCGGGTGAGGTGGGCGTTCAATTGTTTCTTGTTGAGCCAGCCGGTGCCGTAGATGCGGGTCAGCTGCGCATTGTTCTGGTCGCCGCGCCAATATGCGCCCGCCACCCGCATCAGCTTGAAGGCGTCGGGATCGAGCTTGCCGGTGGAGGGCAGGTGCGGGCCGCGGCACATGTCGAGCCAGTCCTCGCCCGACCAGTAAACGCTTAGCTCCTCGCCCTCGGGCAGTTCCTTGGCCCATTCGGCCTTGAAGACCTCTCCTTCGGACGACCACTTGGCGATGAGCTGCTCGCGGCTCCACACCTCGCGGCGCAGCGGCTTGTCGGCGCGGATGATGCGGCGCATTTCCTCCTCGATGGCGGGAAGATCGTCCATGCCGAAGGGCTCGCGGCTTTCGGGCGCCTTTACGTCGTAATAGAAGCCATCGTCGGTCGCCGGGCCGAAGGTGATCTGGGTGCCGGGGAACAGCGACTGCACCGCCTCGGCGAGCACATGGGCATAATCGTGGCGAGCGAGTTCCAGCGCATCGGCCTCGTCGCGCGCGGTGACGAGGGCGAGTTCGGCGTCGCCCTCGAAGGGGCGGGCGAGGTCGCGCAGTTCGCCGTTGACGCGCGCGGCGAGCGCCGCCTTGGCGAGGCCCGGGCCGATCGCGGCAGCGACATCGGCCGGGGTGCTCCCGGCGGGCATCTCGCGCACCGAACCGTCGGGCAGGCTGATCTTGAGGAGCTGGGTCATCGTCGCTGGTCCGTCTCGTTTGCAGCGCGCCCTGCCATAGACCGGGGCGCACCGGAAGAGCGGTGTTGTGCGAAGAACCGGATCGGGAAGGACACCGCGCCGCCCCGAACCGGGCGGCTGGCGCTTGCGTTCAACCCGCAGCGCCCCGCCCCCGGACAGTCCGGGTGGTCGTGGTGGTGCCGGTGGTGGCGAGCAGCTTGGCCATGGGATGCGACATAGGCCTCCAACAGGGCAGAGTCACGCGCAAGTTGATGTAAGTCATGCGGTGTGCAGCGCATCTGGCCACATCAATGGAAAGTGCGCTTGACATTCGACAGGTCGTGTGGAAAGTGTCCTTTCCAATAGTGAAAGGACGCTTGACCATGAATCCTACCCGCGAACTCACCCGGCAGGCGCCCCGGACCGGACCGTGGATCATCGGTTATGCCGCCGCGATCGGCGCGCTGTTCGCAGGCATCGTCAACGGCATCGTCACCGGTCCCGCCTCCGCCGCGCCGTTCTGGGCGGCGATCGTCGGCTGCACCGTCATGATCGTCGTCACCAGCTGGAAGCGCCACCGGCTGCTCGGGACGCTGAGCGCGGCGGTGCGCAGCTTCTGGCGGCGGATCGTGCCCTCGGCGGCGTTCATGTTCGCGGGCTATTGCGCAGTCGGCGTGGGGCAGGGCCTGGGCGCGGACCGGCCGGTGATCGTCGGCCTCGCGCTGCTGCCGATCCTCGGCTTTGCCGGCATGGTCTGGGCGATCCACCAGTACACGATCGACGAGAGCGACGAATATCTGCGCTCGCTCGCGGTGCGCCAGCTGCTGGTCGCGAGCTTCGTGACGCTGGCTGGCAGCCTCGTGTGGTGGGCGCTCGAACAGGGCGGGGTGACGAGCGGCAGCAACATCAGCTTCGTGGTGCTGCTGTGGTTCGCCGGGCTCGGGATCGGCCGCCTCGCGGTCGAGCTGCGCCCGTGAACAACCGGCTCAAGGTGCTGCGCGCCGAGCGTGGCTGGTCGCAGCAGGACCTCGCCGAGCGGATCGGGGTCAGCCGGCAGAGCGTCAACGCGATCGAGAACGGCCGCTACGATCCCTCGCTGCCGCTCGCCTTCACCATCGCCGAGGTGTTCGGCCTCCCGATCGAGGCGATTTTCAGCCGCGGCTGACCGCCCGCCTCACACCGTCAGCTTGCCCGAGCCCTTGTCGGTCGCGATCCGCTTCGTCCCGGCCAGCTGTGTCGAACGCTGCCGAATCCCGGCGACGAAGCGGTATTCGGTGGTGGCGCGCGCCGGGGTCAGCTCGACCACCATGTAGCCGCGCTGCGCGGTGTCGGCCCACTTCAGCTGCTCGTTCTCGGCGACCAGCGCGCCCGCCAGGTCTGCTGGCTTGACGAAGGTGAGGTAGCTCTCGAAGCCGGGCGAGCTCACCGAGGAGACGCCGAGCTCGACGCCCACGGCAGCGCCGTCATGCGCAAGCTCGAAGGCCCAGGCATTGTGGGTGTCGCCCGCCAGTACGAAAAGATTGGCGTCGGCCTTGAGCGCGGCCTCGAACACGCGGGCGCGGGCGGCGGGGTAGCCGTCCCAGGCGTCCATGTTGGAGGGCAGGCCCGCCGCGCTTGCCGCCGCCGCCGCCGCGAGGCGCTTGCGCACGAATTCGGGGAGCCCCGCGCCGATCGCGTCGGCCAAGGCCTTGGGCGTGCGCAGGTTGCCGATCAGCACCTGCTGCACCACCACCTGCCAATGCGTGCCCTTGGCGGTCGATGCGGCGAGCGCCTCGCCGAGCCATTTCTCCTGCCGCTCGCCGAGCAGCTGGCGGTCCTTGGCAGCCCATTCACCGTCACGGAATGTCGTCAGGGCGGCCATCAGCGCCTGCGGGTCCTTGGCCCCGGACATGATCTTTTCGAGATCGAGCTGCTCGTCGCGGCCTTCGAGCCGGGTGTCGATCCGGAAAAGCGTGGCAAGGTCGCCCACCTGGTAGGCGGCATAGGGTTCGTCCGAGATGGGCATCCATTCGCGGTAGGCCTGCTTGGCGGCGGCCTTGCGCACCGCCCAGTCGCCTTCCGTGTCGGCCTGGTGGTTCTCCGCGCCGTTCTCCCACGAATCGTTGGCGCTCTCGTGATCGTCCCACACCGCGATCATCGGCAACACCTGGTGGAGGCGCTGGAGATCGGGGTCGGCGCGGTAGGTGGCGTAGCGCAGGCGATAATCGGCAAGCGCGACGATCTCGCTCGCCGGCGCCAGCACGCGCTCGGGGCTCGCCTGCCCGGCATTGGGATAGGTGCCCGCGCCATACTCGTAGATATAGTCGCCGAGGTGGACGGCGAGATCGGCATCGTTGGCGAGGGCCGCATGGCCGTAGGCGTTGAACCAGCCGAAGCCAAAATTCGAGCAGGAGAACACCGCCATCCGGAACTGCGCGGTCCTGTCCTGCGGCAGGGTGCGGGTGCGACCCACCGGGGAGGTCGCGCCGCCTGGCGCCATGAAGCGGTAGAAATACCAGCGGCCCGGCCGGAGTCCCGTGGCCACGCCCTTGGCGCACCAGTCGCGCGCCGGAGAGGCGGCGACGCTGCCCTCGGCGAGGACCTGCGCGAAATCCTCGCTCTCGCTGACCTGCCAGGTGAGCGTGGTCTCCGCATCGGCGACGTAGCGGGTCCACAGCAGCACGGACGTGGCCGAGGGCTCGCCGCTCGCGACATTGTGGGTGAAGCCGGTGCCGAAGCCCTGCGCTGCGGCCGGGGCGGCGGCGAGCGCGGCGGAGGTGCCGGCGAGGGCGAACAGGCTGCGGCGGGTGAGCGAGGTCGGCGAGGGTGCCGGCTGGGCGGCGGTGTCGGTCTTGAACATGGCGCAGCGCGTAATCCTCTCCCGTTTCGCTTGCGTGACAATGCTTGCACGGCTGCCTCGGCGCAAGGCATGGTTGGGCGATGACCGGGATCATGCACCACACCCTTTACGACGGGCGCCGCATCGCCTTCCGCTTAACGCCGGGGGCTGGGCCGTGCCTGGTGTTCCTGCCCGGCTACATGTCGGACATGAGCGGAAGCAAGGCCACCGCGCTCTTCGCCGAAGCGAAGGACAAGGGCCGCGCCTGCCTGCTGCTGGACTATTCGGGCTGCGGCGCAAGTGACGGCGCGTTTGCCGACGGGATGCTCTCGCGATGGCGCGACGAGGCGCTGGCGCTGATCGAGAGCTATGTGGCGGGGCCGGTGCTGCTGGTCGGCTCGTCGATGGGCGGGTGGCTGATGCTGCTCGTCGCCGAGCACCTGAAGGACCGCCTCGCCGGACTGATCGGGATCGCGCCCGCCCCCGATTTCACCCGTTGGGGCTACACCGAGGAACAGCGCGCGGCGCTGGTGGCCGGCGAGACGATCCTCGAGGAGAACCCCTATGGTCCCGAGCCCACGCCGACCCACCCCAAGTTCTTCGCCGATGCCGAATGCCACCTGCGGCTGGACAGCGCGATCGACCTCGCCTGCCCGGTGCGGCTGATCCACGGCAAGGCCGACGCCGACGTGCCGTGGGCAATCTCGCTGCGCCTCAGGGACGCGATCGGGTCGGGCGACGTTCAGGTGACGCTGGTAGAGGACGGCGATCACCGCCTGTCGCGCCCGAGCGACATCGACGCCCTCAAGGCCATCGTGGCCCAGTTCTACGGATAGCGAACTTGTCCCTGATCCTCGCTCTTCTGCTCCAGGTCGGCCCCGATCCGACGCGCGGGGCCCTGCCGGACGATGATCTGGTGCGCGGCCGCCCGCCCCGCCCCGAGGCGCCGCCGCCCGAGACCAACCCGACCAGCGCCTGGCTTCAGACCTGTCTCGACCAGATCGACGAGGATCCGGCGCGCGCCCATGCCACCGCGCAGATCCGCCGCAGCGAGACGAGCGGCACCGACCGGGTGCTCGCCAACCACTGCCTCGGCACCGCGGCGAGCGAGCTGGGGCTGTGGGAGGACGCGCGCGGCGCCTTCATCGCCGCGCGCGACGAGACGCCGGCAGGCGAGGCCCGCACCCGCGCCCGGTTCGGCGCGCTCGCCGGGAATGCCGCGCTGGCGGGCGGGGACGCCGAGGGCGCGCTCGCTCTCCTTACCCGCGCCGAGGCCGACGCCCGCACCGCCGCCTCCGCCCCGCTCGAGGCGATCGCCGCGACCGACCGCGCCCGCGCGCTCGTCGCGCTGGGGCAGGGCGAGGCGGCGCTCGGCGCGCTCGAGGCGGCGACTCGGCTCGCGCCGGAGCGCGCCGAGGGCTGGCTGCTCAAGGCGACCCTGCTGCGCCGGCTCGACCGGTATGCCGAGGCGCAGGCGGCGATCGAGCGGGCCGCGACGCTTTCGCCCCGGGATCCGGAGATCGGGCTCGAGGCGGGGGTGATCGCGCTGTTCTCGGAACGCTACGAGGCGGCGCGGGCGAGCTGGCGCTCGGTCATCGACCTCGCCCCAGACGGGCCCCACGCCGCCACGGCGCGCACCTATCTTGCACAGCTCGGCGAGGCGAGCGAGAGTGATGCCCCGCCCCCGCCGATCCCGGCTGCCGCGGCCCCGCCCGCGCCGCCGCCACAGGAGCAGCCGCGATGACCCGTTTCTCCGTCCTCGATCTCGTCCCCGTCCGCGAGGGCGGCACGCTTGGCGAAGCCTTCGCCGCCACCACCGACCTCGCCCGCGCCGCCGAGGCCTTCGGTGCGATGCGCTTCTGGGTTGCCGAGCATCACGCGATGGACGGGATCGCGGGCGGGGCGACCGCGGTGGTGCTCGCCCATGTCGGCAACGCCACCAGCCGCATCCGCATCGGATCGGGCGGGATCATGCTCCCCAACCACACGCCGTTCCAGATCGCCGAGCAGTTCGGCACGCTCGACGCGCTGTTCCCGGGCCGGGTCGACCTCGGCCTCGGCCGCGCGCCGGGGGCGGGGCCGGAGCTCCAGCGGGCGCTGAGGAAGAACCTCCACCAGGCGGCCGAGTACTTCCCGCAGGACGTTGTCGAGCTGCGCGCGCTGCTGACCGGCGATTACGACCTGCCGATCACCGCCACCCCGGGCCTCGGCGCGCGGGTCGAGCTGTGGATGCTGGGCTCGAGCCTGTTCGGCGCTAGCCTCGCCGCCAAGCTGGGCCTGCCCTATGCCTTTGCCGCGCATTTCGCCCCCGACCACCTCGACGCCGCGCTCGCCCTCTACCGCCGCGACTTCCAGCCCTCCGAGGCGCTGGGTCGCCCGCACGTGATGGTGGCGATGAACGTCTTCGCCGCCGAGAGCGAGGCGGAGGCGCGCCTGCTCGCCTCCTCCCAGCAGCAGAGCTTCGTGCGCCTGCGCACCGGCAACCCCGGCAAGCTGCCCCCGCCGGTCGCCGATTACCTCGAGACCCTGCCGGCGAGCGCCCAGGCGATGCTCGCCCATATCGGACAGGCTTCGGCGGTCGGCACCCCGGCGCAGGTGCGCGAGGGCATCGCCGCCTTCGCGGCCCGCACCGGCGCCGACGAGATCATGCTGTGCGGCGCCACCTACGATCCCGAGGCGCGGATCCGGTCGCTCGAGCTCACCATCGAGGCCTGCGAGGCCGTTCCCGCCGTGTGATTTGCGCAATCATCGCGCTTGCGCCGCAATGAGGAAAGCGGGTATCCCGCAAAACACGATTGCAACAATCCGGCACAACATAATTGCGCTTGAAAGGCGCCCGGATCGCAGGATGAGCAGGAGCCTTCCATGGTGTCGAAAACCCGCGCCGCCGCGCCGCCCCAGTCCCCGGGCCGCGCGCTGATCAAGGCCCTGCGCTCGGCGCTCGATGCCTCGCTGCTTCCCGGCGATGCGCCGGTCGGCCGGCCCGCGCTCGACGAGGCGGCGGCCTGGCTGCTGGCGGCAGCGGCGACCCGTGCGCCCGGCCAGTCGCTCGTCCAGCTCGAATCCGCCGGCGGCGAGCGGCGCCACCTGCGCATCGCGGTCATCAACGACGACATGCCCTTCCTGGTCGATTCGGTCGCGGCGACGATCGCGGCGCAGGGCGTCGGGATCGACCGGCTGCTCCACCCGGTCGTCCCGGTCGAGCGCGACGGTGCGGGCGCCATCACGGGTCTTGGCACCGCGCTCGGCAAGGGGGGCGCCAAGAACGCCCCGAAACGCGAATCGCTGATCTATATCGAGACCCCGCGCATCGACGCCCGCCAGCGCCGCGACCTGCGCGAGGCGCTCGAGACGACGCTCGGCGATGTCCGCGCGGCGGTGAGCGACTGGCCGGCCATGCAGGAGGCGATGAAGGCCGATGCCGCGCTCGCCGAGGCCCGCGATCCCGAGGCCGGCGCGCTGCTCGCATGGCTCGGCGCGGGGATGCTGACCCAGCTCGGTCACCTCACCCGCCACCGCGATGGCAGCACCGCAGCGCGGCTCGGCATCTGCCGCGCCTCGGCGGGCGAGCTGCTTGCCGACGTGTCCTACGAACGCGCTTTCGAATGGTTCGAGCGGCAGGCGCGCGAGGGCACGCCGCGCGCGCTGCTGGCGATCAAGTCCAATGTCCAAGCGCGGGTCCACCGGACGAGCCCGCTCGACCTGTTCATCGTGCCCCAGTACGACGGCAAGCGCGTCGCCGCGCTCTCGATCCATGCCGGGCTGTGGACCAGCGCGGCGCTCGCCGAACGGCCGTCCGAGGTGCCGATGCTGCGGGCGCTGGTGCAGGGCATGACCGCTGCGCTCGGCTTCGATCCCGTGGGGCACAACGGCAAGGCGCTGGTGCACGCCTTCACTTCGCTGCCGAACGATCTCCTCATCGCCTTCGAGCCGGCGCGGGTGGCGGATCTCGTCACCGCCAAGATGGCGCTGATCGACAGGCCGCGCCCGCGCCTTATCATGGTCCGCGCGACGCTGGAACGGCATGTCTTCGCCTTCGTCTGGCTGCCGCGCGACCAGCTCTCGACCGACGTGCGCCTCCAGATCGAGGCGATGCTGCTGGCGAGCCCCGGCGCGGCGCTGCTCGACTGGAGCCTCGAGGTGGAGAGTTCGACGCTCGCCATGCTGCGCTTCCTGATCGACGTGCGCGCCTGCGCGGACCTGCCCGACGATGCCGCGATCGAGGCGCAGCTCGTCGACCTGCTGCGCGGCTGGAACGAGGCGGTCGAGACGCACCTTGCCGCCATCGAGGAGGAAGGCCGCGCCGCCGCGCTGGCGAGCCGCTATGCCCCCGCCTTCCCGACCGGCTATCGCCTCGTCTACGGCCCGCAGGAGGCCGCGCGCGACATCGCCAAGCTGCGCCAGCTGGCGCTCGCTGAAGGCGATGGGCTGCGCGATACCCGCGCGGTGCGGCTCTACCGCCTGCCGGGCGATGCCGCCGAGGCACTGCGTCTCAAGGTCTATGTCGTCAAGGGCACGCTGGCGCTGTCCGACGCGGTGCCGGCCTTCGAGAATTTCGGTTTCCGGGTGGGTGCCGAGGTACCGACCTTCCTGACCGACGCCTCGCTCGGCTCGATCCACGAATTCCTCCTGACCGTGCCCGCCGGGCTGGAGGCGGGCGCGCTGCTCGATCGGGCGGGGCGGCTCGAGGATGCGCTGGCCGATGTTCTCAACGCCGCCGCCGAGGACGATCCCTTCAACCGCCTGATCGCCGCTGCGGGCCTGCTTCCGCGCGAGGCGAACTGGATGCGCGCGATCTACCGCTACCTGCGCCAGACCGGGGTGAGCTACACGATCAACACCGTGGTCGACGCGCTCGCCGCCGCGCCGCAGGTGACGGCCGCGATGATCGCGCTGTTCGAGGCGCGCCACGACCCGGCCTTCGCCGGCGACCGGGACGAGGCGATCGCGGCGGCGCAGGCGGCCTTCACCCGCGGGCTCGCCAAGGTCACGGCGATCAACGACGACCGGCTGCTGCGGCTCTACCGCGCGATCATCGACGCCGTGCTGCGCACCAACGCCTTCGCGCCCGCGGCCGCCGAGGCACTTGCCTTCAAGCTCGATTCCGCGCTGGTTCCGGGCCTGCCCAAGCCGGTGCCATGGCGCGAGATCTTCGTCTATTCGGCCCGGGTCGAGGGCATCCACCTGCGTTCCGGCGCGGTGGCGCGCGGGGGCCTCAGGTGGTCCGACCGGCGCGACGACTTCCGCACCGAGATCCTCGGGCTGATGAAGGCCCAGCGCGTCAAGAACGCGGTGATCGTGCCGACGGGCGCCAAGGGCGGGTTCTATCCCAAGCAGCTCCCCTCCCCCGCGCTCGACCGCGAGGGCTGGGCCGCCGAAGGCCGCGCCGCCTACGAGATCTTCATCCGCACTCTCCTGTCGCTGACCGACAACATCGTCGAAGGCCGTGTGGTGCACCCGGCCTGCGTCGAGGTGCTCGACGGGGAGGACCCCTATTTCGTGGTCGCTGCCGACAAGGGCACGGCGACCTTCTCGGACATCGCCAACGGCATCGCGCAGGCCCGCGATTTCTGGCTCGACGACGCCTTCGCCAGCGGCGGCTCGAACGGCTACGACCACAAGGCGATGGGCATCACCGCGCGCGGCGCCTGGGTGAGCGTCCAGCGCCACTTCCGCGAGATGGGCGTCGACGTGCAGACCGACAGCATCACCGTCGCGGGTTGCGGCGACATGTCGGGCGACGTGTTCGGCAACGGGATGCTGCTCTCCAAGGCGATCAAGCTGGTCGCGGCCTTCGATCATCGCCACATCTTCATCGACCCCAGCCCCGATCCGCTCGCGAGCTGGAAGGAAAGGAAACGCCTCTTCGAACTGCCGCGTTCGAGCTGGGAGGATTACGACAAGGCGCTGATCTCCAAGGGTGGCGGGGTGTTCCCCCGTTCGGCCAAGCTGATCAAGCTGTCGAAGCAGGCGCGCGCGGCGCTGGGGATCGATGGCGCCAAAGAAACAAAGGGGGAGATTGAGCCCGAGGCGCTGATCACCGCGATCCTCAGGGCGCCCATCGACCTCCTCTGGTTCGGCGGCATCGGCACCTACGTGAAGGCCCCTCAGGAGAACAACGTCGCGGTCGGCGATCCCGCCAACGACGCGCTGCGCATCGATGGGACCGAGGTGCGCGCGAAGGTGATCGGCGAAGGCGCGAACCTGGGCGTTACCCAGGCCGGGCGCATTGCCTTCGCGCTTGCCGGGGGCCGGATCAACACCGATTTCATCGACAATTCCGCCGGGGTCGATTGCTCGGACAACGAGGTCAACATCAAGATCGCGCTCGCCGCGGCGACCCGCGACGGCAAGCTCACCCCCAAGAAGCGCAACACGCTGCTCGCCGCGATGACCGACGAGGTCGCCGCGCTGGTGCTCGAGGACAACCGCCTGCAGGCGCTTGCCCTGTCGATCGCGGCCAGCGGCGGCGCCGGGGCGACCCCGGCCTATGTGCGCCTGATCGAGCGGCTCGAGGAAGTCAGCGATTTCGACCGCCGCACCGAAGGCCTGGCCGACGGCGAGGTGCTGTCGCGCCGCGCCGCCGACGGGCAGGGGCTGACCCGGCCCGAGCTCGCGGTGCTGCTGTCCTCGGCCAAGCTCGCGCTTCAGGACGCGATCGAGGACAGCCCGCTGCCCGACGATCCGGTTCTGGACGAGCTGCTGCTCGCCCGCTTCCCCTCGGCCATGCGCAAGAGCTTCGCCGCCGAGATCCGCAGCCACCGGCTGCGGCGCGAGATGATCGCGACCAGCCTCTCCAACCGCATCGTCAATCGTTTGGGCATGGTCCATCCCTTCGAACTTGCCGAGGAGGAGGGCGTGGGTCTTGCCGAGGTCGCCGCGGCCTTCGTGGTGACCGAGCGCCTGTTCGCCCTCGCCCCGCTGTGGCGCGAGCTCGAGGCGGCCGAGCTGCCCGAGGGTGCGCGCCTCGCGCTGTTCGACCGGCTCGCCGCGGCGGTCGGCAACCTGATGAGCGACGTGCTGCGCACCGCCGCGGGCAAGGTTGACGCGGGCGCGATGATCGGTGAATTGCAGGGCGGTGTCGCGGCGCTGGTCGCGGGCCGCGAGGAACTGCTCACCGACGAGCCGCGCGCCCGCTCGCTGGCGCTGCGCGAACGCTTCGTGGCCGCCGGCGCCCCCGCGCCGCTCGCCGCGCGGGTCGCGAGCCTGTTCGATTTCGACGGCGCGGTCGGCCTCGCCCAGAGCGCGCTCGCCACCGGGATCGATGCCAAGCGGCTCACCCATGCCTTCACCGACATCGGCGCCCGGCTGGGCCTCGACTGGGCGCAGGGGACCGCCGCCTACATGAGCCCCTCCGACGTTTGGGAGCGGCTGCTGGTGTCCGGCCTCGCGCGCGATTTCCAGCAGATGCGGATCGATTTCCTGCGGCGGCTGATGCAGGACGAGGCCGGGCGCGACGATCCGCGCGGGGCGGTCGCGGCATGGGCGGCGCGCAACGAGCGGGCGGTGGCGCAGTTCCGCGCGATGGTCGCCCGCGCCCAGGCCCGCCCGCCGGTCGGCCCGGCGATGCTCGCCCAGATCGCCAGTCAGGCGCGCAACCTGCTCGAGAGGTGATCGGCACGCCCCGCCGCTCCCGCATTTCGATCAGGTTGACCCCGGCGGCGTTTGCGGCGAGGCATGGAGCGAACGGGGCCGCAAGGAGCCGGAGGGGCATAGGCAGGCAATGGCAGCATCGACAATCGACCATGCCGACGTGGTGATCGTCGGCACCGGCCACGGCGGGGCGCAGGCGGCGATCGCGCTGCGCCAGCACGGGCACGAGGGCACGATCCTGATGATCGGCCGCGACGCCGCGCCGCCCTACGAGCGCCCGCCGCTGTCCAAGGAATATCTCGCCGGCGACAAGGGCTTCGAACGGATCATGATCCGGCCCGAGAAGTTCTGGGCGGAAAAGGACATCGCGCTGCGCCTCGGCGCGGCGGTGACGAAGATCGACCCGCAGGCGCACCGCGTGACGCTCTCCGACGGCAGCAGCGTCACCTATCGCAAGCTGATCTGGTCGGGCGGCGGCGATCCGCGCCGCCTGCCGGTGCCGGGCGCGGTGCTGCCGCAGGTGTTCTACGTGCGCGACAAGTGCGATGCCGACGCGATGATGCAGGCGCTTTCCGAAGGCGCGCGGCGCGCGGTGGTGATCGGCGGCGGCTATATCGGGCTCGAGGCGGCCGCGGTGCTGCGCAAGCTCGGCTGCGAGGTCACGCTGGTGGAGATGCTCCCCCGCCTGCTGGCGCGGGTGGCGGGCGTGGAGCTCTCCGATTTCTACGCCGCCGAACACCGCCGCCAGGGCGTCGATGTCAGGCTCGCAACCGGCGTCGCCGCCGTGCTCGGCGAGGGCAAGGTGACCGGCGTCAGGCTCGACAACGGCGAGGAGGTCGCCTGCGACATGGTGGTGGTCGGCATCGGGATCGTCCCTGCCGTCGCTCCGCTGATCGCGGCGGGCGCGGCGGGATCGAACGGGGTCGACGTCGACTTCTGCTGCCGCACCACATTGGACGACATCTACGCCATCGGCGACTGCGCGGCCCACGTGAACCCCTATGCGGGCAACACGGTGATCCGCCTCGAATCGGTGCAGAACGCGCACGACATGGCGAACACGGTGGCAAAGGCGATCATGGGCGAGAAGGAGCCCTACCAGGCGCTGCCCTGGTTCTGGTCGAATCAGTACGACCTCAAGCTCCAGACCGCGGGGCTGAGCCTCGGCCACGATGCCACGGTGCTGCGCGGCGATCCGGAGAGCCGCAAGTTCACGGTCGTCTACCTGAAAGACGGCAAGCCGATCGCCTTCGACTGCGTGGGGACGATGAAGGACTACGTGCAGGCCAGGAAGCTGCTCGAGAGCGGCTGCGGGCGGATCGATCCGGCCCTGCTCGCGGACCCCGAAGTGGCGCTGAAGGATCTGATGTAGAAGCCCCTTCCCCGATCCAACTCCCTTTCCCTTGGGGAAGGGTTGGGGATGGGGTTCGACGGTCGATAGGGCAGAGCCCTCACCCCCTAACCCCCTCCCCGAGGGGAGGGGGACTACACCGCCCGCAATCGCCCCAGAGCCCACGCCGCAGCCTCCGCCACCACCGGGTCCGGGTCGCGGGTCAGCGCCTCCACCTGCCCCGTCAGCGCCGCATTGCCGCTGTTTCCCGCGGCATAGAGGCAGTTCCTGATGAACCGGTCCCGGCCGATCCGCTTTATCGGGGAACCGGAGAACAGCGCGCGGAACCCCGCATCGTCCAATGCCAAAAGCTCGGCGAGGCGCGGCGCGACCAGTTCGGCGCGGGGGAGGAACTCGCGGATCGCCTGCGCTTCGGAGGCGAACTTGTTCCACGGGCACACCGCAAGGCAATCGTCGCAGCCGTAGATCCGGTTGCCGAGGGCGGCGCGGAACGCCTCGGGGACCGGGCCCTTGTGCTCGATGGTGAGGTAGGAGATGCAGCGGCGCGCATCGAGGCGGTAGGGCACGGGGAAGGCGTTCGTCGGGCAGGCGTCGAGGCAGGCGCGGCAGCTGCCGCACTGGTCGCGGTGCGGCTGTGCCGGGGCCAGCTCCAGGGTGGTGTAGATCGCTCCCAGGAACAGCCAGCTCCCGTGGGTGGGACTGACGAGGTTGGTGTGCTTGCCCTGCCAGCCGATCCCCGCCGCCTCGCCCAGCGGCTTTTCCATCACCGGCGCAGTGTCGACGAAGACCTTGACCTCGCACCCCGGCACCTCGGCCACCAGCCAGCGGGCGAGCGCCTTCAGCCGCTTCTTCACCACGTCGTGATAGTCGCGCCCCTGCGCATAGACGGAGATGCGCGCATGCTCGGCCGAGCCCTCCAGTGCGAGCGGATCATGCGCCGGGGCGTAGCTCATGCCCAGCGCGATGACGCTCCGCGCCTCGGGCCACAGGCCCTGCGGCGAGCGGCGGTGTTCGGCGCGGGCAGCCATCCATTCCATCGAGCCGTGGTGCCCCTCGCCCAGCCACCGCTCGAGCCGGTCGGCGCGCAAGGGGTCCTCGCCCGCCCCGGCAAAGCCGCAGGCCGCGAAGCCGAGCGCCGCCGCCTCCCCGGCTATGCGGTCCGCGAGACCATCCCTTGCGGGGCCGTTAACCATCTTCGGAAGGGCCTCCGTTCAATCCTGCCCGCTAACCGCGTAAACCATGGACATGGCGGTATTCGATCACACCCGGACGGGGAATCAGCATGGCGGATACAGCGCGGTGCCCGATGATGCACGCCCTCTTGCCATCGAGGCGCGCGGGCTGGTCAAGAGCTTCGACGGGACGCGCGCGGTCGACGGGGTCGACATCGCCGTGCCCGAGGGCGCGATCTACGGCATTCTCGGCCCCAACGGTGCCGGCAAGACCACGACGCTCAGGATGCTGCTCGGCATCATCGACCCGGACGAAGGCGTGCGCCGCGTCTTCGGGCATGATCGTCCGCACGATATCGGCCGCCTGATCGGCTACCTCCCCGAAGAGCGCGGGCTCTACCCGGCGATGAAGTGCATCGAGGCGATTGCCTTCATGGGGGCGCTGAGGGGGCTGCCGCTGAAGGAGGGCCGCAGACGCGCGGTGGAACTGCTCGAGCGTCACGGCCTTGCCCATGCCGCCGACCGCCAGATCCGCCAGCTGTCGAAAGGCATGGCGCAGACCGTCCAGCTGCTCGGCACGCTGGTCCACAAGCCCCGGCTGGTGGTGCTCGACGAGCCCTTCTCGGGCCTCGATGCGATCAACCAGGGCAAGCTGGAAATGATGATCCGCGCGCTGGCGGATGACGGGGTGACGGTGATCTTCTCCACCCACGTCATTCACCATGCCGAGCGGCTGTGCGAGGGTGTGGCGATCATCGCCGGGGGCAAGGTGCCCTATGCTGGGTCCGTGGAGGCCGCGCGCGACCGCATCCCGGCGCAGGTGCGGCTCGAAACCCGCGCGCGCGAGGGCGCGTGGCTCGCCGCGCTCCCCAAGGAGACCCGCCGCAACGGCGATTTCTTCCACTTCCCGCTCCCCGAAAGCGGCATCGAACCGCTGCTCAAGGGCCTGATCGAGGGCGAGGCGGGGATCCTCTCGCTCTCGATCGAGCGCGCCGGGCTGCACGACGCCTTCGTCGCGATCGCGGGCGAGGCCGCCGCGCGGGCCTTGCAGGCCGACAACGAAAGTGACCGCGCATGACCGAGCATGTCCGCCCCCGCCTCTCGGCGATGGAGGCCGCCTGGGTGATCGCCCGGCGCGATTTCGTGGCGGTGCTGTTCAGCCGTGCCTTCCTGTTCTTCCTGCTGGGCCCGCTCTTCCCGGTGATCGTCGGCGGCCTTGCCGGCAGCATCGGCGGCGAGGTCCAGCGCGGCGCGGTGAGCGTCGAGGTCGGCCTCGCGCTTTCGCCCGAGGAGAACGCCGCGATAATCGCTGCCGGAGAGCGCCTCGCGCCCCAGCTGGGCGGCGCCCTGCCGAAACTGCGCGCCGTGCCCGAGGCGGCCGGCGATCCCGCCTTCGACGCGCGCGCCTTCATGGAGGCGCGCCGGGGCAACTACGCCGCGATCATGACCGGCTCGCTCGAGGAGCCAACGCTGGTCGGCACGGCGGGGCAGATCCGCCGCTGGCAGGGACCGGTCGGCCTGCTCGCCGCAGACGCCGCGCGCGCCGATCCGGCGAGCTACCCCGCAGTCGGCGCCGAGGTGGTCGCCACCAGCGCTGCCTCGGAACGCACCAGCCGCATCCAGACCGCGCAGATCGCGCAGATGGTGCTGTTCCTGCTGACGATGCTGCTCGCCGGCATGGTGCTCTCCAACCTCGTCGAGGAGAAGGCCAACAAGATCATCGAGATTCTTGCCGCCGCCATTCCGATGGACGCGGTGTTCATGGGCAAGCTCTTCGCCATGCTGGCGGTGTCCTTCGTCGGCATCGCGGTGTGGGGGCTCGCCGCCTGGGGGCTGTGGATGGCCGGCGGCGATGCGATCACGCAGGTCACCGGTTTCGATCCCGCGCGCCTGCCCGCGCCCGCCGTCGGCTGGCCGCTGTTCGTGATGCTGGGGGTGGTCTACTTCGCGATGGCCTACCTGCTCCTCGGCGCGCTGTTCCTGACGATCGGCTCGATGGCGACCTCGGTGCGCGAGGTGCAGACCCTGTCGATGCCGGTCACCATGCTCCAGCTGATGGTGTTCTTCCTGGCCGCCTACACGATCAAGCAGCCCGGCACCGCGCTGGAACTCGCGGCGGTCGCCTTCCCGCTGTCCTCGCCCTTCGCGATGATGGCGCGCGCGGCGATGGAAAGCGAGCTGTGGACCCATGCGGTCGCGCTCGCCTGGCAGGGGCTCGCCGTGCTGGCGCTGGTCAAGGGCGGCTCGCTCCTGTTCCGCAAGCGGGTGATGAAGTCGGGCGGAGCGGGCCGCGAGAAATCGCGCCGCCGCCTAGTGGCTTGATTCAGTCTCATTTCGCAACTGACTATTGACAAGGCTGTCGATTAGGGCAGGATACGACTCGTCAGGAGCGGCCCGCGACAGAGGCTGCCTGACGGGAGAGAGACATGGCCACGATTGCCCCCGCCAACCCCGCGCAGCGCCCCAAGGTGCGGCGCGAGCCTTCCTCCTACGAGGCGCTGAAGGCGCATTTCGCCGCCCATCCCGAGGAACGGCTCCACCATTCGCACCCCTGGGACGTCAGCCGCTCGGACATCTATTTCGAGGACCGCTGGCAGCCGGTCTTCGCCGAGATGCGCAAGGCGGGCCAGCTTCACTGGATCCCGGACAGCCCCTTCGGCCCCTATTGGGCGGTGGTCGGCCACAAGGCGATCCAGCACATCGAGGCCCTGCCCGAGACCTTCTCGTCGAGCTGGGAGCATGGCGGGATCACCATTCTCAACCGCCTGTCGGATGAGGAGCTGGCGACCTCCGGCATGGAGCGGCGCGAGCTGCCGATGTTCATCGCGATGGACCGCCCGCAGCACACCGGCCAGCGCCGTACCGTCGCGCCCAAGTTCACGCCCTCGGCGGTCACCGACATGGAGGCGGAGATCCGCGCCCGCACCGGCGAGCTGCTCGACAGCCTGCCGCGCGGCAAGGTGTTCGACTGGGTCGACACGGTCTCGATCGAGCTCACCACCGGAATGCTCGCGATCCTCTTCGGCTTCCCCTGGGAGGATCGGCGGCTGCTGACCTTCTGGTCGGACTGGTCGGGCGACACCGAGCTCGCCACCATCCGGGAACTGGACGAGGTGCGCTGGGGCATCCTCCAGGAGATGGCGGCCTATTTCCAGTCCTTGTGGATCGAGCGGACGATGGACAAGGAGCCGGGCAATGACCTCATCTCCATGATGATCCATTCCGAAGCGATGAACCAGATGCGGCCCGAGGAGTTCATGGGCAACCTGGTGCTGCTGATCGTCGGCGGCAACGACACCACCCGCAACACCATGAGCGGGATCATCCACGCGCTCGACAAGTTCCCGGACCAGCGGAAGCTGTTCGAGGAGCACCCCGAACTTATCCCCAACGCGGTGCAGGAATGCCTGCGCATGCAGACCCCGCTCGCCCACATGCGCCGCACCTGCACCGAGGATACCGAGGTGTTCGGCCAGCAAATCAGGAAGGGCGACAAGGTGGTGCTGTGGTACATCAGCGCCAACCGCGATGAGGAAGTGTTCGCAAACCCCGACAAGCTCGACATCACCCGCGAGAACGCCCGCCGCCACCTCGCCTTCGGCTACGGCATCCACCGCTGCGTCGGCGCGCGCCTTGCCGAGATGCAGCTGCGCATCCTGCTCGAGGAAATGCACAAGCGCCGGATGCGGGTCCATGTCGCGGGCGATGTCGAGCGGGTGCGCGCGAACTTCGTCCACGGCTTCCGCAAGCTCGAGGTCGAGGTCACGACCTTCTGACGCGCCGCCGGCGGGGTTGAAACTTCGCGGATCGCTGCGACGTATAAGGGGGGTAGAGATCGACACCCCCTGACGGAGTTCCCGCCGATGCGCCTGCCCCTGTTCGACCGCCGCCGCCTGCTCGCGGCCCTATCCGCGCTGCCCTTCGTCAGCGCCTGCGGGGCCGCACCGGCCGAGGCGAAGAGCTTCCCCAAGGGCAAGAGCGAGGCGGAGTGGAAGAAGCTCCTCACCCGCGAGCAGTTCTACGTGTTGCGCCAGGCGGGGACGGAGCGTGCCTTCACCTCGCCGCTCGACAGGGAGAAGCGCAAGGGCACCTTCGTGTGCGCGGGCTGCGCCAACCCGCTCTACGCCTCGGCGCACAAATACGACAGCGGCACCGGCTGGCCGAGCTTCTGGCAGGCGATCGACAGGCAAGCGGTCGGCACCTCGACCGACTACCTGATCGGGTATCCCCGCACCGAGGTCCACTGCGCCGACTGCGGCGGGCACCTCGGGCACATCTTCGGCGACGGCCCCAAGCCGACCGGCAAGCGCCACTGCATCAATGGCGTGGCGCTGAACTTCGTCCCCGCCTGACGCGGGCGGCTCAATCGGTGAGCAGCGCCGGAGCCTGGAGCTGCGCCGCCAGCCGGGCGAACTCGCCGAGCGTGAAGGTGTCGTCGAACACCAGCCCGTAGTGGCGCTCGCGCCGCCAGCGCACCTTGGCGCGCACGGCGCGGGCCTCTCCGCTGAAGCCGGGTGCGGCGATGCGGACGGTCTGGTCGATCGCCAGCAGCGCGTCGCAGGAAATCCGCGCGCCCTGCTGAGAAAGGTTCTCGACGACCGCCTCGGAATGGCCGGAGAGCGTGGCGACCGTTGCCGGGAAACACAGCGCCAGCCGCAGGCCGCGCTTGGGATAGTCGCTGGATTCGTTGATCAGCCGGGCAACCTCGACCGGCTGGTCGAAGGCGAAGCCGGCCTCGTTGTCGCGGTCCCACACCCGCCTGACCGCGTAGACGGCGCCAGCCGGCATGTGCAGTTCGAAATCGGCGCCAACCGGGAGCGCGTGGAACAGCCGCACCGACACCCCGGTTTCCGACACGTCGCGGATCACGCAGACGAACTCGCCCTGCGCCGAGACCAGCTTGGCGGCACGAATCAACAGGGTGAAGCGCGGCGCGGCGCGCATCTCCGCCCCGGCAGCCGCGGGCGGATCGTCCAGATGTGCGGTCTTCGTCAACGGTTCCATGCCGTATCGTCCCAACTCGTCGGCGCCTCTGACGACCTACCGTCAGGTTGCCCCCGTGGAAACCTAACCTTGTATAGGGTCACGGATTAGGATTAAGCCGTTAAGGCACAGATAATTCGGATCGCGGGAATTGCGGGGTGATCCGGCGTCAAGTCACGCACAATGCGGTACGGGCGGCGGGACTCGAACCCGCAAGAGCAAAGCTCAGGGGATTTTAAGTCCCCGGCGTCTACCATTCCGCCACGCCCGCATGGCCAAGGCCCTTGCCACAGAAGAGCCATGCAGCGCCAGAGCTTGCCAGTCGACCGATCATCGCCCATCTCCCTCGAGGCTCAGATTCAGCAGGGACGCAGCATGGCGGGCGAAGCATCAGACGCGCATTCGGTGGTCGCGACGATCCAGCCAGCGATCACGCTGCTCGGCCTCGGCATCGGCGCCGCGCTCGCCAGCCGCGCGCTGCGGCTGAACCCGATCGTCGGCTATCTCGGGCTCGGGCTGGGGCTGGCGAGCTTCGGGCTTGCGGACAGCTTCAGCGGCCCGGTGGTGGCCGCGATGGCCGAGGCGGGGGTGATGTTCCTGCTGTTCAACCTCGGCCTGCACTTCTCGCTAGGGCGCATCCGCGCCGAGGCGGGCAACATCTTCGGCTTCGGCAGCTTGCAGATGCTGGTCGCGGGCGGGGGCTTCGCCGCGCTGTTCTGGGCCTTCGGGCTCGACCCGATGTTTTCGGTGATCGCGGGCTTCGGGATGGGCCTCTCCTCGACGGCCGTCGTCATCGGGCTAATCCGCGAGCGCGGGCAGGAAGACTGCCCGGTGGGCCGCGCGGCGCAGTCGATCCTGATCTTCCAGGATATCGCCGCGATCCTGCTGCTGGTCACCGCCGGTGCGCTGGCGAGCGGGGGCGCGCTCGCCCCGGCGCTGGGCCTTGCGGGGGCCAAGGCGCTGGCGGCCTTCGCCATCGCGGTGCTGTTCGCGCGGCTCCTCACCGAGCCGCTGTTCGGCCTGATCGCCCGCGCGGGCACCACCGAGGTCTACACCGCGACTGCCCTGTTCATCGCGCTTGCCGCCGGGTGGGCGACGGGCATGGCGGGGCTCTCGCTGACCCTGGGGGCCTTCCTCGGCGGGATGGCGGTTGCGGATTCGCGCTACCGCATCCTCGTCCAGACCGAGATCGACGCATTCCGCGGCCTGTTCCTCAGCTTCTTCTTCATTTCGGTCGGTCTCAGCATCGACCCCGCCCTGCTGGTCGCCGACTGGCCGCTGGTTGCGGGCGCGGCGGTGGGCCTGATCGCGCTCAACTGCCTGTTCAACGTCATCGCCGCGCTGCTCAACCGCTGGTCGGTGCCGGGGTCGATCCAACTGGGCTTCCTGCTCGGGCAGGGGAGCGAGTTCACGCTGGTCCTGCTGGCGCTGCCGGCGGTCGCCGGGCTGGCCGAGCCGCGCCTTGTCTCGGCGCTGGTGGCGGCCATCGCGATCAGCCTCGCGGCGACCCCGCTGGTCTCGAATATCGGGCGCAAGCTCGCCGGGCGCCTGCGGCAGGGGCCGCCCGACGCCAAGCTGGCGGGCGACGATGCGCCGGTGCTGATCATCGGCATGACCCCGGCCGGCCGCGCGCTGGCCGACGCGCTGACCTTCAACGACATCGCCTACCTCGCGCTCGAGATCGAACATGACCGCTTCCAGATGGCGCGCGCCGACGGCTACCACGTCCACCGCGCCAACCCTGCCGATCCGCGCAGCTGGGACGCGATCGGGATGGAGCGGCGGCAGGTGCTGGTGGTGGCGACCGGGGCGACCGACGTGTCGCGCGACGTCACCCCGCTGGTCGAGCAGCGCCTGCCCGATGTCGCGCGGATCATTGCCGTTCCCGGACCCGAGGAGCTTGACGACATCGCCGCGCTCGGCATGGTGCCGGTCGACATGAGTCTGTCGGGCGGGAACGAGCGGCTGATCGAGCTCGTCTTCGCCGCGCTCGGCGAAGAGCGCGCCCTGCCGGTGCCCAACCTCGCCCACGATGAGCCCATGCCGCGCGCGGCGTAGCTTGTTGTGCGAGCGGGCCTCCGCCCGCTCGTTCTCGGCGCTGTTCCTGCCGCGTTGCGGCAGGGCGCCTGCGGCTCGCGCGCGTGCGCTCGCGGCCCTGGGTGCCGTTATTTCCATGGTTGGCGACGATGCGCCCCTCCCCTTGGGGTAGGGTCGGGAGTGGAGGTTCGGCGATACGAGGGCACTCTATGGGCGCGCGGCATCGCGGCCGCTTCGAGGCCTTGCGGCAAGCGGCGCGGCTGGCCGTGCGGGTCCCGATACCCGACCGGCCGAGACCGTCCTACTTGTTCAACCGCTCGCGGATTTCCTTGCCGGCCTTGAAATAGGGCACGCGCTTGGAGGGCACGTCGACCGTTTCGCCGGTGCGCGGGTTGCGCCCGCTCCGCGCTTCGCGCTCACGCGTCGAGAAGGCGCCGAAACCGCGCAACTCGACCCGCCCCCCCTCGGCCAGGCGCTGGGCTATCTCATCGAAGAAGATGTCTACGACCTGCTCGATCTCGTCGGCGCGTAGGTCTGGATTGTCCTTGTGCAGTTCCTGCAGCAATTCGGATCTGATCATGGCGATCTCCCGACGCCCACGGATGGTCTTCCCCATGTCGCGCCGCCTTGTGCGGGTTACCCCGTCGTTCTTCCTAGTTGCCCCCGACCCTCGAGGCGCCCCCTTTAATCGCACCGCTGCAGAATATGCAATCCTGCCGCCGTGCAATAAGTCAGACTGTCAGAATTCCCCAAGTCGCGCAACCAGCAGAATTGCCGGTGACAGGCGATCAGGAGGTCATCGCCATGGCGGCCGGATCGAGGCCGAGCCGCTGCATCCGGCTGCGAATCTCGGGCCATTCCTCACGCAGGAAGGCCTCGCGCTCGGCCGCGCGCAGGCGTTCGGCGGCGCCGCGCACCACATACATGCCGACCCCGCGCTGCACCTCGACCAGCCCGTCGTTCTGGAACTGCTGGTAGGCCTTGGCGACGGTCAGCGGGTTCGCCCCTTGCTCGGCCGCGAGTGCGCGCACCGAAGGCAGCATCGCGCCTTCCGGATAGACCCCGTCGATGATCGCGGCGGCGATCTGGTCGCGCAGCTTGAGATAGACCGGGCGGTTGGGGTTCATGACGCGCTGTGTCCCATGCGAAGGTGCATCAGTGCCATAATACAGCCATGCGGTCAAGTTTCCGGGGTCTGCGCCACCGCAGGTGGCTCGCCGAAAACGCCGCAACAAAAGCTTCACACCCGCGTCGGAGGCGCTAGGGTGCTCGTCCATTACGGCGGTGTGGTGAGGCACCTCCCCCTAACCAGTCGATGGGATCGAACAGAATGATGGATATTTCGCTGTGGGCGGAGGCCGAGTGGATCGCGGCCATCGCCGTGACGGTGCTGATCGTGTTCCTGGCGATCGGCGCCAGGATCGCAGTGCAGGAAGAGCCCGAGTTCGCCGGCCACCCCAAGGGCCTCTACATGCTGTTCTTCGCCGAGATGTGGGAGCGCTTCTCCTACTACGGCATGCGCGCGATCCTGATCTTCTACCTCACCCAGCACTGGCTGTTCTCGGACGGCAAGTCGAACCTGATCTACGGGGCCTACACATCGCTGGTCTACATCACCCCGGTGCTCGGCGGCTATCTCGCCGACCGCTATCTGGGCCAGCGCCGCGCGGTGCTGTTCGGCGGGCTGCTGCTGGCGGTGGGCCACACGCTGATGGCGGTCGAGGGCACCGGCGGGCCGAGCGACCCGACGATCAACGTGTTCTGGGCGGCGCTCGCCTTCATCATCGTCGGGTCCGGGTTCCTGAAGGCCAACATCTCGGTGATGGTCGGCCAGCTTTACAAGCTCACCGACGTGCGCCGCGACGGGGCCTACACGATCTTCTACATGGGCATCAACGTCGGCGCGGCGCTGGGGACGATCCTCGTCGCCTATCTCGGCCAGACGCTCGGCTGGGGCTTCGGCTTCGGGCTGGCGGGCATCGGGATGCTGCTCGGCCTCGTCGTCTTCGTGCTCGGCAAGCGTGCGCTGAACGGCGCGGGCGAGGCACCGCGACCGCTCGGCAAGGGTCTGGAATACGGGCTCTACGCGATCGGCATCGCCGCGGTGGCGGTGATCTGGGGGCTGGTGCAGTATCAGGACGTGATCCAGACGCTGCTTGCGATCTCTGGCGTGGCTCTGCTCGGTTACGTTCTGTTCGAGAGCTTCAAGCTCGACAGGGAACCGCGCGAGCGGATGTTCGCGATCCTTTTCCTGATCAGCCTCAACCCGCTGTTCTGGGGCCTGTTCGAGCAGGCGGGCGGGTCGATGAACCTGTTCACCGACCGCTTCGTGGACCGCGCCGGGGTGCCGGCGGGGATCTTCCAGTCGATCAACCCAATCTACATCATCCTGCTCGCGCCGCTCTTCGCGGGGCTGTGGCAGTGGCTCGGCACCAAGGGGCGCGAGCCTTCGGCCCCGGCCAAGTTCGGCCTCGCGCTGGCGCAGATGGGCCTTGCGAACCTCGTGCTGGTCTATGGCGCCGAGGCCTACGGGATCGCCGCGATGACCCCGGTGATCCTCGTCTTCGGCTACTACCTCTTCGCCACCACCGCCGAGCTGTGCCTCTCGCCCGTCGGCCTCTCGGCGATGAACCGTCTGGCGCCCAAGCACCTCGCCAGCCTCATCATGGGCGCGTGGTTCTACATGACCGCGGTCGGCAACTTCGTCGCGGGCAAGATCGGCGAGGCGACCGGCGGGCATGACGGCGAGATGACCAAGCAGGGCCTGCTCGACATCTACGAGCTGTTCGGCTGGATCGCGATCGGCGCGGCCGTGGCGGTGCTGCTGGTCAGCCCGCTGGTCAAGCGGTGGATGCATCTCGGCACGCTCCGCGACGAGGCCCCGGCCGACCCGCAGGAGGGCGCCGACGAAGCCTACCCGGTCGCCGCCCGCCTGGCCGAGTAACTCTGGCCTGACGCACAAATCGTCCAACGGCATGGACAAACCCCGCGTTTTCCGATCCTATCGCGGAATCGGAAAACGCGAGGTTTGAATGTTTGCAGATACAACGGGGGGACGCCGGGCGGGCGTGCTTGTCACGCTCGCCGCTGCGCTGGCGCTGGGCGCCTGCGCCACGACGGGATCTGCGGGGGACGCGGCAAGCGCCTCCGACGGCGCCAAGGACGACAAGGCCTTCGCCGCCACGCCCGCGGGCGAGCCGGTGTTCGCCTCGACCTACAAGCCCTTTCCGAACGTCGCCACCGCCATCCGCGGCGCGACCATCTATGACGGCAAGGGCGGCCGGATCGACAATGGCGTCGTCTTCATGAGCGGCGGGAAGATCGTCGCGGTGGGCGGACCCGACACCCCGATCCCCGCCGACATCGCGGTGTTCGACGGCGCGGGCAAGTTCGTCACGCCGGGCATCATCGACATCCACTCGCACCTCGGCGACTACCCCTCGCCAGGGGTCGACGCCCATTCCGATGGGAACGAGGCGACCGCGCCGACCACGCCCGAGGTGTGGGCCGAACACTCCGTCTGGCCGCAGGACCCGGGTTTCAGCCGCGCGCTCGCCAACGGGGGCGTCACGGCACTGCAGATCCTGCCGGGCTCGGCCAACCTGATGGGCGGGCGCTCAGTCACGCTCAAGAACGTGCCGGCGCGCACCACCCAGGGGATGAAGTTCCCCGGCGCGCCCTATGGCTTCAAGATGGCCTGCGGGGAGAACCCCAAGCGCGTCTACGGCGCACGCGGGCGGATGCCCTCGACCCGGATGGGCAACCTCGCGGTCAACCGCGAGACGTGGCTCGCCGCGATCGACTACGCCAACGAAGTCGCCAAGGATGGGGGGGACGCCAAGCGCGATCTCGCCAAGGAGACGCTGGTCGGGGTGCTCAAGGGCGAGATTCTCGTCCACAACCACTGCTACCGCGCCGACGAGATGGCGCTGGTGCTCGATATGGCCAAGGAGATGGGCTACAAGGTCTCGACCTTCCATCACGCGGTCGAGGCCTACAAGATCGGCGACCTGCTGCGCGAGAACGGCGTGTGCAGCGCCATCTGGGCCGACTGGTACGGCTTCAAGATGGAGAGCTACGACGGCATCCTCGAGAACGCCGCCTTCCTCCAGCGCGAGGGCGCCTGCGTGGTGATCCATTCGGACGACCAGAACGACATCCAGCGCCTGAACCAGGAAGCGGCGAAGGCGCAGGCCGCAGGGCTGCGGCTCGGCATGGACATCCCCGATGCGACCGTGATCCAATGGATTACTTTGAACCCCGCCAAGGCAATGGGGATCGACACACTCACCGGCAGCCTCGAGGAAGGCAAGATGGCCGACGTGGTGCTGTGGAACGGCGATCCGCTGTCGGTCTATTCGCGGCCCGAGAAGGTGTGGATCGACGGCGCGCTGATGTTCGACGCGCTGAACCCCAAGACACGGCCCGTCAGCGATTTCGAGCTCGGCCAGCCCGGTGAAGGAGATGTGAAGTGAAGCGCTTCCTCACGCTTGCCGCGAGCGCGCTGGCGCTCTCCCCCCCTGCCTTTGCGCAGGACATCACCATCACCAACGCCCGAGTCGTGATCGGCGACGGTTCCGCCCCGATCGAGGGCGGCACCGTGGTCGTGCGCGGCGGCAGCGTGGTCTATGCCGGTCCGGCAAGCGGCGCGCCGGCGGGGGGCAATGCAGTCGATGCCGGGGGCGCATGGGTCACGCCCGGCATCTTCGCGACGGTCACGACCCTGGGGCTGTCCGACGTCTCGGCCGTCGACGAATCGAACGACATCACCGCCGACGAGACGCCGTTCAGCGCGGCGCTCGACGCGGCTTCTGCGATCAACCCCACCTCGCAGCACATCCTCGTCCACAAGGCCGCCGGGATCACCCGTGCGGCAACGGCGATGCTGCCGGAAGGCTCGATCTTCGCAGGCCAGGGCGCGATCATCGACCTCGACGGCGATCCGCGCCCGGTGATGCAGCCGCGCGCCTTCCAGATGATCAATCGGGGCGAAGGCGGGGCCGCCCGCGCCGGGGGCAGCCGCGCCGCCGCCCACGCCCTGCTGCGCGCAAGCCTTCGCGAGGCGCAGGCGCTGGCGGGCAAGACCGGCATCCCCGAGACCACCGAGATCGGCAAGGCCGACGAGGTGCTGCTCACCCGCTTCGACGCCGAGGCGCTGGTGCCGGTGGTGACCGGCCGCCAGAAGCTCTACGTCATGGCCGATCGCATGGCCGATATCCGCGCGGTGCTGGCGCTGAAGCAGGAATATCCCCGTCTCGACCTCGTGCTGGTCGGCGTGACCGAGGGCTGGCTGGTGGCGAACGAGATCGCGGCTGCCGGAGTGCCGGTCATCGCCAACGGCCTCATCGACCTGCCCGAGACCTTCGAGCAGCTGGGCGCGACCCAGTCCAACGCCGGGCGGCTCGCCGCGGCCGGGGTGAAGGTCGCGATCAACGCTGCGACCATGCAGGACCCGCGCCGCCTGCCGCAGGTGGCGGGGAACCTCGTGGCGCTGACGAAGATGCCGGGGGCCACCGGCATGGAGTGGGGCCGGGCCTTCGCAGCGATCAGCTCGATCCCGGCCGAGATCAGCGGCATGGGCGGCAAGGCCGGGGTGCTCAAGCCCGGCGCGCTCGGCGACGTGGTGGTATGGACCGGCGATCCGCTCGAACTCGGCTCGGTGCCGACGCGGGTCTATATCGGCGGGGTCGAACAGGACCTCACCAACCACCAGACGCGGCTGCGCGACCGCTATGTCGACCTCGACGAGAGCGACCGGCCCAAGGCCTACGACTGGTAGGTCGAACCCTCGGCCGAGAGCGCCCGCGGCCAGTGGCCCGGGTGCTCCCCTTCCGCAAAGAGATGCTCGGCCCCCCAGTCGCCGAGCTGCTGATAGAGCGGCACCAGCGCGCGCGCCTTGTCGGTGAGGAGATAGCGCGCGCGCTTGCCTTGCGGAGGCTCGCGCAGCATCAGCCCGGCCTCCTGCAGGATCGCCAGCCGCGAGGTCAGCGCCGCGCGGTTGATGCCGAGCCGCTCGATGAACTCCTCGAACCGCTCGGCCCCCAGGAAGGCATCGCGCAGGATCAACAGCACCCAGCGATCGCCGAGCAGGCGGGCAGCGCGGGCGATCGGGCAGGGCGCGCGCGAGGGACGATAGGTCTTCATCCGTCTGATTATCAGACTTGCGTGCGAGCTTGGCAAGCGGCATAACGTCTGCATTGCAGACTTCATGGAGCCCTCTCATGGCCACCACCCTTCCCGACCGCTTCGCTTCCCCCGCCGACGCCATCGCCTATATGCGCAAGGTCGCGATCGGCCGGTCGGGCTTTTCGACCTGGCTCGATGTCGAACCGGTCAAGGTGTGGGAGGGGGAGAGCGAGCTGACCCTCACCCTCAGGCCCGAGATGACCCAGCACCACGGCTTCGCGCATGGCGCGATCGTCGGCCTGATGGCCGACAACGCCGCCGCCTGGGCGGGGGCGTCGGTCGCGGGTGATGTCGTGACGGGCGGCTACACCATCGACTTCCTCCGCCCCGCCAAGGGCGAGCGGCTGCGCGCCAGGGGCCAGGTCATCAAGGCCGGCAAGCGCCAGGTGGTGGTGCGCGCCGACGTCTGGGCCGAGAGCGACGGCGCGGCACCGGTTCATGTCGCGGTGGCGCAGGCGACCATCGTTCCGACCGGGATCGGCGCCTGATCTTGCGCCAGCTAGGCGCGGGGACTCGCCCATGTTAGGCTCGCGCCAATGGACGTGGACATCATCGCGCTCGTCGCCGCCAATGCCGCCTTCGTCGGCTCGCACTTCGCCATGTCGCATCCCTTGCGCGGCCCCATGGTCAAGGCGCTGGGCGCGGGCGGCTTCCAGATCGCCTACACGCTGGTGAGCTTCGCCACGCTGGGATGGGTGTACCTCGCTTTCCTCGACGCCGACCCTGCCGACCTTCCCGGCTCGGGCGAGATCGGCTGGATTGCGGCGACGATCATCACCTTGCCGGCGATGATCCTGCTGGCGGGATCGGTGATCGGCAATCCGGCGCTCCCCACCCCGCAGGCCGAGGCGCAGGCCCGCGCCGAGCCCCGGGGCGTGCTGCGCGTCACCCGCCATCCGATGATGTGGGGGATCGGCCTCTGGGCGCTCTCGCACCTCGCGCTGTTCTGGAGCACCCGCACCATGGTGACGGCGCTCGCCATGGGCATCCTCGCGCTGGTCGGCGCGCGGTTGCAGGACGGAAAGAAGGCGGCGCAGATGGGCGAGGCCTGGGCCGCGTGGTCGCGCCGCACGTCCTATTGGCCGCGCTGGAGCGCGCTCCCGCGGGTCGGCGCGGTGCCGCTGATCGCGGGGACGGCGCTGTGGCTGGCCTTCAGCTGGGCGCATTTGTGGCGCGCCGGCATCCCGGCGGGAGTGCTGCGGTGGCTGGGTTAAGGAGAGGCCGGGCTGCCTAGTCGCCGGTGAACGCCGCAGGGCGCTTCTCGATCAGCGCCGCGACGCCTTCGGCATGATCGGCGGTGGTGTGCATCATCGCCTGGGTGTTCGCCGCGAGTTCGAGCGCGCTGTCGTAGCTCACCTGCTGGCCCTGCCTGAGCAGGTTCTTGGTGTGGCGCAGCGCATGCGGGGGAAGCTGCGCGATGCGCCCCGCCAGCGCGCGCGCCTCGTCCAGCAGCGCCTCCGGCGCGACCACCCGGCTGACGAGGCCCCACACCTTGGCGGTCGCGGCGTCGATCACGTCGCCGGTGTAGAAGAGCTCGGCCGCGCGGCTCATCCCGATCACGCGGGGCAGGATCCAGGTGCCCCCGTCGCCGGGGATGATACCCAGCTTGAGGAAGGTCACCCCGAACTTCGCGCTCTCGCTCGCGATGCGGATGTCGGCGAGACAGGCGACGTCGCACCCCAGGCCGATCGCCGGGCCGTTGACCGCCGCGATCACCGGTACGCGCAGGCCATACAGGGCGCGCAGCATCAGGTGGATATTGTCGCGATAGCCGTCGGAGATCGCCGGCGTGGTGCCGCCGAAGGTGCCGGTCTTGTCGCGCATCGCCTTGATATCGCCGCCGGCGCTGAAGGCGCGGCCCGCTCCGGTGAGGATCACCACACGGCATTCCATGTCGCGGTTGATCGCATTCGCCACACGGACAAACTCGTCCCCGTCGCCCGGCGCCCCCAGCGGGTTCATGGACTCGGCGCGGTCGAGCGTGAGGACCGTGACGGGGCCTTCCTTGGTGATGCGGATCAGGGACATGTCTTGCGCTTGCGCCTCGAACAACGATAATTCAGCTTGCGTATAGGGCGAGGGCACAAAGGGCAAGAATTGCGCAGACAACTGCGCCGCGATGATGTGACCAGCATACCGAAAGGAATGTGATGCCGAGCCTTGCGCTGCTTGCCGCCTCTCCCCCGCTGCTGAGTGCGGCCTTTGCGATCGCCTCGCCCGAGGCCCCGCCCGTGCTCGCGGTGGAGCCGCTCGAATGGCGCCTCGCCGCAGCGCAGGATGCCGCGGCCGCCCCGTCCGGCTCGGCCACGACGCCGCAGGATCCGGACGCGCCCCCGCCGCCCGGCGAGCCCCCGGTGGGCGAGATCGTGGTCGAGGGCGAATACGGCCCGCCCAAGAGAGATCCGATAGAGGCGGTCAACGCGGAGAGCTACCGGATCACCCAGGCGGTCGATCAGGCGGTGATCGAGCCGATCGCCTATGCCTATCGCGATGGTATCCCCGAGCCGATCCGCGACGGGCTCGGCAACGTGGTGCGCAACCTCGGCGAGCCAAGCAATGCGCTCAATTTCCTTCTCCAGGGCAAGGTCGGCAAGGCCTTCGAGACGCTCGGGCGGCTGGCGATCAATTCGACGCTGGGGGTCGGCGGGCTCATCGACGTTGCGGCGAAGCCCGGGATCGGCCTGCCCTATCGCCGCAACGGCTTTGCCAACACGCTCGGTGTCTATGGGGTGGGGCCGGGGCCCTATCTCTATCTGCCGGTGACCGGGGCGACCACGGTGCGCGATCTCGGCGGGAGCATCCTCGACCAGTTGCTCCTGCCGGTGGCGGTGGGGCGGCCCTTCAACCGGCCCGCCTATGCGGCGACCTACTTCGTCGTGAACGGCCTCGACCAGCGGCTCGCCTTCGACGAAGAGATCGCGGGCATCCGTTCATCCGAGGACCCCTATGCCGTGCGCCGCGAGACCTACCTCGCCCGCCGCCGCAGCGATATCGCCGCGCTCAAGGGCGAGCCGATCTCGGAAGAAGACGCGCGCCTGTTGCAGGAACTCGAGGCGATGAAGGCGGCCCCGGCTGCGGCTCCGGCGCCTGCCGAGGAGGCCGCCGCCCCGGTCGAACCGCCCGCCGATGCCGAAGCGCTGCTGATCACCCGGCCGCGTTAGGCCGCGCCAGACCCGGCAAGCGCAGGCATTGCGATCAGGCCCGCGCTTCCTCGCCCGCCGCCACGCCGGCGCTGTTGTGCTTGAGCGCCTTCAGCACGGTGTCGACGATCTGCGGCGCGTTGAGGCCTGCCTCGTCATACTGCTTCACCGGATCGTCGTGATCGATGAAGGTGTCGGGCAGGCGCAGTGTACGCACCTTGAGCCCTGCATCGGTCAGCCCTTCGTCGCTGGCGAAGGTCAGCACATGCGCGCCGAGGCCGCCGATGGCGCCTTCCTCGACCGTGACGATCACCTCGTGGGTGCGCATCAGCCGGGCGATCAGGTCCTCGTCGAGGGGCTTGGCAAAGCGCAGGTCGGCGACGGTGGTCGAAAGCCCCTTGGCCTCCAGCGTGTCGGCAGCCTTGAGCGCCTCGGCAAGCCGCGCGCCCAGCGAGAGGATCGCGACCTTGCTGCCCTCGCGCACGAGGCGGCCCTTGCCGATTTCCAGCTTCACCGGGACCTCGGGCATGGGCACGCCGGTGCCGTTGCCGCGCGGGTAGCGGAAGGCGATCGGGCCTTCGTCATATTCGGCGGCGGTATAGGTCATGTGGACGAGCTCGGCCTCATCGGCGGCGGCCATCACGACCATGTTGGGGAGCGTTGCGAGATAGGTGATGTCGAACGAGCCAGCGTGCGTGGCTCCGTCGGCGCCGACCAGCCCGGCGCGGTCGATGGCGAAGCGCACGGGCAGGTTCTGGATGCACACGTCGTGCACCACCTGATCGTAGGCGCGCTGGAGGAAGGTCGAATAGATCGCCGCGAAGGGCCGCATGCCTTCCGCCGCGAGGCCCGCGGCGAAGGTCACCGCGTGCTGTTCGGCGATGCCGACGTCGAAGGTGCGGGAAGGGTGCGCCTTGGCGAACTTGTCGACCCCGGTGCCCGAAGGCATGGCGGCGGTGATCGCGCAAATCCGCCCGTCGGTCTCGGCGAGCTTGGCGAGGGTCAGGCCGAACACGTCCTGATAGGCCGGCGCGCTGGGCGCGCTCTTGGCCTTCTCGCCGGTGACGACGTTGAACTTCGGCACCCCGTGATACTTGTCGGCCGAGTTTTCGGCCGGGGCATAGCCCTTGCCCTTCTCGGTCACGACATGGATCAGCACCGGGCCTTCCGAGGTGTCGCGCACGTTCTCCAGCACCGGCAGCAGGTGATCGAGATTGTGCCCGTCGATGGGGCCGACATAGTAGAAGCCCAGTTCCTCGAACAGCGTGCCCCCGGTCACCATGCCGCGGGTGAATTCCTCCGCCTTGCCGAGCGTGTCGTGCATCCGCCGACTCATCTTCTGGATGACGCGGCTCGCGAGGCTGCGGATGCCGAGATATTCGGAGGACGACACCATCCGCGCGAGATAGGCCGATAGGCCCCCCACCGGCGGGGCGATCGACATGTCGTTGTCGTTGAGGATCACGACGAGGCGGTTCCCGGCCTCGGCGGCGTTGTTCATCGCCTCGTAGGCCATGCCGGCGCTCATCGCCCCGTCGCCGATCACCGCGATCCCGCGGCCCGGCTTCCCTTGCAGCTTGTTGGCGATGGCAAAGCCGAGCGCCGCGCTGATCGAGGTCGAGGAGTGCGCCGCGCCGAAGGGATCGTATTCGCTCTCCGATCGCTTGGTGAAGCCGCTGAGGCCCCCGCCCTGGCGCAGGGTGCGGATGCGGCCGCGCCGGCCGGTGATGATCTTGTGCGGATAGCACTGGTGCCCGACGTCCCAGACCAGCTTGTCTTGCGGAGTGTTGAAGACATAGTGGATCGCGACGGTCAGTTCGACCACGCCCAGCCCCGATCCGAGATGGCCGCCGGACACGCTGACGGCATCGATCATTTCGGCGCGCAATTCGTCGGCGAGCTGGCGGAGCTGTTCGGGCTTGAGGCGGCGCAGGTCGTCGGGGGTGTCAACCTGATCGAGCAGAGGCGTGTAAGGCGGTTGTGTCATGACCTTGGGCCTTACACCCTGAAATCGGGTGTGTCGATGTGGGGTTGAGCGGGATCAACCCACCTTTCGCCCCATCTGCGCCCCGTGTCGGAGGCGATGGATGCTCACGCGCAGGCCTTGCACAGGCCGCGGATCTCGAGCACCGGACGCTTCGCCTTGAAGGCGCGCCCCGCGGCGATGGCGCGGACGGCGCGGCTCACTTCCTCGTCGTCGACATGGGCGGCCTCGCCGCATTCGTCGCAGACGAGGAAGATGCAGTCATGCGCGCAGCCCGGATGGGTGTTGGCGAGATAGGCATTGGCGCTCTCGACCCGCATGGCGAGGTTGTTCGCCACGAACACGTCGAGGATGCGGTAGACCGAGTTGGGCGCGACCCGCTTGCCGCGCGAGGCGGAGAGATGGTCGGCGATGTCGTAGGCCGAGACCGGCCGTTCGTGCCGGGCAAGCTCGGCGAACACCGCCTCGCGCATGCTGGTCCACTGCTCGCCGGCCGCGATAAGCGCCCGGCCCGCCTCGGCGACCAGATCGTCGCCCCTGTGTTCGTGATGACTGTGCGCGGTGTGGGCCATGAGGATGGTTATAGTGAGGCGAGGGGGTTTCCGCCAGAGGATGAGTCCCTCCCCATCCGCTGCGTAAGCAGGGGGGGGACTGGCGACCCTAGCCCGCGTCCCTGAGGAAGCTCGCCCGGTAATGGCCTGGGAACATGGTCTTGAGCGCGGCCACCTTGGGTGCGTCCCAGCGGGTGATGTAGCCGTGGCGGGGATTGTTCGCCATGAAGTCCTGGTGATAGGCTTCCGCCTTGTAGAAGGCCCTGTAGGGCTCGATCCTGGTGACGATCGGCCTGTTCCACAGCCCAGCCTTGCCGAGCTGCGCGATGTAGGCCTTGGCGACCGCCGCCTGTTCGGCGTTCATCGGCACGATCGCGCTGCGGTAATGCGCGCCGACATCGGGGCCCTGGCGGTTCTTGAGAGTCGGGTCGGCGACCACCGAGAAGAAGATCCGCAGCAGCTGGTCATAACGCACGACCGAAGGATCGTAGGTGATCTTCACGCTTTCGGCATGGTCGGTGACGCCGGTGACGATGATGTCGTACTTGGCGCTGGCGGCGGTGCCGCCGTGGAAGCCGGAGACGGCGGAGGTCACGCCCTTGACGTGGCTGAACACGCCTTCGACCCCCCAGAAGCAGCCGCCCGCGAAGATCGCGGTCTTGAGGCCGGGCTTTTCCTTGGCGATGCGGGTGGCGGCAGGGGCGTCGACGGGTTCCTCGGCGGCGATGGCCGGACCGGCGCAGGCGCTCAGCGCCAGCGTCGCGGCGGCGAGGAGGGCAGCAATCTTGTGCATGGGATCAGCGTCCTTCGGGCGCGATCACGAACTCCGCAGCGGGGGCATCGGCCCTCAGGACCTCGGCAGCCTGGGCGGGCGATCCCAGCGCATCCCATTCGCCGGCCTTCGCGCCGACAATCAGCGCCGTCCCGAGGACGAAGCCGATGCCGAAATTGCGGAACAGGTCGGGGGTGAAGAGACGCATGGGACGCTCGTGGTTCGTGTGGTTGCCTCCACGTGTCATGCACCGTGCCGAATTGCAGCGGGATGAACATGGCGGTCAGACACCATTAGACTTGGGCCCTAACCTGGTTACGGAACGCCGGAGAAAAAGTTGCGCCCGCACCTCCCGCAAGCCGAGCCGTGCCCATAACGCGTCGGGACGTCCCGACGCCCCGCACCGAGAGCCGGAACCCAGCCCGAAGGGCCGCGAGCGCAAGCGCGCGAGCCGCAGGTGCTCGATCCCGCAGGGATCGAAACAGCACCGGGGACGGGGGCGCGGAGGCGCCCCCCGCACACCATCAGTGCCGGAAGTGCCGCATTCCGGTGAAGACCATCGCGAGCCCGGCTGCGTCTGCGGCCGCGATCACCTCGTCGTCGCGGATCGAGCCGCCCGGCTGGATCACCGCGGTCGCGCCCGCCTCGGCGGCGGAGATCAGCCCGTCGGCGAAGGGGAAGAAGGCGTCCGAGGCGACCGCGCTGCCTTGCGTGCGCGGGGCAGGCCAGCCGTGGGCCTCGGCGGCCTCCCGCGCCTTGATCGCGGCGATGCGCGCGGAATCGCGGCGGTTCATCTGGCCTGCGCCAATCCCTGCCGTCGCGCCGTCCTTGGCATAGACGATGGCGTTCGACTTCACATGGCGGGCGACAGTCCAGGCGAACAGGCAGTCCTTGAGCTCCTGTTCTGTCGGCGCGCGCTTGGTGACGACCTTGAGGTCATCGGCGCTGATCGCCCCATTGTCGCGCGACTGGATCAGCACGCCCCCGGCGATGGTCTTCAGCGCCAGCCCGCCCCGACGCGGGTTCGGCAGGGCGCTGCATTCGAGCAGGCGCAGGTTCTTCTTGCGGGCGAAGATCTCGCGGGCCTCGGCGGACACCGAGGGCGCGATCACGACCTCGGTGAAGATCGCACTGATGGCTTCGGCGGTGGCGGCGTCCAGTTCGCTGTTGACCGCGACGATCCCGCCGAAGGCCGAGACGGAGTCGCAGGCCAGCGCCGCCTCCCAAGCGGCGAGCAGCGATGCCCCCTGCGCGACGCCGCAGGGGTTGGCGTGCTTGACGATCACCACTGCCGGGCCCTGCCCCGCGAATTCGGCGGCGAGTTCCAGCGCGGCATCGGCGTCGTTGAGGTTGTTGTAGGACAGTTCCTTCCCCTGGAGCTGCTGCGCCTGCGGCACGCCTGCGGTGCCCGCCACCTGCGGGACGTAGATCGCCGCCGACTGGTGCGGGTTCTCGCCGTAGCGCAGCGTGTCGGCGCGCCTGAATGCGAGGGGAAGCGTCTCGGGGAACAGGGTCGGCTCGTCGCTGGCGGCGGGGGAGAAGGCGAACCAGCTGGCGATCGCCGCGTCGTAGGCGGCGGTGCGGGCATAGGCCTTGCCGGCCATGCGGGTGCGGAAGGCCTGGCTCGTCGCGCCGCTGTTGGCCTCGAGTTCCTCGAGCAGCGCGGAATAGTCGGCAGGGTCGGTGAGGATCGTCACGAAGCCGTGGTTCTTCGCCGCCGAGCGCACCATCGAAGGCCCGCCGATGTCGATGTTCTCGATCACCTCCTCGCGCGAGGCGCCCTTCGCGACGGTCGCCTCGAAGGGGTAGAGGTTGACCACCACGAGGTCGATCGCGCCGATCGCGTGGGCCTCCATCGCCGCGACGTGCTCGGGGTTGTCGCGCAGCGCCAGCAGGCCGCCATGGACCTTGGGGTGCAGCGTCTTGACCCGCCCGTCCATCATTTCGGGAAAGCCGGTGAGGTCCGAGACGTCCTTCACCGCGAGGCCAGCGTCGCGCAGGGCCTTGGCCGTGCCGCCGGTGCTGACGAGCTCGACACCGCGCGCCGCCAGCGCCGCGCCGAGGTCCGCCAAGCCGGTCTTGTCGGACACTGACAGCAGCGCCCGGCGGATCACGTTGTCGCTCATGCTGGAAACCTACCCCGTCTTCCTCAGCAGCCACGAGAAGTGGCCTCCGCTGCGCAATGCCAGTCCCTCGATCACCAGCTGCTCGGTGGCGTGGGGGCGGCCCTCGCCGTCCACCCACAGGCTGTCCTCGGCGGCAAGGGTGATCTCGCCAGCGTCCGCCCTATCCCCGCCGAGGCGGAATTGCCAGAGCCGACCATCGGGGAGCAGCAGGCCCGCCCCGCGCCTGTCGCCGGAAAGCTGCACCTCGACCCCGCGGCCCAGGTGGAAGCGGATCGCGAAGGCGATCTTGCCGCGCTTGCCGCCGCGCGAGGAGGGCACGAGGATGTCCTCGCCCGCAAGTTCCGTCCCGTCGCCCGACAGCGTCAGGATGCGCCGGTGGGTGAGGCCGAAGCGCCCGGCATAGCCGTCATGCGCGGCCTCGATCCGGGTCGCCTCGCGCCCGGCCCGGCCGGCGACCATGCGGCGCTCGACCGACACCGTCTCGACCCCCTTGCCGAGCTGGCCGTGGAGGAGGACGGCGGTCGAGTTGGCGTTGTCGAGGACCAGGGTGGAGCAGGCCGCGCTCGCCCGCAGCCCCTGCCCGATGCGCGCCGGCACCTGGCCGCCGGCGAGCGCCGCGCCCCCGCAATTGACGACGATCCGCTGCGGCCCGTCGCTGAGCTCGAAGGCGAGGGTCGAGGCGCAGCCGGTCCGCGCATGGCGCGCAGGCGGCGGCGGCGCAGTGTCGAACTGGAGCAGTGTCTCGCCCGCCTTGATGCGCTGGTAGCCCCAGCCGGCGGGCAGGGCGAGCGGACGGGTGCGCACGCCGCTTGCCGCGATCACGGCGGCAACCCGCTCGGCGGGGATCGCGCCCTGTCCCTGCCAGTTGCCGAGCGCGCCGTCCCCGTGGCGCAGGGCGAGCAGCGGCGGCACCAGCAGCTCGCGCATCACGCCGAGTGCGGGTGGCGGGGCGATGTCGACCGCGGCGTAGCAGGCGAGGAGGTCGGTCAGCAGCCGGATCGCCTCGAGCTGGGCGGCCGGGCAGCGCGACAGCACGCCGCCGTCCTCGCCCACCATGTCGCCGAGCGCGCGAACGAGGCCGGCCTCGCCGAACAGCCGCCGCGGCTTGCCGTGGGGCAGCAGCAGCCCGGCCGCGACGATCCCCGTCCAGGCGGCGACCGCGCCGGGCCCTGCCGCCTCGCGCGGGGCGCGCCGGTCGAGCCAGCTCGCCGTTTCGGCGATGGCGGCGAGCAGGCGGGACTTCAGGGCCTTGTCGGTCCCGCCGAGCATCAGCGGGGCGTGGACCAGCCAGGCGAGGAGGCGCAGGCCGGCGTGCTCGACATCCCAGGCGGGGCCCTTGCCGGGCTCGCGGTGGGCGTGGAGCCATTGGGTCGCGATCCGCTCGGCGACCGCGCAGCCATCGGCGCGCGGGGCGCTGGCGGCGAGATCGGCGAGCCAGGCGAAGGAATGCACCACCCGCTCGACCCCCGGCGCATGGCGCGCGGCGGCGGAGAAGTCGAAGCTCGCGATCGGCAGGCGGACGCCGTGGACGAGGAAGTGCCCGGCGCGCAGCGCGGTGCCGGCGGCGCGGTCGCCGCGGTTGGGGCTCGACACCGTCGCCAGCACCCGCATCGCCTGCGGCCGGCGGAACGGCTGGCTGAGCGCGTGACCGGGAATGCCGAGGCGGTAGGCGAGGCGGATCAGCGCCTCCCCTGGCCCGGCCTTGACGGCGATGACGTCGGAAAGGGCCAGCGCGCGCGACGGCTCCTCGGGGCGCGGCGCAGGGCGGGGGGCGGCGCCGGGCTCCTGCCCTTCGGCCAGCGGCAGCACCGGATTGTCGGCGACCCGCTCCACCAGCGCCTCGGCACGGACGGCGGCCGGAGTGCGCAGGACCGTCGCCATCAGCGCGCGCCCTTCAGCGCCGCGATGTTCGCGGCGTAATGGTCAGGCCCGCCCCTGAAGGTCGCCGAGCCCGCGACCAGCACGTCGGCCCCCGCCTCGATGCACATCCGCGCGGTCTCGGCATTGACGCCGCCGTCGACCTCGAGGTGGATCGCCCGGCCCGAACGGGTGATCATCGAGCGGATGCGGGCGATCTTGTCCAATTGCGAGGGGATGAAGCTCTGCCCGCCGAAGCCGGGATTGACGCTCATCACGAGGATAAGGTCGGCCATGTCCATGAGGTTGTCGAGCACCTCGACAGGCGTGCCGGGATTGATGACGACGCCCGCCTTCTTCCCCAGCGCCTTGATCGCCTGGAGGGTGCGATGGATGTGCGGCCCCGCTTCGGGATGGACGGTGACGATGTCCGCCCCGGCCTCGGCGAAGGCCTCGAGATAGGGATCGACCGGCGCGATCATCAGGTGGACGTCGAAGGGCTTGGCCGAGTGGGGCCGCAGCGCCTTGATGACGTCGGGGCCGATGGTGATGTTGGGCACGAAATGCCCGTCCATGACGTCGATGTGGATCCAGTCGGCGCCGGCCGCGTCGATCGCGCGCACCTCCTCGCCGAGCCGGGCGAAATCGGCGGAGAGGATCGAGGGGGAGATCAGCGGTGCTGGCATGGCGGCGGCAACAGACCCCGTAAGGCGCGACGGCTCCGGCATAGGGGAGCGGCGATTCGCGCGACAAGGCGCCCGGCAGCCTTTTCCACCGCGCAAGGCGCGGACGCCTCGCTGAACCTGCGGATTAAGCCGCAATTCAGGCGCGGCGGTGCAAAGAGCCGCCACGAAGCGACGGCCCGGAGGCCCCAGCCCTGCTTGCGCGCCCGCCCCTCTCCCCCTACCCAAGAGATGCCCATGACCGCTTTGCTGCCCTTCTTCCGCTCGCCCGATCGTGCGCGCCGCCTGCCGTGGCGCGCGGGGGTGACGGGGCTCGCGCTGGCGGGCCTGCTCGCCGCCGGCCCGCTGATGGCGCGCGGCTATGTCTATGCGCGCACCGGCACCAACGATCTCGGCGACTGCGCGGCCGGCAAGGGTCCGGCGGTGCGGATCGCGGTCAACGGGATCAAGTCGGGCGAGGGCCAGGTCTTCACCCGCGTCTATCCCGCCAACAGGGCCGACTGGCTCAAGAGCAAGCGTTACCTGATGCGCGTCGACGCCAAGCCGCAGGCGGGCAGCATGACGGTGTGCGTGCCGCTTCCCGGCACCGGCGATTTCGCCATCGCGGTGCACCATGACGTCAACGGCAACCGTAAGTCCGACCTGTCGGACGGGGCGGGGATGTCGAACAATCCGGGGATCCGGAAGATCCTCGGCCTCGTGCCGCGGCCCCCCTCGGTCGAAAAGGTGCGCTTCACCGCCGGTCCGGGGATCACCCGGATGACGATCAACATGCAATACATGTAGGGCGCGCCCGCCGCGGCGCCCCGCTTGCCTAGTCGTGCTTGCGCTCGCGCGTGGGGGTGAGCATGTCGGGCGAGAGGAAGCCGATCGGCTGGACCGCCGCGGCGCGCTTCTTCAATTCGCCGCGCATCTTCTGGTACTCGTCCTCCATCTCGGGGGTGACGGTCGCGCGCGAATCCTTGAGAGCGGCCTCGAAGTCGCGGCGCTCGACCGTGCTCACGTCTCCGCCGACGCGGCGCAGCGCGGCAAGGCCTGCGCGGCGCACCACGTCCTCGAGATCGGCGCCGGTGAAGCGCTCGGTCTCGGCGGCGATGGCCGGAAGATCGACGTCGTCCGCCAGCGGCATCTTGCCGGTGTGGATCCTGAGGATGTGCTCGCGGCCCGCCTTGTCCGGGGTGCCCACATAGACGAGTTCGTCGAAGCGTCCCGGCCGCAGCAGCGCCGGATCGACCAGCGCGGGCCGGTTGGTGGCGCCGATCACGACGACCGATTGCAGCTCCTCCAACCCGTCCATTTCGGCAAGGATGGTGTTGACCACCCGGCCCGTCACCTGCGGCTCGCCCTGCCCCGATCCGCGCGCAGGGACCAGCGAATCGATCTCGTCGATGAAGACGACGCAGGGCGCGACGGCGCGCGCGCGGGCGAACAGGCGGGCGATCTGCTGCTCGCTCTCGCCGTACCACTTGGAGAGGAGGTCGGAGGATTTCATCGAGATGAAGTTCGCCTCGGCCTCCTTGGCGACGGCCTTGGCGAGGAGGGTCTTGCCGGTGCCCGGCGGGCCGTAGAGGAGAAAGCCCTTGGCCGGGCGGATGCCGAGGCGGCGGAAGGCGTCGGGGTTCTTGAGGGGGAGCTCGACCCCTTCCTTCAGCCGTTCGGTCGCCTCCACCGCGCCGCCGATGTCGTCCCAGCCGACGTTGGGCACCTGCACCATCACTTCGCGCATCGCGGATGGCTGGACGCGCTTCAGGGCGGCGAGGAAATCATCGCGGCTGACGCACAGGTCCTCGAGCACCTCGGGCGGGATGGTGCGCTCGTCGAGGTCGAGGCGCGGCATGATCCGCCGCACCGCCTCGATCGCAGCCTCGCGGGCGAGCGCGGCGATGTCCGCGCCGACGAAGCCGTGGGTGACGCGGGCGAGCTCGTCCAGATCGACCGCGCTTTCGAGCGGCATCCCGCGGGTGTGGATGGCGAGGATCTCGCGCCGCCCGCGCTGGTCGGGGACGCCGATCACGATCTCGCGGTCGAAGCGGCCCGGGCGGCGCAGCGCCTCGTCGATGGCGTCGGGACGGTTGGTGGCGGCGATCACCACGAGGTTGGCGCGCTTCTCCAGCCCGTCCATGAGGGTCAGCAGCTGGGCGACGAGGCGCTTCTCCGCCTCGCCGGGCACCTGGGTGCGCTTGGGGGCGATCGAATCGATCTCGTCGATGAAGATGATCGCCGGCGCGGCTCGCGAGGCTTCCTCGAACACTTCCCGCAGGCGCTTCTCGGATTCGCCGTAGCCCGAGCCCATGATCTCGGGGCCGTTGATGGTGAAGAACTCCGCGTCGCTCTCGTTGGCGACGGCCTGGGCAAGGCGGGTCTTGCCGGTGCCCGGGGGCCCGTGGAGCAGCACGCCCTTGGGTGGCTCGACGCCGAGGCGGATGAACAGCTCGGGATAGCGAAGCGGCAGCTCGACCATCTCGCGCAACTGGCGGATCGTCTCCTCCATGCCGCCGACGTCGTCGTAGTTGACGACCGCGCGCCCGTCGCGCGGCTCCTCGAACTCGGCGCGCAGTTCGACCTCGGTGTTCTCGTCGATATGAACGATGCCCTTGGGGCTGGTGGCGGCGACGGTGAGGCGGATCTGGGTCAGCGCATAGGCTGGCGCGCGCAGCAGCTGGCGCACGTCGGCAGGCATGTTCTGCACGGGCTGCTGGCCGGTGGTGGCGACGAGATCGCCGGCGAGCAGCGGGCGGCGGAAGAAGTTGCGCTTCAGCGCCTGGGTCGGCCCCTGAAGGCGCATCTCGCGCTGGGCGGGGGCGAAGACGACGCGCGTGGCGGGACGCGATTCGCCGCGCGCGATCTCGACATGCTCGCCCGAGCCGCCCTGCGCATTGCCGCGCTGGAGGCCGTCCAACCGCACCACGTCGAGCGCGTCGTCCTCGGGGTAGGCGGCCATGGCGATCGCGGCGGTGGTGCGCTTGCCGCGGATTTCGACCACGTCGCCTTCGGTGATGCCGAGCTTCTGGAAGGCGCTGCGCGGCATCCGGGCGATCCCGGCGCCCGATTCCTCCTGCCGCGCGGGCGCGACCTGCAAGCGCACGGTACGGGTCGGGGCGGCGGTGTCGGCATCGGCCATCGGCGGGTTCCTGTGCTGGCAAGCGGGAGGCTTGGGGGCAGGGCGATAGCTAGGAACAGCGCCGATCGAATGCAATCGGCCGCGCGCTGCGCGGACCGACCGGTGCGCCGGCCAAGAAAAAAGCCCGGCACGAGGCCGGGCTTGAAAAGTTTGGGAGAGGATGCCTGAAAGGCCTGTATCAAATGGCGGACGCAGTGCGATTGTGCAAGTGCGAAAGGCGCATATTGACTTGCAAAGAACGCAACAGAATATCGGTTTTGTGCAAAAATGTGCGCTATTTTGCAAATTTCTGCTCACTGCCTCAGCACATGCCCATTTCTTGGGCATATTTCGGAACGTGACCGTATTGCGTCGCAGCATGAGCGGGTGGGCCGGGGCGGCGACTCGCGGGGCGTGACAGCGCCGGACGAACCCACTAATCACCCCACTGTTCCCGCCCGCGGGATCGACCTTGCTCCCTATCGCGAGAGACAGCCCGGCCCGATGACCAAGCTCTATCCCGACGCCGCCAGCGCCCTTGCGGGCGTGCTGCGCAACGACATGCTGATCGCGGCCGGGGGCTTCGGCCTGTGCGGCCTGCCCGAGCGGCTGCTCGACGCGATCCGCGATTCGGGTGTCACGGGCCTCACTTTCGCCAGCAACAATGCCGGGATCGACAACGAAGGGATCGGCAAGCTGCTGCGCACGCGGCAGGTGAAGAAGATGATCTCCTCCTATGTGGGCGAGAACAAGGAGTTCGAGCGGCAGTATCTCGCCGGCGAGCTCGAGGTCGAGTTCTGCCCGCAGGGCACGCTTGCCGAACGGATGCGGGCGGGCGGGGCGGGCATTCCCGGCTTCTACACCCGCACCGGGGTCGGCACCGAGGTCGCCAAGGGCAAGGAACACAAGGACTTCCCCGATCGCGACGGGGTGATGCAGACCTATATCCTCGAACACGGGATCTTCGCCGACCTCGCCATCGTCAAGGCGTGGAAGGCCGACGAGACGGGGAACCTCGTGTTCCGCAAGACCGCGCGCAACTTCAACCTGCCGGCAGCGACCTGCGGCAAGGTCTGCGTCGCCGAGGTCGAGGAGGTGGTGCCCGCCGGCAGCCTCGATCCGGACCAGATCCACCTCGCGGGCGTCTTCGTGAACCGCCTGGTGCTGGGCAGCCCTTACGACAAGAAGATCGAGTTCCGCACCGTGCGCGAGCGGGAAGCGGCGTGATGGCGAAGGGGCTGCTCCGGCTGTCGGCGCTCGCGGTCGCGGGGACCGCGCTCCCGGGCTGCGTCGCCGTGGCGATCCCGGCGCTGGCCGGATCGGCGATGGTCGGCAACGAAGTGATCCCTCGAGGCGAGGCCGCGGAAGCCGCGCCGGCTGCCGCAGCACCGGCTGCCGAACTCGCCGAACCCGCCACGAGCGTCCCGCCCGCCGTCCCCGCTCCGGCGCAGGAAAGCGACGCGCCCGGCCCGCCGTCCGCTGCGCCGCTTCCGGCGACCCCGCCAGCCCCGGCCCCGCTGCAATCGGCCCTGCTGCAATCGGCCCCGGTTCGATCGGTGCCGGCACCCGCACCCGCGCTGGTGTCCCTCGTGGCGATCCCGGCCTACCCCGATCCTGCCATGCCGATCGGCGAGGAGCATGTCGGCTTCGCACGCTTCGTGCGCTATGGCCTCGCTTCGGCGCAAGGCGCCAGCGAAAGCGCCGACCTGCTCTCCGCCATCCTGAGCGATCCGGTCGCACTCGACGGCAGGCGGCGGCGCTGCGGCCCCGGCGAACAGCAGGTCGCGCTGATCGATCTCGACCCGGCCGGCGGCCTGTTCGCGCCCCCCGACGCGCCTGCCCCGCGCCCCGGCCTGGCGCTCGGCCTGTCCCTGCTGCGCGAAGCGGGGGTGGAGATCGCCTGGATTTCCGACCTCCCCACGATCCAGTCCGGCCCCCTGCGGAGCGCCATCGAGCGGTCCGGGCTCGACCCGCGCGGGCAGGACATCGTCTCGCTGCGCCGCGACGAGACCGACACGAAGCAGAAGCGCCGCGACAGCCTCGCCGGGATCGCCTGCATCGTCGCGATCGCCGGCGACGAGCGCACCGATTTCGACGAACGCTTCAAATATCTGCGCAACCCCGAGGCCGGCGCGCCGCTCGAGCCGCTGATCGGCGACGGGTGGTTCCTGATCGCGCCGCTGCTGGGCAAGGAAGGGCAATGACCGAGATGAGCACGCTTGCCCCGGGCTGGACCCGCGACCAGATGGCCGCCCGCGCCGCGCGCGAGCTGAAGGACGGCTTTTACGTCAACCTCGGCATCGGCATCCCGACGCTGGTCGCCAACCACATCCCGGAAGGCATGATGGTGACGCTCCAGAGCGAGAACGGGATGCTCGGCATCGGGCCCTTCCCCTACGAGGACGAGGTCGATCCCGATCTCATCAACGCGGGCAAGCAGACCATCAGCGAACTGCCCCACAGCGCCTATTTCGACAGCGCGACGAGCTTCGCGATGATCCGCGGCGGGCATATCGACCTGACCGTCCTGGGCGCGATGGAGGTGGCGGAGAACGGCGACATCGCCAACTGGATGATCCCGGGCAAGATGATCAAGGGCATGGGCGGCGCGATGGACCTCGTCGCCGGGGTCAAGAAGATCATCGTGGTGATGGACCACACCGCGAAGGACGGAAGCCCCAAGTTCATTCCCGAATGCACCCTGCCGCTCACGGGCGCGGGGGTGGTCGACATGATCATCACCAACCTTGCCGTATTCCAGCGCCCGGCCAAGGGCGAGCCGTTCCGGCTGATCGAGACGGCCCCGGGCGTGACCGCGGCGGACATCGCCGCCAGCACCACCGCGCATTATGTCGCCTAGGGTGCCGCGCAGCGCCGGGACGCCGTGGCTGGTGCTGGGGGCGGCGCTTTCGGCGGCGGCGGCGCTGCTGCACGTTGCGGTGATCGCGGGCGGGCCGGACTGGTACCGCTTCTTCGGCGCGGGCGAGCGGATGGCGCAGATGGCGGCGCGCGGACACTGGTATCCGCCGCTCCTCACGACCGGCATCGCTCTCGTCCTGGCCGCCTGGGCCGTCTTTGCGCTGTCCGGCGCGGGGCTGCTCGCGCGGTGGCCGCTGCTGCGCACGGCGCTGGCGGCGATCACCGCGATCTACCTGCTGCGCGGGCTGCTGATCGTGCCGATCGTGATCGTGCCCTATCCGCAAGGCGCGTTCGATTACTGGTCTTCGCTGATCGTCCTCGCCTATGGGCTGGTCCATACCTTCGGCCTGTGGCTGGCGTGGCCGGTGCTGGGGCCACCTCCCGCCATGGCGGCCTGACCTCTCATGTGGCTTGCCGAACCCCGCAACCCCAACGCGCCGCTAGCCGGGCTGAAGGTGGTCGAACTCGCCCGCGTCTTGGCGGGCCCGTTCTGCGGGCAGATCCTCGCCGATCTCGGCGCGGACGTGATCAAAGTCGAGAGCCCGGAGGGCGACGGCACCCGCCTGTGGGGCCCGCCCTGGGTGGAGCGCACCGACGCCGGGGGCCGCGTCCACCGCGAGGCGGCCTATTACCACGCCTGCAACCGCGGCAAGCGCTCGATCATCGCCGACTTTGCCGATGCGCAGGATCTCGCCCGGGTCAAGGCGCTGATCGCCGGGGCCGACGTGGTGATCGAGAACTTCAAGACCGGGGCGCTTGCGAGGTTCGGCCTCGACTACGCGAGCTGCGCGGCCGCCAACCCCGGCCTCGTCTACTGCTCGATCACCGGCTTTGGCCAGACCGGCCCGCGCGCGCATGAGGCGGGCTACGACTTCGTGGTGCAGGGGATGAGCGGCTTCATGTCGCTGACCGGCGAGCCAGAGGGGCATCCGGTGAAGATGGGCATCTCCATCTCCGATCTCGCCACCGGCGTGTGGGCAGCGAACGGGGTGCAGGCGGCGCTGCTGATGCGCGCGCGCACCGGCCGGGGGCAGCAGGTCGACATGAGCCTGATGGACTGCTCGGTGGCGCTGCTCTCCAACCAGGCGGGCTATTACCTCAGCACCGGCAAGAATCCGCCGCGGATGGGCAATGCCCACGCGCAGGTCGCGCCCTACGGGGTGTTCGCCGTGAGTGACGGCCACGTGATCCTCGCGCCGGCCAACGACGGGCTGTTCCACAGGCTGATGGACCTGCTCGGCCTTGCCCACCTCAAAGGCGATCCGCGCTTTGCCGCCAATGGCGACCGGACCGCCAATGCCGCCGCGCTCGACGCGGAGATCGCCGGGGCGACGGCGGGCTGGACCAAGCAGGGCCTGCTCGATGCCTGCCACGCCGCCGGGGTGCCGGCGGGGCCGATCAACCGGCTCGACGAGGTCTTCGCCGATCCCCAGGTGATCGCGCGGGGACTGAGGATCGAACTCGGCGGGATGGCGGGGGTGAGGAGCCCCTTCGTCTTTTCCGAGGCCGGACTCGCTTTCGACCGGCCCTCGCCGATCCACGGGGCGGACGGTTAGGAAAGGGCGCGCGACGCGCCCCGCCACAGCCGCTCGAATGGTCCCTGACCGAAGCGCGCCAGCCATGGCGGTGACCAGGCCAGCATCGCCGCAACCGGCACGAGGCCGAGCGCGAAGGCCTGCCAGCGGGTGACCTCGCCGAACAGGCCGAGCCCCCAGGAGGCGAACACGCCCGCGAGGATCACGCTGGTCATCAGGTAATTGGTCAGCGACAGGCGCCCTGCCGCGGCGAGCCGGCTGGCCGCCGTGCCGGGCCGGCCGAGGAAGGCCATTGCCAGCGCCGCGTAGCTCACCGCCAGCAGCATGTCGAAGGGCGCCGACAGGACCAGCGCGGCGGGCCCGACCAGCGCGGCGGGGAAGCCCTCGGCCACCAGCCACACGGCGAGCAGCAGCAGGCCCGGCAACGCCACCAGCGCGGCAAGGCCCGCGACCCGTTGCAGCCGGAAGGTGCGCCATTCGCCCCGCAGCATCCCGCCGCGCCACAGGCCCATGCCGAGCGCGATCGCGGCGAGGTTGAGCGGGAGCGAGGCCGCGAGCGCGACGAGCTGCGCGGGGATGCCGAGCGCGCGCCGCACCACCCGTTCGGCCAGCCCCTCGCGGCCCTGTTCGAGCAGCAGCGCGATGGTCGGCGAATCCCGGCCGAACTGCCGCTCCGCCCAGAGCAGCGCGTCGCCGGCGGGATGTTCCACGTGAAACATTACGAGCGGACCCCCGAGCGCCACGAGGCCGAGCGCGACGTGGACCGTGAGGAGCCCCAGGGCGACCGTCACCAGTCGCCGCGCCGAGAGGCCGGCGAGCAGCGGCACCGCCAGCCCGGCGAGCGCATAGGCGCGCAGCACGTCGTTGCTGGCAAGGAGGGTCGCATGGACGAGACCGATCGCGAACAGCACGATCATCCGCGCATAGTGGGGCCGCCACGGGTGCCCCGGCCGCCCGGGCTCGCCGCGCTCGATCAGGATCAGGCACCCCGCGCCGAACAGCATCGCGAAGAGCGTGCGGAACTTGTCCTCGACGAAGACGAAGCTCGCCAGCCACACCCAGTAGTCCGCCGGGCCGACCCCGCCATAGGCGAGCGGGTTGTAGTAGGCCGGCCCCGGCATCGCGAAGGCCATGACGTTCATGCCGACGATGCCGATCACGGCAATGCCCCGGAGCGCGTCGAGCGCGAGGATGCGTTCAGCGGGGGGAGGGGCGGGTGCCGTCACGGGGCGATAGGTAGCCTATCTGCCGCCTTGTCGTAGAGGATTTCTTGGAGGTCGGCGCAGGCCCACCCCTAACCCCTCCCGCAGGCGGGAGGGGGACATATTGGCGCTGATAACTCCCCTCCCGCCTGCGGGAGGGGCAGGGGGTGGGCCTGTCCGGCACCACCCCGATCAAATCAGCCCAGCGCAGCTTTCAGATCATCGACGAGGTCGAGCCGCTCCCAGGGGAAGAAGTCCCCCTCGGGAGCGCGGCCGAAGTGGCCGTAGGCGGCGGTCGGGCGATAGATCGGCTTGTTGAGGCCGAGGTGGGTGCGGATCGCGCGCGGGGTCAGCCCGCCCAGCTTGGCGATGCCGAGGATCGCCTGCTCGATCTTGTCGTCTCCGACGGTGCCGGTCTCGTGCGTGTCGACATAGAGGCTCAAGGGCTTCGACACGCCGATCGCATAAGCGATCTGGATGGTGCAGCGCGTGGCGAGGCCAGCCGCAACCACGTTCTTGGCGAGGTAACGGGTGATGTAGGCCGCCGAGCGGTCGACCTTGGTCGGGTCCTTGCCGCTGAAGGCGCCGCCGCCGTGCGGGGCCGCGCCGCCATAGGTGTCGACGATGATCTTGCGCCCCGTGAGTCCCGCGTCGCCATCCGGCCCGCCGATCTCGAAGGTGCCGGTCGGGTTGATGAAATACTCGGTATCGCGCAGCAGCACCGGCGGGATCACCTCGGCAACCACCTTCTTCACATAGGCCTCGAGCTCGGCCTGCTTGGCCGGATCGTTCTCGTCATAGCCTGGCTTGTGCTGGGTCGAGACGACCACCGCGGTCGCCGCCACCGGCAGCGAGCCTTCGTAGCGCAGGGTCACCTGGCTCTTCGCGTCGGGTTCGAGGAAGGGGGCGACGCCCGAGTGGCGGTCGGCGGCCATGCGCTCGAGTATCTTGTGGCTATAGTAGAGCGTCGCCGGCATCAGCCCCGGGGTCTCGTCGGTGGCATAGCCGAACATGATGCCCTGGTCGCCGGCGCCCTCGTCCTTGTTCTCGCCCGCGTCCACGCCTTGCGCGATGTGCGCCGACTGGCCGTGCAGGCGGTTGATGAACTCGAACTTCTCCCAGTGGAAGCCGTCCTGTTCGTAGCCGATGCGCTTCACCGTCTCGCGCACGGTCCGCTCAATCTCTTCCTGCGCGCCTTCGGCCCATTCGCCGTTCTCGTAGACGCCCTTGCAGCGGATCTCGCCCGCCAGCGCGACGAGCTGCGTGGTGGTCAGCGTCTCGCAGGCGATGCGCGCTTCGGGGTCCTTGGAGAGGAACAGGTCGACGATCGCGTCGGAAATCTGGTCGGCGACCTTGTCGGGGTGGCCTTCGGACACGCTTTCGGAAGTGAACAGGTAATCGGTGCGCATGAGTCCCCCGAGGAGCTGAAAGTGGACGGTTCCGCGCCGGATAGGGCACCTTATAGAGATATAAGGAAACCTTTATGTCCGCGCTCTGCCCTCTCGCCCTAGCCGCGCGCGCGGACGAGCGCAAGCACTCTCGGTCCCAGCCACCGCTGGGCGAGGCCGAGCGCGATCAGCAGCGCCGCCCAGGCGAGGGTGAGGCCGTGGCCGAACCGCGCGAACAGGGTCGGCGAGGCGGCGGCGGGGACGAGTCCCTCGAGCTTGTCGGCTTTGCCGACGCCGATCGCCCCGCGCACCACGCCGCGCGGGTCGATCACCGCGCTGATCCCGGTGGTGGTCGAGCGCAGCACCGGCAGGCCCTCCTCGATCGCGCGCATCCGCGCCTGCGCGAGGTGCTGCGGCGGGCCCCATGTGCCGAACCAGCCATCGTTCGAGGGGTTGAAGATGTAGTCGGGCCGGTTGTCATCCTCGGCGACCGCGCCCGAGAAGACGATCTCGTAGCAGATCATCACCCCCGCCTTGCCGTGCACACCCAGGTCGAGCGTGCGCGGGCCGGGGCCGGGGAGGTAGTCGATGCTCCCCGCCACCAGCCGCGAGAGGCCGAGCGGTTCCAGCAGCGGGCGCAGCGGCAGGTATTCGCCATAGGGCACGAGGTGCGCCTTGTCGTATCCGGCGAGGATGGTGCCCTTGCCGTCAAGCGCCATCACCGAATTGCGCGCGCTCACCGCCGCCGGGATGCCCGAGGCGTTGGCGCCGATGTTGAGGTTGACGACCCCGGTGAGCAGGGTCGATTGCGGGCCGATGACCCTGCCGATGCGCCGCCGCGCCTGAACCGGGTCGCCCCCGGCGGTCATCTGGAGATAGTAGCGTTCGGGGTAGCCCTCCTCGAGGTAGTCGGGGAGCGCGCTTTCGGGCCACAGCACGATCCGCGAGCGGTTGCCGCCAGGCGCGGTGAGGCGGGTGAGGCGGGCGAACTGCTCCTCGAACTTGGACCCGTCGTTGATCTCGGACTGGGGGATATGGGGCTGGACGAGGGTGTAGCGGATGTCGCTATCTGCCGATGGTGTGGCAGGGACAAGCATGATCGCCGTCACCGGCACCAGCGGCACGATCAGGTCCGCCGCGCGTCTGCGGGTGATCGCGTGGAGCACGCCGCAACCCAGCAGCACCGCCACGCCGGAGAGCGCATAGGTGCCGAGCCACGGGAGCAGTCGGGCCGCCCCTGGCGTGTCCCACCCGCCCAGTAGCATCAGCCCCAAGGGCGGCCAGGGGTAGCCGGTGAACACCCAGCCGCGCGCCCATTCGGTGACGATCCACACCCCCGCCAGCACCAGCCCGAAGGCCCACAGCGGGCGCTTTTTGGCCAGCAGGTGCGCGGCGAGCGCGGCGAAGGCGGGATACCACGCAAGATAGACGCACAGCAGCGGCACCGCCGCCCAGCCGAGCACCTCGGGCATCTTCGCCTGGTGAGTGAAGGCGGTCGCGATCCAGTTGTTGGCGAGCGTCAGGTGCGCCCAGCCGAACCACCAGCCGCGCCACAGCGCGCTGCGCCAGCTTGTCGCGGTGTGGATCAGCCACACGAACCCGGCCAGCGCCACAAGGCCCAGCGGCCAGAGGTGCAGCGGCGGATAGGCGCAGGCGGCAATCAGCCCCAGCACCACGGCGGCAAGCGCCGGTCGGCGCTGGGCGAGCGCCGTGACCGCGGCGAGCCGCTCGATCATCGCGGATTACTCGACGGTTTCGAGCGCGCCGTCGTTGTCACCGGCATGGGCGCCGCCGGCATCGTCGCCGCGGATCGAGGGCGGCAGGATCGAGGAATCGATGCCCGCCGGCCCATCGCCCTGATCGGCATTGCGCGGCTTGCGACCGCGTGCCGGCTTGGGCTCGGCCCGTTCGGCGCGCTTGCGTTCGGGGCGCTCGGCACGCTCTGCGCGCTCGGGACGCTCGGGACGCTCCTGACGTTCCCCGTCGCGCCCGCTCTCTCTGGGCTTGCGCTGGCGGCGCTGGCGCGGGGCACGATCGTCGCGCCCGTCATCGCCCGCATCGGTCTGCGGCGTGTCGCGATCGGTCGTCAGGAAGGGTTCGCCCTCCTGCCCCGGCTCGCCTTCGGCGATATTGCCATTCGCGTAGGGCTCGCCCTCGCTGTCCTGCACGCGCGGGCCGCGATCGGCGCGGCGGCCGCGGTCGAAGTCGAAATCGTCCTCGCCGTAGTCCTCGACCTGCTCGCGATCATCGCCGCGCCGACCGCCGCGCTGCTCGTCCGCGCGGGCCTTGTTGTCGGCGATCACGCGGAAATAGTGGTCGGCGAACTGGAGGTAGTACTCCATCTGCACCCGGTCGCCATTGTGCTGGGCGTCCTGCGCGAGCTTCTTGTACTTGTCGAGCATCTGCGGGGCGTTGCCGCGCGCCCGGCTGTCGATCCGGTTCAGTTGCGCGCCGTTGCCGCCCTGGTTGCGGTTGCCACGGCCACGACGCCGGTTGTTGCGATTGTTATTCAAGGAATAAAGTTCCTTATCAGCGACCTGGCGCGAGAGTACTCCCAAACGCGCGGTCAACAGACCCCTTGCCCATGCGCCACGCCTGGCCGTGCCGTAAGCATGCCGCGTGCTCCGCGCTGCGAGCGACCGGGGGCGTGCCCTGACGGCCGTATCCGCTGAGTTTAGGAGCTCGGCCTAGCAACTTGCGCCCTTCGCAGGTCGTCTGGCCTGACACCGACGTAGCGACCCGCAAGCGGTTTGCCAAGCCTTCGCCTGCGCTTTTCTCTAATCGAGCAGCAAGGCGCGCGCACGCCCGGCAAGGTCGCGGCGCAAGGTGACGGCGAAGCCGGCCGCGGCGGCGATGGCCGAGACCGCCTCGGCCTGCTGCGCGCCGATCTCGAATATGGCCACGGCCCCCGGGTTCATCAATGGGCGCAGCCGCGGGATGAGGAGGCGATAGTCGTCGAGCCCCTCCGGCCCGGCGAAGAGCGCGCTCGCCGGCTCGAAATCGCGCACCTGCCGGTCGAGCGCGGCGGCCTCCTCGACATAGGGCGGGTTGCACAGGATGAGGTCGAAGGTGCCGAGATCGTCGGCCCAGCCGCGGGTGCGCCAGTCGTGCAGACACCATGCGCTACGCTCCGCCAGCCCCAGCGCGGCGGCATTGCCCTTAGCCACCGCGAGCGCTTCCGGCGAGGCGTCGATGCCGAGGCCGGTCCAGCCGGGGCGGTTCGCCAGCAGCGCGAGCAGCAGCGCCCCCGACCCGGTGCCGAGGTCCACTGCGCGTCCCTTGGGCCCGGCGCGCTCCAGCGCGGCTGCGATGAGCGTCTCGCTGTCGCCGCGCGGAATGAGGGTGGCCGGGGTGACCTTGAGGGTGAGCCCGTAGAACTCGGCCGCACCGGTGATGTAGGCGACCGGCTCGCAGGCAGCGCGCCGCTCGACCAGCGCGGCGAAGCTTGCGGGCGCAGGGTCGCGCATGGCGCGCAGCAGCATGTCCGAGCGGCCCATCCCCAGCGCGTGGGCCATCAGCAGCTCGGCATCGAGCCGAGCGGTGTCGCTCGTGAGCGCGAGGCGCCCGGCGGCGGCGCGGATCGCCTCGCCGACGGTCATTCAGGATTCCGTTCGTGCTGAGCTTGTCGAAGCACCGTTCTTCTTCCTCACGCCCAGACCAACAGAGAGACGGCCCTTCGACCAGCTCAGGCGAACGGGGGCGGTTCCTATTCCGCCAGCGCCGCCAGCCGCTTGCCCTCGTCCTCGGCGATCAGGGCATCGACCAGTTCGGCGAGGCCCGGTCCGGCGAGCACTTCCTCGAGCTTGTGCAGGGTCAGCCCGATGCGGTGATCGGTGACGCGTCCTTGCGGGAAATTGTAGGTGCGGATGCGCTCGGAGCGGTCCCCGCTGCCGACCATCGCGCGCCGCGCCTCGGCCTCGGCGCCCTGGGTCGCCTCGCGCTGGGCGTCGTAGAGCCGCGTCCTCAGCACCTGCATCGCCTTCTCGCGGTTCTTGTGCTGGGAGCGCGCGTCCTGGCAGGTGACCACGGTGCCGGTGGGGAGGTGGGTGATGCGCACCGCCGAATCGGTGGTGTTGACGTGCTGGCCCCCGGCGCCGGACGCGCGGTAAACGTCGATCTTGAGGTCCTTGTCCTCGATCTGGACGTCGACCTCGTCGGGCTCGGGCAGCACCGCGACGGTCGCCGCCGAGGTGTGGATGCGCCCGCCGCTTTCGGTCACGGGGACGCGCTGGACGCGGTGGACGCCGCTTTCGAACTTCAATTTGGCGAAGACGCCCGTGCCGGTGACGTTGGCGATCACTTCCTTGTAGCCGCCGATGTCGCTGGCGGCGATGCTGACCGGCTCGACGCGCCAGCCCTGCTCGGCGGCGTAGCGTTCGTACATGCGGTAGAGATCGGCGGCGAACAGCGCCGCCTCGTCGCCCCCGGTGCCGGCGCGAATTTCGAGCATCGCAGGCTTGGAGTCGGCGGAGTCGCGCGGCAGCAGCGCGATGGCGAGGCGGCGTTCGAGATCGGGGAGGGTGGCCTTGAGGTGGGCGAGCTCCTCCTCGGCCATCGCCTTCATCTCGGGATCGGCGAGCATCTCCGAAAGCCCCGCCATCTCCTCGCGCGCCGCCTTCACCTCCGCCGCGATCTTGGCGACGGGTTCGAGCTCGGCATAATCGCGCGAGGCCCGCACGAACGCCTCGCCCTCGAGCGTTCCGCTCGCCATGCGCGCTTCCAGCTCCGCAAAGCGGTGCGCGATCTGGTCGAGGCGTTCGGGGGGAATTTGCATTTCGGGGCTCTCTTACTCGTCATGCTGAACTCGTTTCAGCATCCATTTCTTCGGTTCGGGCCGCGGTGGCGGCGGCGCGATGGACCCTGAAACAAGTTCAGGGTGACGAGAGGGGCTATCGATGGATGCCAAGCACCCCCAGCACGTCGGCCGCGAGATCATCTCCTGAGTAGCGGTGCTCCAAATTGGGCTGAAGCGAAAGAATTACCCGGTGGGAGCGCTTCATGGCTTTGTCGTAGCGCTTCTTCGGCGAGCCTGAGGCGACGAGCTCTGCGGAGTATCCGGCAGACCGGACCGCACGCACGTGTCCAATCGCCTCGGCAAGCCGCGCATCATCCTCAACCACGATGATAAGGTCCGCAGGCGCTTCCTCCCGCGCGCCCACCAGCATCGCCAGCCGCTCGATCCCCGCGGCCCAGCCCACCGCAGGCGTCGGCGCGCCGCCGAGCGACTCCATCAGTCCGTCATAGCGCCCCCCGCCCAGAACCGTGCTCTGGCTACCCAGGGCAGCAGCCGAGGCGCTGCCTGCGTCGGGGATGAATTCGAAGGCGGTGTGGCGGTAGTAGTCGAGGCCGCGCACGAGGCTCTCCGCGCGCGCCCACTTCACACCCGCCGCATCGAGCCCGCCAGTGACGGCGGCGAAGAAGGCGCTCGCCTCGTCCGACAGGAAGGCGTCGATCTTGGGCGCGTCCGCCAGAAACGGCTTGTCCCTCGGGTCCTTCGAATCGAGGATACGCAGCGGGTTCTTCTCCAGCCGCTCCTGCGATTCCTCGGAAAGCTGATCCTTCACCGCGCGGAAATAGTCGATCAAAGCCGCCCGCCACGCCTCGCGGCTCGCGGCGTCGCCCAGGGTGTTGAGGTGCAGGGTCACGTCCGCGATCCCCAGCTCCTTGAGCAGCTGGTCCGCCATCGCCAAGAGCTCCACATCGGCCTGCGGCTCGGCAGCGCCGATCACCTCGGCGTCGATCTGGTGGAACTGGCGGTAGCGGCCCTTCTGCGGGCGCTCGTAGCGGAACAGGGGCCCGTGGGTCGCGACCTTCAGGGGCGCATATTGCTGCCAGCCGCCCGTCAGGTAGGCGCGGGCGATCCCGGCGGTGAATTCGGGGCGCAGGGTCAGGCTCTCGCCCCCGCGGTCCTCGAAGGAATACATCTCCTTCGAGACAACGTCGGTCGTCTCGCCCAAGGAGCGGGCGAAGACCTCGGTCCTCTCGAAGACCGGCATTTCCACCCGGCGGAAGCGGTAGAGGCGGCGGACGCGCTCGAAGGTCTCCACCACGAAAGCGAAGGCCTCGGCTTCGGCGCCGAAGATGTCCTGGGTGCCGCGGATGGCTTGCGGGGTTTTCTTGCTCATTGCGTGCGCGCGATTAGGCTCACGCGGACCCTTTCGCAATCCTGCGACACGCATTAAGGGCTGCGCGCAAGTCGCTTTCCTGCCTCTCATGCCGCGCGCGAAGACACGGCGGCCAACCCACGGGAATATCCATGCGCATCGACAAGATCCCCACCGGCGTCAATCCGCCCGACGATCTCAACGTCATCATCGAGGTGCCCACCGGCGGCGAGCCGGTGAAGTACGAATTCGACAAGGAAAGCGGCGCGCTGTTCGTCGACCGCATTCTCCACACCCCGATGCGCTATCCGGCGAACTACGGCTTCGTGCCGCACACCCTGTCGCCCGATGGCGATCCGCTCGATGCGCTGGTGATCTCGCGCTCGCCCTTCATCCCGGGCTGCGTGGTGCGCGCGCGGCCGATCGGTGTGCTCAACCTCGAGGACGAGCAGGGCGGCGACGAGAAGCTGGTCTGCGTGCCGGTGAACGAGACCTTCCCCTATTATGCCGAGGTGGAGGAAACCACCGATCTGCCCTCGATCATCTTCCAGCAGATCGAGCACTTCTTCACCCATTACAAGGATCTCGAGGCCGAGAAGTGGGTGCGCGTCGGCAAGTGGGGCAACCGGGCCGAGGCGCGCAAGATCACCATCGAGGCGATCGAGCGATGTCGGGGGGCCAGATAGCGAACCCGGCCCCGCAGGTTCGTCCTCGGTGCTGTTGCCGCTGGTCATGCCGCAGGCGCTCAAGCCCGCTGGGCATGAAGCAGCGCGGAGGATGAGCGGCCGGAAGGCCGCTAACGCATCAGAAAACGCTCAGCAGCATCTTGAAGATGAGGGTCAGCCCGAAAGGCAGGCCGATCGCCAGCGACCAGAGCGTGATGACATCGCGGCGGAAGGCGGGGGCGAAGGCCGGATCGACGGCCTGAGCATCGTCCAGATCGGCCCAGCGTTTCTCGAACCAGCGGCATACCGGGATGATTCCGGCCACCAGCACGATCAGCGCGAGGAAGGGCAGCGCGCTCGAGGAACCTTCGGAGAGGGCCTTGACCGTGACGAAGATCTGCAAGGCGGTGTAGGCGAGCAGGCCGTAGGCCACATGGTCGCTCATCGCCTTGCGCCAGTCGCGCTCCCGGGTGAGGGGGCGGGCCCCGATCTCCGCGCGCTCTTTCGAATTCACCATGTCGTGCCACTCCCCGACGGTGTTTCATCTGCCTGTCACTATCGCAAAGCTGTTCGGGAGTTGCAAGGCGGCGCGCGATTCCGCCAGAATATTGCGCGGAACGCACCAGCGGCAGCGCAAGCCGCGGGAATGGCGCGGCGTTTTGTCGGTGAATGCGCCGGCAACGCCCGGCTAAGCAAAAATCCTGCCAAACCCCTGCCGCCCCTTTCCTGTCGTTCGAAGGGTGCTAAAGGTACAGGAACGTCATGAACACCACTGCCATCATCGAACCGCGCGGCGACTCCGTTCCCGCCCAGCCCACCGGCAGCGGGCTCGAGGTGATCTCGATTGCCAAGAGCTACGACAAGCGCTCGGTGCTGAGCGACATCTCGCTCAGCGTCGCCAAGGGCGAGGTGCTCGGGCTGCTCGGTCCCAACGGGGCGGGCAAGACCACCTGCTTCTATTCGATCATGGGCCTGGTGAAGCCCGATTCGGGCCGCATCCTGATGGATGGCGAGGACGTCACCAAGCTGCCGATGTACCGCCGCGCGATCCTCGGATTGGGCTACCTGCCGCAGGAAACGAGCATCTTCCGCGGCATGACGGTGGAGCAGAACATCGCCTGCGTGCTCGAGATGGTCGAGCCCGACAAACAGGTTCGCGCCAGCGAGCTGGAACGTCTGCTCGGCGAATTCGGCCTCACGCGCCTGCGCGAATCGCCCGCGATGGCGCTTTCGGGGGGGGAGCGGCGGCGCTGCGAGATCGCCCGCGCGCTGGCGGCCAAGCCCTCGATCATGCTCCTCGACGAGCCCTTCGCGGGGATCGACCCGCTCTCGATCAGCGACATCCGCGACCTCGTGAAGGATTTGAAGCAGCGCGGCATCGGGGTGCTGATCACCGACCACAACGTCCGCGAGACGCTCGACATCGTCGACCGCGCCTGCATCATCTACGGCGGGCAGGTGCTGTTCGCTGGCTCCCCGCAAGAACTGGTCGCCGATGAAAACGTGCGGCGGCTCTATCTCGGCGAGAGCTTCACGCTTTAGCGCGGCGCAGGCATGGCATTAGGCCCCCGCCTCGACATCCGGCAGACCCAATCGCTGGTGATGACGCCGCAATTGCAGCAGGCGATCAAGCTGCTGGCCGCCTCCAACCTCGAAATCGAAAGCTTCATCGCCGAGGCGCTCGAGGCCAATCCGCTGCTCGACACGGGCGGCCCTGCCGAGTCGGGCGAGCCGGAGCGGATCGAGGTGGCGACCCCCGCCGGCGAGGACGTGCCCGCCGATCAGCTGATGCTGGCGGGCGGGGGCGAGGGGGACGCGCCGCTCGATCTTGCTGCGGTCGACCGCGACTGGGACACCGGCGACGGCGCGGCGCCGGCCCTGCGTGATGCCGAATGGGGCGCGGCGGCCGGCGGCACGGCGGGCGACTTCGACGAACTGCCCGACTGGGAGCAGCTGCGCGCCGCCGAGGTGACGCTCGCCGAGCATCTTGAGGCGCAGGTCGGCACGCTCACCGACGATCCGCGCACGGCCTTCATCGCGCACCACATCATCGGGTTGCTCGACGATGCGGGCTATCTCGAGATCCCGCTCGAGGAGGTCGCGACCGACCTCGGCGTCGAGCTGTTCGAGGCCGAGGCCGGGCTCGCTCTGGTGCAGTCGCTCGACCCCTCGGGCGTCGGCGCGCGCAGCCTTGCCGAATGCATCGCCATCCAGGCGCGCGAGGCGGACCGCTACGATCCCTGCATGGCGGCGCTCATTTCCAACCTCGATCTCGTCGCGCGCGGCGAAGTCGAGCGGCTGAAGCGCCTGTGCCGGGTCGACGACGAGGACTTCGCCGACATGCTGCGCGAGCTGCGCGGCTACAACCCGCGCCCCGGCCTCGCCTTTGCCCCTTCCGACGCCGGGACGGTGGTGCCCGACATTCTCGTCACCGCCAACGCGGCCGGCGGCTGGGACATCGCCATCAACGAGGACACGCTCCCCCGCCTGATCGTCAATCGCGGCTACTATGTCGAACTCAACGCCGGGGCGACCAGCCGCGAATCGCAAGGGTGGCTCAAGGAAAAGCTCGCCGATGCGCACTGGCTGATCCGCGCATTGGACCAGCGGCAGAAGACCATCCTCAAGACCGCCGCGGCGATCGTTAAGCAGCAGGACGGATTCTTCCGCCGCGGCGTCGCCGAACTGCGCCCGCTGACCTTGCGCGAGGTGGCCGAACAGATCGGGATGCACGAAAGCACCGTCAGCCGGGTGACCAGCAACAAGTATCTCGCTTGCGCGCGCGGCACGTTCGAACTGAAGTATTTCTTCACCAGCGGGGTCGCGTCGGCCGATGGCGAGGGCGCGTCCTCTGCGGCGATCAAGGCGCGCATCAAGGCGCTGATCGATGCCGAGGGACCGAAGAACATCCTTTCCGATCAGCAGCTTGCCGACATGCTCCAGAAGGAGGGCTTCGATCTCGCCCGGCGCACGGTCGCCAAGTATCGCGAGGCGATCGGGCTGGGATCGAGCGCCGAGCGCCGCCGCGCGAAGAAGCTTGCCAGGGTCTCCTAGCACTTTCCCGCAGGCGACGCGGCCCCCGCGGCGGGGTATGCCTGTCCCGCAGCGGGCCGCAGACACTGTGACTCGAAAGACTCACCGGCAAATCGTTAACGCTCTAAACGTCTTATTAACCTTTCTCGGTGAGAAGTGGCGTGGTTAACAGGCGGCAACCTCTCCTAAGCGGGGGTTACCAGGGGTAAGACAGGGGTTCCAGCAATGCGCGTTCTGCTGATCGAAGACGAACCGACCACCGCCAAGGCGATCGAGCTGATGCTCACCACCGAAGGCTTCAACGTCTATTCGACCGACCTCGGCGAAGAGGGCTTGGACCTCGGCAAGCTGTACGATTACGACATCATCCTGCTCGACCTGAACCTGCCCGACATGCATGGCTATGACGTGCTCAAGAAGCTGCGCGTCGCCAAGGTGCAGACCCCGGTGCTGATCCTTTCGGGCATTTCCGAAATGGATTCGAAGATCCGCTCGTTCGGCTTCGGCGCTGACGATTACGTGACCAAGCCGTTCCACCGCGAGGAACTGGTCGCGCGCATCTATGCCGTGGTGCGCCGTTCGAAGGGCCACTCGCAGTCGGTGATCCGCACCGGCAAGCTCGCCGTGAACCTCGATGCCAAGACGGTCGAAGTGGACGGCGCGCGAGTGCACCTCACCGGCAAGGAATACGCGATGCTCGAGCTGCTCAGCTTGCGCAAGGGCACGACGCTGACCAAGGAAATGTTCCTCAACCACCTCTACGGCGGGATGGACGAACCCGAGCTCAAGATCATCGACGTGTTCATCTGCAAGCTGCGCAAGAAGCTCTCGCTGGCCTGCGGCGGTGACAACTACATCGAGACCGTGTGGGGCCGCGGCTACGTGCTGCGCGACAGCGAGACCGAGGTCGAAGCGGCGTAACCATTTAGTTTCTTCGGCGGCCGAAGATGTCGTCGCCTTCTGCGATATTCAGAAGCTCTGAAAACACATATACTGCTGGGGATCGACCGGCTGCTGGGATAATCTCGCCGAGCATTCCGTTCTCGCGGAGTGCGCGAATGATTGTGCGGGCAGTCGGTCCGGGGATTTGGACCGACTGAATAAAGTCTGGGGTCGTGAAGATTGGCCTTTGGAATAGCCAATCGAGTGCGCGAACGGCGTATTGCGAATGGGTCACGTCCACGACCCAGTCACGCTTGCGTTGATGCAAATCCAAGATCGCTTGCGCTTTGCCAGTATTCAGTTCTGCTTGGGTTATGATCCCTTGTAGGAAGAAGGCGATCCACCCTGTCCAATCTCCGTTCTCGGAAATTGCTAGTAATCGAGCATAATATTCGTCTCGATTCCTCTCAAGAAAATCTGATAAATAAAAATTTGGCGCGGACAGCAATCCGTGAGCATACATGAACAAAGGAATAAGCAGTCTGCCCAGGCGTCCATTGCCGTCAAGGAAAGGATGGATAGACTCGAATTCTGCGTGAACGATAGCCAGTTGAACGAGTCGGTCGATGGCATCAGCGTGTATGTATTGCTCCCAAGCATCCATTGCATCCGCCAAGATGTCTGCGCCTGGGGGGACGAAACGGGCTTGCTCGATGGTGCACCCATCAGGGCCGATCCAGTTCGGAATTCGGCGATATTCCCCTGGATCTTTGTTCCTGCCCCGCACTCCGTCCATTAGGACTCGATGCGTAGACTTAAGCAGCCTCTGCGCTAGCGGCATGCCTTCCTGCATTTGTTTAGTCGCATGATTAAGCGCAGCGCGATAATTCAGCACTTCGCGAGCATCCGCCTTCTTCGGTGTGCTCTCGTCAAAGAGATTTCCTTGCGCCTCAAACTCGAGGACCTCCCCCAAGGTCACTTGGGTACCTTCGATTTTGCTTGAAAGAACCGCTTCCCGATTCGTCAGAGGTGAGAGCAGGATGTTCCGATTTGGAATGCCAGCCAAGACGCCCTCATAGCGCGCGATAGCCGCGTTAGCTGGCCCAACTAGGGGGAAAAGTGTTGCCAAGTCGATCCCGGCGGGCGGGAACTGTCCTTGGCGGTAGTTTACCGGCAATGGAATGAGCCTCCCGATTTGATGATCGTTCGTTCGAAACAACCGACTTTGATGATCGCAAGTCAGCGTTTCGCTTACATCAAGCGACTTTGTGTTCAAAGCGCGATCATCAAAGCCGAACATTGCAACGCGAGGGCAACGTCGTGATTGACCCTTGCGTAGCCTCCTGCCAATCGCCCGCGCCATGACGGCATTCAAGGAAGGCGATCCGACCACCATCGCGCGGCTTTACGGCCGCAGCGTCGGCAAGAAATTGCGCAAGTATCAGCAGGGCCTCGTCGACAACCTCCTCCCGCAAATCGCCGTGCCGGCCGAGGGGCCGGTGACGAGCGCAGCGCTGTTCGGCGATGATCGCCCGCTCCATTTCGAAATCGGCTTCGGCGGCGGCGAGCACCTCGCCTACCGCGCCAACCTCCTCCCCGATCACGGCTTCATCGGCGCCGAGCCCTTCGTCAACGGCGTCGCCCAGGCGCTCACCCAAATCGCCGACCAGCGGCTTGCCAACATCCGCCTCCACCACGGCGATGCGCTCGAGGTGCTCAGCCGCCTCCCCGACGGCGCGCTGACGATGCTCTACCTCCTCCACCCCGATCCCTGGCCCAAGGCGCGCCACGCCAAGCGGCGGATGATGAACGACGGGCCGGTCAGGCTCTTCGCGCAGAAGATGAAGCCCGGCGGGGAATTCCGCTTCGGCACCGATCACGCGGTCTACCTGCGCCATGCGCTGATGGTGATGCAGCGCCACCGCGACCTGTTCGACTGGGTGGTCGAGAAACCCGCCGACTGGCAGGCCCGCCCCTCCGGCTGGCCCGAGACCCGCTACGAGCACAAGGCGAGGCACGTCTACGGCCACGAGGTCTGGTACTTCCGGTTCCGCCGCAAGTGATCGACGTGTCCCCGCCCGGCCTGCCGCGTTGCGCCCGGCCGTGCGAGGTGCGAGAAGGGAGCCGCAGCGGGCAGTGATCGAGCGATTCGAATGCGTTATGCGGATGTCTACCCCTCGGAGGCCTTGCTGCGCAGCTTCGACGTGCTGCGGCCGCGCGCCGCCGATCTCCTCAATCTCGAGTTCTTCGAGGCGGAACCGGCCGGCATGCAGGAGGCGGTGTTCGACCAGCACCATCTCCTCCTCAACCTCAACGAGCGCGAGCACCGGGTCGAGAACCGCCGCGACGGCACCCTGCGCGACTTCACCTACCGGCTGCACGAAATCGTCCTGACGCCCGCCGGCATCCGGTCGGGCTGGTACTGGCACGCCCGCTCCAAGGTCATCGTCATCACCATCGAGCCGGCCAAGCTCGACCGCTTCGCGCGCGCGGAGCTCGGCCTGATCCTGACCGATCGGCAGCTGCGCGACGTGCCCCAGGCGCATGACCCCGAACTGTGCGGGTCCGGCGTGATGCTGCTCGACGCGCTGCGGCTCGGGGGGGCATCCTCCGAGGTCGTCTACGAAAGCCTCTCGCGCGTCTTCCTCGTCAAGCTGCTGCAACGCTACGGCGAGGAGCGGCACGAGGCGCTCGAACTCGCGCGCGGCTTCACCGCGCAGGCTTACAAGCGGGTGCTCGACCATGTCGCCGAGAATTTCGGCCAGCCGATCGCGATCGAGGATCTGGCGCGGGTCGCGGGCCTCAGCACGGCGCATTTCTCGCGCCTGTTCCGGCAGACGCTCGGCGACACGCCCTACCAGTTCGTCATGGACTACCGGGTCGAGCGCGCCAAGCAGATGCTTGGCGACCGGGAGCGGCCGCTGATCGACGTCGCGCTCGCCTGCGGGTTTTCCGATCAGCCGCACTTCACCCGCATCTTCAAGCGGCTGACCGGAAGGACTCCGAGGGAATGGCGGTCCCAGCCCGCGGCGCCGAAGGACCTGCGCGAATAGCAGGATCGTTCAAAAGCTTCCGATACATCTTCAAGCTGCCCGGCGCGGCGCCGGGTACACCATCCTCACCCCACGCAATCACGCGAGAAGGAGTGAGACGATGACGACCCCGCTTACCACCGCCACCCCTGCCGCCGCCGCCACGGCCGAGCGGGTCGCCTTCGGCAGCGCCGGCGACGAACTGGTCGGCGAGCTTTACCTCCCCGGCGGCTACCGTCCCGGCGAGCGCCTGCCGGCCGTTATCGTGACCGGCGCGTGGATGACGGTGCGCCAGCAGATGCCCGCCCGCTACGCCCGTGAACTCGCCGACCGGGGCTACGCCGCCTTCGTCTTCGACTTCCGCGGCTGGGGCGAGAGCGGCGGGACGCGCCGCCAGTTCGAGGACCCGGCGGCCAAGATTGCCGACATCGCGGCCGCGGTCAGCTACCTTGCGACCCGCAGCGAGGTCGACGCGGATCGCATCGGCGGGCTCGGGATCTGCGCCAGCGCCGGCTACATGGTGACCGCCGCCGCCGACACCCCGCAGATGCGCTCGGTCGCGCTGGTCGCGCCCTGGCTGCACGACCGGGAGATCGTGCTCGCAACCTACGGCGGCGCCGAAGGGGTCGCGAAGCTCGAGGCGGCGGGGGATGCCGCCGAAGCCGAATACCGCCGGACCGGCGCGCAAAGCTTCGTGCCCGCCGCCAGCCTCACCGATGCGCGCGCGATCATGTTCCAGGTGCCCTACTACACCGAGGCGGACCGCGGCATGATTCCCGCATGGCGCAACGCGGTCGATGCGTCCTTCTGGCGCGGCTGGCTCGGCTTCGACGCGATCGCCGCCGCCCCGCGCCTCGCCCAGCCCTTCCTGATGGTCCACAGCGATGCCGCCGCGATCCCGCAGGGCGCCCGCCGCTTTTACGCGCAGCTGACCGGACCGAAGCAGGAACTGTGGCTCGAGAATGTCGGCCAACTCGACTTCTACGACCGCGACCAGCCCGTCACCGCCGCCGCCGATGCCGTCGCCCGGCACTTCGCTGAGACGCTGTGATGCGCCCGCTCAAGACCACCATCCTTGCAGGAGTTTTTGCCATGTCCCAGACCGTCACCGCCGCCCCGGCCCTCGCCACCCCTTCGCCCACCACCCAGCCGGCCGTTTCGCCCGACGCGGCGGCTATCGCCACCATGGTCGAGAGCGTCGCGACCCTTGCCGACCGGCACGATTTCGATGCGCTCGAGGGGCTCTACGCCCCCGAGGTGCGGGTCGACTACACCAGCCTTGCCGGCGGCGAGCCCGAAGTGGTCAGCCCGCAGGCGCTGATGGCCCGCTGGGCAGGCGTGCTCCCCGGCTTCGAGCGCACCCGCCACGCGCTTTCCGATGTCGCGGTGAAGGTCGCGGGCGACCTGGCCACGGCAACCGCGCAGGTCGTTGCCGATCACTGGCGCGGCGCAGGCCACTGGCAGGTGCGCGGCCACTATGCCTACGAGCTGGTGCGCGACGGGGGCGAGTGGCGGATCGCCGCGCACGCCTTCGCCGTCACCGGCGAGGCGGGCAGCCGCGCCATCCTCGCCGCCGCCGCCGAGGCCGCCGCGCGCGAGCCGGTCGCCTATCTCCGGCGCCGGCAGGCCCGCCAGGTGGTGATGGACTTCCTGACCGGGCTCGAGGACAAGGATATGGCGCGGGTGAACGGCGTGTGGGCCGAGGATGCGGTGCAGGAGATGCCCTATGCGCCCGCCAATTTCCCGAGCCGGGTCGTCGGCAGGCAGGCGCTGATCGCGCAATATGCCGGCTGGCCGCAGAACGCCGGCAAGGCGCGCTTCACCGACGGCATCCGTTTCTATCCTGCTCAGGACCCCGACATCGTCCTCGTCGAATACCACGGCATTTCCGAAATCGTGCCGACCGGGCGGACCTACGACCAGCGCTACATCGGCGTGTTCCACATCGAGGCTGGGAAGATCACGCTGTTCCGCGAATATTTCGATCCCACCGTCTTCGCTCACGCCTTCGCGCTGAACGAGGGCGGAGATTTCTTCGAGCGGCAGTGAACTCCCGCCCGGCGCTGCCTCGTGACGGCACGCGCCCTGTCCCGCCTCAGCCACGGCTCCGCGCGGACCTCGGAACATGATGGGGGCCGGGAGGGTCAGGTCCCGCTCGGGGGCGGCCCAACCGGAGACTACCCACAATGACCATCACCACGCTCAAGGATCTCTACATCGACCAGCTGCAGGACCTCTACAGCGCGAACCGCCAGGCGGCGCAGGTCACGCGCGAGCTGAAGGAGGCGGCGCATTCGGACCAGCTCCGCAAGGCGCTCGGCGCCGGGGTCAACGGCATCGAGGAGGGCATGGCACAGTTGAAGACCCTGATCGAGAACCATGAGGCCAACCCGCGCGGCGAGCATTGCCGCGGCATGGAAGGCCTCGTGGCCGAAGCGCGCGCCCACGGGATCGATGCCGATTTCGCGGACGAGGACGTGCGCGATGCCGCGATCATCGCCCAGTATCAGCGGATGAGCCACTACGGAATCTCGGGCTACGGCACGGCCTGCGCCTTCGCCCGGCGGCTCGGGCTGGATGAGGACGCCGCGGTGCTACACCGCTGCCTCGAGAACACCCGCGGCGGGGACGAGCACATGACCAGAATCGCCTCGGGCGAAGTCAACCCGGCCGCCGCCGAGGCGTGACGCTGAAGCGCGCCCGGCCGCACCCGTCGCCGGGCGCGCTTAAGCCCCCTCAGCCGAGCGCGGCGATCAGGGCCGCGGCGTCGCCTGCGTCGTTGTAGAGGTGCGGCGTCACCCTCAGGGAACGCCCGCGCAGCGACACGTGGACCTGCCGCGCGGCGAGCCTCTCGGTGAGCCCCACAGGCACCTCGCCCGGGAAGCCGAGCGAGAGGAAGTGCGGCGCGCGGGTGCCGACCGGCGCAGCGTCGAACCCCAGCGTGGCCGCCTGCGCGGCGATCGCCTCGGTCTGCGCGGCGAGACTGGCAGCAATCGCCTCCACCCCGAATTCGAGCAGGAAATCGATTCCCGCGCTTGCCCCGAGCAGCAGCGGCGGATTGGACTTCTCCCCCATGTCGAAGCGCCGCGCGCCGGGCTGGAAATCCTCGCGGTAGTCGACGAGGCGCGAGAAATCCTCGGAGCCTGCGCGGTTGATCCAGTTGTGCTCGATCGGCACGCCGCCGTGATGGCGGGGGGCGGCGTAGAGCATCCCGATGCCGTAGGGTCCCATCAGCCACTTGTAGCACGCAGCGACCGCGAAATCGGGCTGCACCGCGGCGAAATCGATCGGCATCGCGCCCAGCGACTGCGTGAGGTCAAGCACCAGCGCCGCCCCGACCGTGCGGCACTTCGCGCCGACCGCGACGAGATCGACCACCCGCCCGTCGGCCCAGTGGCACTGCGGCACGGCGACGATGGCTGTGTCGGCGCCGATCGCGTCCAGCACCGCCTCGCTCCAGCAGCTCTGCGAGGGGCGGCTCACCGCCCGCACCTCCCCGCCGTGCCGCGCGGCAAGATCGCGCCAGACATAGACGTTGGAGGGGAACTGGTCGGCCAGCGTGACGACGGTCTGCCCGCGCGCCAGCGGCAGGTTGGCCGCCGCCACCGCGAGGCCATAGCTCGCCGAAGGGACGATCGCGACGCAATCTTCTCCCACCCCCGCCAGCCGCGCCGCACGCGCGCGAAAGTGCTCGGCGAGGGTGAAGAAATCCGCCGGGCGATAGGTCCAGGGGCTGGCCTTCAGCCGCGCGGCCCCCTCTATCGCCGCCACCACCTCGTTGGCGAGCGGTGCCATATAGGCGCAGTTGAGGTAGTGCACGTCGCCGGGGATCGCGAAGCGCGCGCGCTGCGAGGGGATCATCGCCTCAGCCAACCACCCCCGCGCTCGCCAGTACGGCGAGGGTGAGGACGTCGGGCACGCTCGCGGTCATCGGCACGATCTGGACGGGCTTCTCCACGCCCAGCAGCATCGGACCGATCGTGGCGTTGCTGCCGAGCTCGCGCAACAGCTTGGCCGACAGGTTCGCCGATTGCAGCCCCGGCATGATCAGCACGTTGGCCGGACCCGACAGGCGGCTGAACGGATAGAGCGCCATCACCTTGGGATTGAGCGCGGCATCGGGCGCCATCTCGCCTTCGTATTCGAAGCCCGGGTCTTCGCGGTCGAGGATCGCCACCGCCGCGCGGATGTTGTCGAGCCACTGGCCGGAAGGATTGCCGAAGGTCGAATAGGAAAGGAACGCCACCCGCGGCTCGTGCCCCATGCGCTTGGCGACCGCCGCGGTCTCGCGCGCGATGTGGGCAAGCTCCTCGGCATTGGGACGCTCGTTGATGGTGGTGTCGGCGAGGAAGGTGGTGTGGTTCTTGCCGATCATCATGTGGATGCCGAAAGGCAGCGCGCCGGGCTTGTGATCGAGCACCAGGTTCACCTCGCGCACGGTCTGCGCGAAGGTGCGGGTCATGCCGGTGATCATCCCGCCGCCGTGCCCCAGCGCCACCAGCAGCGAGGCGAAGACGTTGCGGTCCTGGTTGACCATGCGCCTGACGTCGCGCTCGGTATAGCCGCGCCGCTGGAGGCGCTTGTAGAGATAGGCGACCATCGCCGGCACGTGCTCGCTGTCGGCGGAGTTCTGGATCTCGAAGCTCCCCGGATCGCCGACCGAAAGCTGGTGCAGCTTGTCGAGCACCGCCTTGGTGCGGCCGACGAGGATCGGCGTGCCGTAGCCGAAATCGCGGAACTGGATCGCGGCGCGCAGCACCACCTCTTCCTCGGCCTCGGCGAAGACCATGCGCTTGGGGTTGGCGCGGGCGATCTCGTAGACGCCCGAGAGCACCGAGGTGGTGGGGTTGAGCCGCGAGCGCAGCTGCATCCGGTAGGCCTCGAAATCGTCGATCCGCGCCTGTGCCACGCCCGAATCCATCGCCGCCTTGGCGACCGCGGAAGAGACCACCTCGATCAGCCGCGGATCGAAGGGGGCGGGGATGATGTAGTCGGTGCCGAACTTGTGGTTCTTGCCATAGGCGGATGCCACCTCCTCGGGCACCTGACGGCGCGCCAGTTCGGCAATGGCGTGCGCTGCGGCGACCTTCATCTCCTCGTTGATGGTGGTCGCCTGCACGTCGAGCGCGCCGCGGAAGATGAAGGGGAAGCCGAGGACGTTGTTGACCTGGTTCGGGAAGTCGGAGCGCCCGGTCGCGACGATCGCGTCGGGGCGGACGGCCTTGGCCTCGTCCGGCATGATCTCGGGCACGGGGTTGGCCATCGCGAAGATGATCGGCTTGTCGGCCATCTTCTCGACCCACTCAGGTCTGAGGGCGCCCGCCGCCGAAAGGCCGAGGAAGATGTCCGCGCCCACCAGCGCCTCTTCGAGGCTGGTCGCGCTGGTCGCGACCGCGTGGGCGCTCTTCCACTGGTCCATGCCGTCGCGGCCCGGGGTGATCGGGCCGGAACGGTCGCACATGATGACGTTTTCGTGGCGCACGCCCATCGCCTTGATCAGCGCAGTGCAGGCGATGGCGGCAGCGCCCGCGCCGTTGACCACGACCTTCACGTCCCTGAAGTCGCGTCCGGTGATGTGACAGGCGTTGAGCAGGCCCGCCGCTGTGATGATCGCGGTGCCGTGCTGGTCATCGTGCATCACCGGGATCTTCATGCGTTCCCGAAGGGCGGCCTCGATGATGAAGCATTCGGGGGCCTTGATGTCTTCAAGGTTGATGCCGCCGAAGGTCGGCTCCATCAGGGCAACGGCGTTGATGAAGGCTTCCGGGTCCTCGGTGGCGAGTTCGATGTCGATCGAATCCACGTCGGCGAACCGCTTGAAAAGCACCGCCTTGCCTTCCATCACCGGCTTCGAGGCCAGCGCGCCCAGGTTGCCGAGGCCAAGGATCGCGGTGCCGTTGGAGATCACCGCGACAAGGTTCGCCTTGGCGGTGTAGCGCGCCGCGAGCGAGGGGTCGCCGGCGATCGCCTCGACCGGGACGGCAACGCCGGGGGAGTAGGCAAGGGAGAGGTCGCGCTGCGAGGTCATCGGCTTGGTGGCGACGATCTCGAGCTTACCGGGGCGGATCGTTTCGTGGTAGAACAGCGCCTCGCGCGCGGTGAAGCCGCCCCTGCCTTGTGTGGCGTTCTCATCGGCCATGTCCCTGATCCCTCTCCTGCGTGCCTGCGACGAACCGGGCCATCGCTTAGCCTCACACTCGGCGATGCGATAGGCGGGAAATGACGCAAGCTCGGGGAAAGCCGAGCGGGCGGACATTCCGAATCGCCCCCGCGGGGTCTAGGCCGAAGCGATGGCCGCGCTCGACGATCCCGCCCCCCCGGCAAAGCCCACGCCGATGATGGCGCAATACCTTGCCTTGCGCGAGGAGGCCGGGGATGCGCTGCTGTTCTACCGCATGGGCGATTTCTTCGAGCTGTTTTTCGAGGACGCCAAGCGCGCCGCCGCGATCCTCGACATCGCGCTCACCACCAGGGGCGAGCACGGGGGCACGCCGATCCCGATGTGCGGGGTGCCGGTGCATTCCGCGGAGAGCTACCTCGCGCGGCTGATCAAGGCGGGCTGCCGGGTCGCCATCGCCGAGCAGGTCGAGACTCCCGACGAGGCCAAGGCGCGGGCGAAGCGCGAAGGGACGCCTTCGTCCAAGGTGCTGGTCGGCCGCGCGATCGTGCGGCTGGTGACGGCGGGAACGCTTACCGAGGAGGCCCTGCTCGAGCCCCGGCGCGCCAATGTGCTGGTCGCGCTGGCGGAGCTGCGCAGCGCGGTGGGGATTGCTGCGGTCGACGTGTCGACGGGCGCGATGGTGCTCGAGGAATGCGCCCCCGATCAGCTCGGCGCGGTGCTGGCGCGGCTCTCGCCCAGCGAGGTGGTGGTGCCCGAGGACTGGCAACACGGCACGGATGAGGCGATCCTGCGCCCGCGTTCGACCTTCGCGAGCGACGCCGGGGCGGAGCGGCTGAAGGCGCTGCACGGGGTCGCCACGCTCGATGCCTTCGGCGCCTTCACCCGCGCGATGCTGGCCGCCGCGGGGGGCCTCGTCGCCTATCTCGACCATGTCGGGCGCGGGAGCCTGCCGCTGCTGCTTCCCCCGGTGCTGCGCGAAAGCGGCGGCACGATGGCGATGGACGCGGCGACACGGGCGAGTCTCGAGATCCTCGAATCCGCCCAGGGAGGCCGTGCGGGGAGCCTGATCGGCGCGGTCGACCGCTGCGTGACCGGTGCGGGATCGCGGCTGCTGGCCGACGACCTGTCGGCCCCGCTGCTCGACGCCGCGGCCATCGAGGCGCGGCTGGCACTGGTGCAGTTCTGGCGCGACCGGCCGATCGAGCGCGCGCGGCTGCGCGAGGGCTTGCGCGCCATCCCCGATCTCGGCCGCGCGCTCGGGCGGGTGGTGGCGGGCCGGGGCTCCCCGCGCGATCTCGGCCAACTGCGCGACGGGCTTGCCGAGGCGGCGCGGCTCCACCACTGGCTGTCCGGCGCGCCCGACCGACCCGCGCTGCTCGACAGCCTCGTCGCTCGCCTGACGGGCCACGGCGCGCTCGCCGATCACCTCGCCCGCGCCCTCGTCCCCGCACCGCCCACCGAGCGCAGCGGGGGTGGCTTCATCGCCGACGGCTACGACGCCGCACTTGACGAATTGCGCAGCGTCTCGGGCGATGCGCGCCGGGCGATCGCGGCGATGGAGGCGCGCTACCGCGAGGAGACCGGGGTCGCCTCGCTCAAGATCCGCCACAACGGGGTGCTCGGCTATTTCATCGAGGTCAGCGCGCGCCATGCCGATGCACTGATGGCGCCGGATAGCGGCTTCACCCACCGCCAGACGATGGCGGGGGCGGTGCGCTTCAATTCGCTGACCCTCCACGAGGAAGCTGCCCGCATCGCCGAGGCGGGGGGTCATGCGCTCGCTTGCGAGGAGGCGCATTTCGCGGCGCTGGTCGCCGAGGTCGTGGCGGCGCGCGAGGCCATCGCCGCGACCGCCGCCGCGCTTGCCCGGATCGACGTCGCCGCAGGCAATGCCGAGCGCGCGGCCGAGGGCGACTGGTGCCGGCCGGAGATCGCCGAGGACGCCGAGCTTGCCATCACCTGCGGGCGGCACCCGGTGGTCGAGGCTGCGCTGGCGCGGACCGGCGAACGCTTTGTGGCGAACGACTGCCGTCTGGCCGAGGACAACCGGCTGTGGCTGATCGGCGGGCCGAACATGGGCGGCAAGTCGACCTTCCTCAGGCAGAACGCGCTGATCGTGCTGCTCGCGCAGGGCGGGTGTTTCGTGCCGGCGGAAAGCGCGCGGATCGGCCTCGTCGACCGGCTGTTCAGCCGCGTCGGCGCGGCGGACAACCTTGCGCGGGGCCGCTCGACCTTCATGGTCGAGATGGTCGAGACCGCCGCCATCCTCGCGCAGGCGACGGCGCAGAGCTTCGTGATCCTCGACGAGGTCGGGCGCGGCACCTCGACCTATGACGGCCTCGCGCTCGCCTGGGCGGTGGCCGAGGCGGTGCACAGCCAGATCCGCTGTCGCTGCCTCTTCGCGACCCACTACCACGAGCTCGCGCGGCTGGCCGAAACCTGCGAGGCATTGAGCCTCCACCACGTCCGCGCGCGCGAGTGGCAGGGCGATCTGGTGCTGCTCCACGAACTCGCCGATGGCCCCGCCGACCGCTCCTACGGCCTCGCCGTGGCGCGGCTCGCCGGGGTGCCCGCGCCGGTGGTGGCGCGCGCCAAGGCGGTGCTTACGAAGCTCGAGGCGACCCGCGAGGCGACCGGCGGGATCGCCGCAGGGCTTGGCGACCTGCCGTTGTTCGCGGCGATGGCGCGCGAGCCTGCCCCCGCCGCGCCCGAACAGGAGCTCGCCGAGGCGCTGCGCGCCGCCGATCTCGATGCGCTCACCCCGCGCGCGGCGCTCGACCTGCTTTACGAATGGAAGCGCCGCCTGCCGCGCCGCGAGGACTGACGTCAACGCGGCCTTAACTGCGGACTCGCTAAGCTCGCCTCATGTACAAATCCGTATTCAAGAGCAGCAAGATCGCGCTCCTCTTTGCGGGGATGACGCTGGTCAGCGCGGTCTCGATGATCGGCACCTCGGAAGACGCGGGGATGCTCACCGAGACGGTCCAGCGGATCGAGGAACGCAGCAGCGCCTTCGCCAAGGACACCCAGAGCGCCGCCCCGGCGAGGAGCGAGGCAGAGGAGGCGGAGGCCCCGGTCTTCGGCGACTACACGGGCAAGGAGCCCGCCGCGCAGGCCGCAGCCGCTCCCGCACGGGGGAGCGGAAGTCCGATGGACGCGCCGCTCGCCCCGACGGCGAAGGCCACCGGGCAGGGCAGCCCGGCGATCGGCGGGACGATCGCCGAATAGGCCGCGCCCGAGCCCGAGCCGGGGCGCCGGGGCGTCAATCCTCCTCGTCGTCGGGCAGGTCCTCGTAGAGCACGTCGTCCTCGTCGCGCGCCTCGGCTTCCTGGAGCAGTGCCACCTCCTCGATCAGCCCTTCGCCGTCGAGCAGGTCGACCTCCTCGGCCGTGTCCTCGCCGTCGGCGATCAGCCAATCCGCATCGTCGTCGTCGGTGGTCTCGCCGCCGTAGATGCCGGGCTCGTCGTCGTGGTTGGGCTCGCCCGCATAGGCCGACATGTCGATGCGCCCTTCGCCTTCCATGCGGCGCATCTCGTCGATGAGGTCGCCGGTGCTGTCGGGGGCCGGGTCGTAGCCGTTGCTCTCGCGCTTGGTGCTCTCGAGCGGGCTCGTGGTGCGGCTGTCCTCGCGGCGCGCTTCCTCGGCGACGTCCTGCGCCTGGGAGCCGTCATCGTCCTGCTCGCGGTTGCGGGTCTCGGGCGCGAGGCCCTTGGGGTGGCCGGGGATGCGGGTGTCGTTGCGCTCTGGCATGGCGTGTCTCCTTCGCCGGCCTAACCGGAAAGGAGGATCAATGTTGCAGCACCTGCGGCAGGACGCGCGGCGCTTGCGCCCGGTCAGCGGGCCGGAAGCCTCAGCGGGTCGGGACCGGCGCCTCGCCCGTGTAGTCGTAGAAGCCGCGCCCGGTCTTGCGGCCGAGCCAGCCGGCCTCGACATATTTCACCAGCAGCGGCGCGGGGCGATACTTGCTGTCGCGGGTGGTCTTGTAGAGCACCTTGATGATGTCGAGACAGGTGTCGAGCCCGACGAAGTCCGCCAGTTGCAGCGGCCCCATCGGGTGGTTGAGGCCAAGCCGGCAGCCCTTGTCGATGTCCTCGATCCCCGCGGTCGACTGCCCGAGGACGAACACCGCCTCGTTGATCATGGGCAGGAGGATGCGGTTGACGACGAAGCCGGGCTCGTCCTGACTCAGCACCACTTCCTTGCCGAGCCCCTTCGCGAAGGCGGTGACGGCCTCGGTGGTTTCGGGCGCGGTGGCAAGGCCGGGGATCACCTCGATGAGGCCCATCACCGGCACCGGGTTGAAGAAGTGGAGCCCGATGAAGCGCGCCGGATCGGGCGAGTGGTTGGCCATGCGGGTGATCGGGATCGACGAGGTGTTCGAGGCCATGATCGCGTCCGCCGCGAGCACCTTGCCTGCCTTGTCGAAGATCGCGTTCTTGATCTCCTCGCGCTCGGTGGCGGCCTCGATGATGAGGTGGCTTTCCGCGAAGGGGGCGTAATCGGCGACCGGGGTAATGCGGGCGAGCAGCGCCTCGGCCTCGTGCGCCTCGATCTTGCCGCGTCCCATCAGCTTTGCGAGCGCCTTCTCGACCGTGGCCTTGCCGGCCTCGGCGCGGGCGAGATCGATGTCGGCGAGCAGCACGCTCATCCCATGGGCGGCGACGGTCTGGGCGATGCCGGTCCCCATCTGACCGGCGCCAATGACGGCGATGCTCTGGATGTGGCTGGTCACTGGGGCGGGCTCCTTCGCAAGTGCAGCAAGAGCGCCGCCCTAGCGAGATAGAACGGTTCTGACTAGCGATTAGCGCCCGGCACCCACTTGACGTCGGCACGCCCGTCGTCGTTCACCACGCGGGCGAGCACGAAAAGAAGGTCGGAGAGCCGATTGATATAGGCGAGCGCGGCCGGGTTGACCGCGTCCTCGGCGGCGAGCGCCACCATCGCGCGTTCTGCCGCGCGGGTGGCGGCGCGGGCGACATGGACCCGCGCGGCCGCCTCGCTTCCGCCCGGCAGGACGAAGCTGCTGAGCGGCTGGAGCCGGTCGTTGAGGCTATCGATCTGCGCCTCGATCCAGACGGGCTGCGATGCGACCATGCGCAGGACCATGTCGGAGGGGGTGAAGTCCCCGTCGGCGGCCGGGGTCGCGAGGTCCGCGCCCAGATCGAACAGGTCGTTCTGCACCCGGGTGAGCAGCGCGGCATGGCGCGCGTCCCCGAGCGCGCAGATCGCCAGCCCGATCGCGCTGTTGGCCTCGTCGACCAGGCCCATTGCATGGATGCGCGCGGCGTACTTGGGGCAGCGCGATCCGTCGACGAGGCCCGTGGTCCCGTCGTCCCCGGTGCGGGTGTAGATGCGGTTGAGCTTGACCATCGCGTGCGGCGCCTAGCGCGAGACCGCGAGGATGATCGCCACCACCACGATGGCGAGCGCCTGGTACTTGATGCGCGCGAACATCGCCCGGTTCTGGGCGAGCTGCATGTCGGTGGCGGTATGGCCCTCGCCGGTTTCCAGATCGATCTTGGTGGTCCTCAGGAAGGCCACGATCCCGCGGACCAGCGAGAAGGCGGTGAGGCCCATGAGGACGACCAGCACGGCGATGAGGAAATATGTCATGGACCCTACAATGGTGCGCGCGACCCTATGTTCCAAGCATCAATTGTTGCAACCTGAGTTGCTGTGCCAGCATGGAGCCGTCCTCGCCCGCGATCCGCCTCTCGGCAAGCGCGGGCGAGCCGCGGCGCTTGGCGAGCTTCTGCCCGTCCTCGTCCAGCAGCAGCGCGTGGTGGTGCCAGCGCACCGCAGGCAGGCCGAGCAGCGCCTGGAGCGTGCGGTGGACATGGGTTGCGGAAAAGAGGTCCGCGCCGCGGGTCACCACGGTGACGCCGTCCGCGGCATCGTCGAGCGTCACGGCGAGGTGGTAGCTTGCGGGCAGGTCCTTCCTCACCAGCACCACGTCGCCGAGGCCGGCAAGGTCGACGGGGATGGTGCCGGCGCGCTCGTCCTCCCAGAACAGCGGGCCGGTCTCGGCGAGTGCCCGCGCACCGTCGAGCCGCCACGCCGCCGGGCGCGCCGGATCGGGCGGGCGGCGCTTGCAGGTGCCGGGATAGATCAGGCCCTCGAGCCCCGGCCGCGCGCCCGCTTCCTCGATCTCGCGGCGGGTGCAGGTGCAGGGGTAGAGCAGCCCGCGCGCCCGCAGCGCCTCGGCAGCGGCGGCGTAGCTGGCGAGCCGGGTCGATTGCGCGGGCACCTCCTCCCATGCGAGCCCCAGCCAGGCGAGGTCGCGGCGGAACTCCTCGGCGAGCTCGGGACGCGAGCGGGGTCCGTCGATGTCCTCGATGCGAAGCAGGAACCGCCCTCCCGCGGTCCGCGCCCGATCATGCGCGACGATGGCGGAGAGCGCATGACCGAGGTGCAGCCGCCCGTTGGGACTCGGCGCGAAACGGGTCACGGGACTCGGGTCACGATCCATCGCAAGGTGCCATGCCACAGGACATTTCCTTGCGCTATCCACAAGCCTTCCACAGGTTCTGCACAGGGCTGCCCTGTGGATAGCCTGCCTGTAACGGGTTTGACTCTTTCCCCTGTCACGGCAGGATACAGGCCCATCAGGGAGGACGCGCGAAGTGTTCAACGCCGAACTGATCGAGAAAGCCGCCCGGTTTCGCGGGGTCGACGAGGACCCGACCCGCAACCTTTCGGCCTGCCCGGCGCTGGTGCTCAACGCCGACTACACGCCGCTGTCCTATTACCCGCTCAGCCTGTGGCCGTGGCAGACCGCGATCAAGGCGGTGTTCCTCGACCGGGTGGACATCGTCGCGAGCTATGACCGGCGGGTGCATTCGCCGAGCTTCGACATGCAGATCCCGAGCGTCATCGCGCTCAGGCAGTATGTGAAGCACTCCGAGTTTCCCGCCTTCACCCGCTTCAACGTGTTCCTGCGCGACCGCTTCCAGTGCCAGTATTGTGGCAGCACCGAGCACCTGACCTTCGACCACGTCACCCCGCGCCGGCTGGGCGGGCGGACGACGTGGGAGAACATCATCACCGCCTGCGCGCCCTGCAACATGAAGAAGGGCGGCCGCACCCCCAAGCAGGCCGGAATGCCGGTTCACCAGGCGCCGATCCGGCCGACCAGTTGGCAGCTCCAGCAGCACGGCAAGATGTTCCCGCCGGGCTACCTCCACGAGACCTGGCGCGACTGGCTCTACTGGGATGTCGAGCTCGAGGCGTGAGGCCGCCTGTGCGGGCCTGATCCCTCCGGGCTTATCCTGAGGACAGCACGAAAGGGCAGCGGCCCCGCGCGCCGGCGGCGCGGTGTGGCACAAATGGCGCACCTTCGCGCCATTTCGCGGCGCGCGCCGCGCCACCTGTAATATTTAACATATGTTTTGGTTGCACTCCGGTCGCCCCATAGAGGCTCGCCGGCCGGTCTCGGGGGCCGCCGCTCGGTAGCGGCGCGCCTGTCCCGAAGCGCCGGCACAGGACAACAAGCCAATCTTCTTGGGATAGTGACGACATGACATCGACTTCAACTGGGTTCCGCCGCGTTCGCTTCCTGCTCGGTGCAGGGGTGATCGGGCTGGCGGCCGGCCTTCCCTCGCTCGCCGCGGCGCAGGAGGTCGGCAACGTCGCCGATCCGGCCGCCGCCGATGCGTCGGCTGCCGAGGCTGACGGCGAGGCGATCATCGTCACCGGCACCCGCATCCAGCGCCCCGAAGCCGCCACCGCGACCCCGGTGATCGCGGTCACCGCAGAGAACATCGTCCGCTCGGGCATCACCAACGTCACCGAGCTCCTTTCCCAGACCCCGGCGCTGTTCAACTCCGAAGGCAATTTCGATGCCGCTGGCTCGCAGGCGCGCAACGGGGCGGCGGGGGTGAACCTGCTCAATCTGCGCAACCTGGGCGCCAACCGGACCCTCGTGCTGGTCGACGGCCGCCGCCATGTCGCGGGCGTGCCGGGCGAGGCCGCGGTCGACATCAACACGATCCCCACCAGCCTTATCCAGCGGGTCGACGTCCTCACGGGCGGCGTCTCCTCGGTCTACGGGGCCGACGGCGTCTCGGGCGTGGTCAACTTCATCCTGCGCCGCGACTTCGAGGGCGTCGATATCCGCGCGCAGAGCGGCATTTCCGATTTCGGCGATGCCGAGAACCTGTTCGCGGCGGTCACGCTCGGCAAGAACTTCGCCGATGATCGCGGCAACTTCACCTTCGCCTACGAATATCGCGACGATGCCCGCGTCGGCTTCGGTGACCGGCCCTTCGGTCGCCCCGATGGCGAACGGCTGGTCCGCAATCCGAACGACATCCCCGACGATCCGAACGTGCCGGACAACGTGTTCTTCCGCAATCTGGGCTATGCCGACAGCTCGCCGGGCGGCGCGCTGATCATCGACGGGAGCGGCGCTGCGGTCTTCAACGGTGACGGGCGACCCTATGACCCGGGTATCTTCCTGCCGCAGTCGGGCTTCCTCGCGGCCGGTGGCGACAACACCTCGATCAACGATTACCAGGGCGACCTCCAGGCGGGCACCGAGCACCACGCGTTCAACGCCTTCCTCACCTTCCAGGTGACACCCGACATCCGCTTCTTCGCGGAAGGCAAGTACGTGAAGACCGACAATTTCACGATTGCCCAGCCGAGCTTCGACTTCGGCACCTTCATCTCGGCCGACAACCCGTTGATCCCCGCCAATGTCCGCGCCGCGGGCCTCGGCGAGTTCGGGGGGCTGTTCTTCAACCGCGACAACTTCGACCTCGGCACCCGCAACGAGCTGTTCGAGCGCGACCTCTACCGCACGGTGATCGGCTTCGACGGCAGGATCGGGGATCGGGCGCGCTTCGAGGCGAGCTACGTCTACGGCCGCAACGACACCACCTACATCTCGACCAACCAGCGCATCGCCGACCGCTACTTCGCCGCGCTCGACGTGGTGGACGTGGGCACCTTCACCACCGGCACGCCGAGCGGCGTGTTCGACTGCCGCGTCAACCTCGACGGCGGGGCGGTCGTCGATGCCGGCAACGGCAATTACGGCCAGGCCCCGCAGACCTTCCGGCCCGGCGAATGCGTGCCGCTCAACCTGTTCGGCGAAGGCGTGGCAAGCCAGCAGGCGCTCGACTTCGTCCTGACCGACACCTCGAACCGCTACCGGATCGAGCAGCACGTCGCCAACGCCTTCATCTCGGGCGATTTCGGCGCGCTGTTCGAGCTGCCGGGCGGCGCGGTGAACTTCGCCTTCGGCGGGGAATACCGCAAGGAATCGAGCGATTTCCAGCCCGATGCGATTTCGACCCAGGTGGCCGATTTCGATCCCAACACCGGCGTCCTCGCCGACCTCGCCCTCCTCGACAACGAAGTCGGCGCGTTCGATGTCTGGGAAGTGTTCGGCGAGCTCAACCTCCCGATCCTCTCCGACCGGCCGTTCTTCGAAACGCTCGAATTCACCGTGGCCGGGCGCTACTCGGACTATTCGACCATCGGCAGCACCGAGGCATGGTCGGTCAACGGGCAGTGGGCGCCGGTCCGCGACATCCGGTTCCGCGGCGGCTATTCGGAATCGGTGCGTGCCCCCAATATCGGAGAGCTGTTCGCCCCGCGCACCGGGACGTTCCAGTTCCTTACCGACCCGTGCAGCCCGGTGAACATCAACCAGGGCACCTCGTTCCGCCGCCAGAACTGCGAGACGCTGATCAACGGTCTGGGCGCCGATTTCGCGACCTTCGACTTCGACAGCGACATCGCCTCGAGCGGAAGCATCGAGGGGCTCGTGTCGGGCAACCTTAACCTCACCGAGGAAAGCGCCGAGACCTGGACCGCGGGCGTGATCCTTCAGCCGAGCTTCGTGCCCGGCCTGCTGATCACCGCCGACTGGTACGACATCCGCATCTCGGACGCGGTGCGAACGCCATCGCTGTCGGAGACGGCCGAGTTCTGCGTCGATTCGGCGACGCTCGACAACGTGTTCTGCGACCTCGTAACGCGCGAGCCGGGAACGGCCTTCGTCACCAGCTACGTGCTCGGCCCGCAGAACGTCGCCTTCATCGAGACCGCAGGGCTCGACGTGACCGTCAGCTACAGCTTCGAGCCTGGCTCGGGCAATCTCGGCCGGTTCGACATTTCGGGGACGGTGGGCTATCTCGACAAGTACGAGTTCCTGCCTGCGAACGGCGGGATCGTCGACGACGAGCGCGGCGAAGAAGGCTATCCGAAGTGGACCGCGGTCGGCGACATCACCTGGGGGCTGGACAATTTCAGCCTCAACTACGGGGTGCGCTATGTCGGCGAACAGCTGCGCTTCGAGATCGACGAGATCGCCGGCGACCCCGATATCGCCGCGCCCGAATTCCTGAAGATCGGCGACCGCTTCATCCACGACCTGCGCGCCGAGTTCAGCACCGACGACGAGCGGGCGAGCTTCTTCCTGGGCGTGAACAACTTCACCAACGAGCTGCCCGAGCGCGGCCTCAGCAACGCGCCGACCGGGTGGCTGGGGCGCTACTTCTTCGCCGGCGTCCGGGTGAACACCGACAGCATCGGCTTCTGATTTGCAGCGGGAGCGCCGGGGGTTCTCGCCATGCGAGGCCCGCGGCGCTCCCCCGCCCTTCTGCGGGGCACAGCGCCCCAAGCTGCGTTGCAATTCCATGACGTCGCGCTAGGCGGGATGCGTCACGCGCCATCGGGGATTCGCGAAGCCATGAAGATCATGTCCGGCAATTCGAACTTGCCGCTTGCCCGCGCCATCGCGGCGTACCTCGAAATCCCGCTCACCGATGCCAGCGTTCGCCGCTTCGCCGACGAGGAAGTCTTCGTCGAGATCCACGAGAACGTGCGCGGGGAGGACGTGTTCGTCGTCCAGCCGACCAACTTCCCGGCGAACGACAACCTCATGGAACTGCTGATCTGCATCGACGCGCTGCGCCGCGCCTCGGCCAAGCGGATCACCGCGGTGGTGCCCTATTTCGGCTACGCGCGGCAGGACCGGAAACCCGGCCCGAGGACACCGATCTCGGCCAAGCTCGTCGCCAACCTCATCACCGAGGCCGGGGCCGACCGGATGCTGGCGGTGGACCTCCACGCCGGGCAGATCCAGGGTTTCTTCGACATCCCGACCGACAATCTCTACGCCGCCCCCGTGATGGCCGCCGACATCCAGGCGCGCTATGGCGACCAGCAGCTGATGGTGGTCTCGCCCGACGTCGGCGGGGTGGTGCGCGCCCGCGCCCTCGCCAAGCGCCTCGACAACGCCCCGCTTGCGATCGTCGACAAGCGCCGCGACCGGCCGGGCGAGAGCGAGGTCATGAACATCATCGGCGACGTTTCCGGGCGGCACTGCATCCTCATCGACGACATCGTCGATTCGGGCGGCACGCTGGTCAACGCCGCCGAGGCGCTACTCGAGGGCGGGGCGAAGTCGGTCGCGGCCTACATCACCCACGGGGTGCTGTCGGGCGGCGCGGTGGCGCGGATCGACGGATCGAGCCTCAAGGAGCTGGTCATCACCGATTCGATCCGCCCCACGGAGGCCGCCGAAGCCTCCGAGCGCATCCGCATCCTGCCGATCGCGCCCTTGGTGGGCGAGGCGATCCGGCGGATCGCCGACGAGAGTTCGGTCAGCTCGCTGTTCGACTAGGTCTCGTCAATAACGAGGGGGAGAGCCATGTTCGACCCTGCCGAAGTCCGCTCGCTCCTGATCGAAGCCGCCCGGGCGCGGCAGACCTTCACCTACGGCGCGCTCCTCGCCATCCTCGGCCACGCCTTCACCCGCCCGCTGATGCGGCAGCTGTGCAAGGTGCTCGACCGGATCGACGAGGACGGGCGCGCCTGCGGAGAGCCGGGTCTCGCGGTGCTGGTCGTGCGCCAGTCGGACGGGCTGCCGGGGCAGGGCTGGTTCGTCAGCCGCACGGGCCTCCACGCCGATCTGCCGCTGGAATGGGAAGGACCCGAGGCGCGCCGCTACACCGAGGCTCGACAGCGCGAAGCCTTCGATTATTGGGAGCCGTATGACCGATAAGGACCTCGCCCTCGCCCTGCGCCTCGCCGATGCCGCCGGGGCCGCCATCCGTCCGCTCTTCCGGGGCCAGTGGAGCGAGGAGCGCAAGGCCGATCGCTCCTGGGTCACCGAGGCCGACCGCGCCGCCGAGGCCGCGATGCGCCGACTGATCGAGGCCGAATTCCCGCGCGACGGCATCATCGGCGAAGAATACGGCACCCGCAACGAGGGCGCCGGGCGCCAGTGGGTGCTCGACCCGATCGACGGCACCACCAGCTTCATCGCCGGCCGCCCGATCTTCGGCACGCTGATCGCATTGCTCGCGGACGGCTGGCCGGTGCTCGGGATCATCGACCAGGCGGTGAGCGGCGAGCGCTGGGTCGGGCGGATCGGCCAGACGACCACCTTCAACGGCCAGCCCGCCCGCACCCGGCCGTGCAAGGACCTCGCCGAGGCGGTGCTCGCAACCACCAGCCCGCACGCCTTCAGCAACGAGGAGGCCGACGCCTTCATGTCCGTCGCCAAGAGCGTCGCCGAGCGCAAGATCGTCTATGGCGGAGACTGCTACAACTATGGTCTCGTGGCATCCGGCCATGTCGACATCGTGATCGAGGCGAACCTCAAGCTTCACGATTACGCCGCGCTCGTGCCCGTCGTCGAGGGTGCCGGGGGCATGATGAGCGACTGGCAGGGCAACCCGCTCGATGCGGGCTCCGACGGGACGGTGATCGCGCTTGGCGATCCGGCGCGGCTCGAGGAGGTGCTCGAGGCGATGGGCTGAGGCCCGCCGAACGCCCGCTCAATCGACCGGCGGCACGCCCGGCGGGTAATAGGACACCTCGACCCTGAGGCCGTCCGGATCGGGCACGAACAGCGCGGTGATGCCGGGCTCGAAGGTCTGGAGCCGCGCCTCGATGCCCGCTGCCTCCAGCTCCGCAGCGAGCGCCCGCACCGCCTCGGGGCTGGGGGCGGACAGGCCGAAGTGGTTGAGGCCTGGGGCGTAGCGGCCATAGTCGCCGGTCCCCTCCTTGGCCTTGCCGAACTGGATGTGAAGGCCCGCCTCGTTGGCCCAGATGTGCGGCTTCTTCTGCACGAAGCCGAGGCGCGGCAGCAGGACGCCGTAGAAAGCGGCGGCCTTGTCGGGCGCGCGCGAGAGGATGGTGAGATGGTCGAGAGCGTAGGTCATGCGCCGCTCCTTGGGGCCGGTGTGAGGGATGCGCGCTTTCAGATATTGTGCGTAGCACCCATTACAACCCCCGCCAGATTCGCGCCGGGGCGGCGTCCTTCGCCCCCCACCGCGAGGGCGGGCAGCGCGCCGGGCGGAAGGTCTTGCCGTAGCACAGCCGGATCTCCTCCAGCCAACCGCGTTCGTTGAGCACGACCCCGATCGCCTCCTCGCGCCAACCGGGGTTGGCATCGGCGAAGGCCGAACGGATGCGGCCCGCGGTCAGCCCTTCCTCGCGGCTGATGCGGTCGTAATCGGGGAGGCGCAGGCCACCGCGCAGGATTCCGATCACCTTGAGGTAACTGGCCGGGCGCCGCACCATGCAGCTGCCGTGCTTGGCCCATTGCCGGGCGATCAGCCGCTCGGAAGGCATCAGGCACATCGCCCCGCGGATCTCGGCGGCGGTGAGCGCGCTTCGCGCCGCGCACCACTGCGGCCAGCTTTGCCCGCTCTCGGGCCACAGCCCATGGACGACGAGGCCGAAGCTGCCATTGGCGCCGGAGCACTGCACCGCGTGGGCCGCCTCGCCCTCGCGCGGCTTGCAGAACTCCGGCGACCAGCTCAGCGCGAGGGTGTAGCCGGTCACGGGGAGCACCCGCCGGGGACCGTCGGGCGTCACCGCCGGAACGTGGCTCACCTGCGGGGCGCGGCACTGGTAGGCCTGCGCCTGCAACGCGGCAGGCAGGGCGACAAGGCAAAGGAGCGAGATCGTTCGCCCGATCACTCACACCTCACGTTTGAGCCATGCACCGGCATCCTCACGAAAGACGACGACATTCGCGGCGATCTTCAGCCCGGTCGCGATGCAGCCCGACACCAGAAACCAGACGCCGAGGACCGGATCCATCACGTCGATCAGCAAAGCCCAGAGCTCATAACCGATGCAGATCGCGAGCACATAGCGAAACAGCCCGATACGGAATATCGAGATGAAGGCCCACAGCAGCAAGCTCGCGAGGAAGCTGCCTGCAATAATGTAAGGCGCGAGGCCAGAGAAGAACAATTGCATTTCAGGCCCGCCGCCTCCGAGCCACACCTGACTATGGATAGCCGCGACAAGGTAGTCCCAGCCAGCGATAACGGTGAAGACTTCGAGGATGGTCGCCGCCCAGAACAGATAATCGAACAGGTTCATCGAAGGCGGCTTCATCGCGGTCACTCCCGTCGGCCAGCTTGCGGCGTGCATGGGATATGTGCTCGGGCCGAAGAAATGATGAAGAGGCAGTGCGTTGCCCTATTCGAACACGGTCGGTCCGTCTTCCTCCTCCTCGGGCAGGCGTGCGAACCAGCGGTTGGCCGCTGGGGTCAGCAGGCTCGCCATGGCGATGGCGACGAGCACGGGTCCCGCCAGCGCGGCCGGATCGAGAAGGGCCAGTCGCACCGCACCGAAGCCCAGCACCAGCCAGCGGGCGAAGGGCGCGGCGAACAGGTAGATCCACACCAGGGGGATCAGCGCGATGGTGAACTCGGCCGACAATGTGACGATGGTCCAGTCGCGGTTCCAGGCGAACCACGGCCAGTGGACCGCCAGCACAGTTTCGGCGAGCGGGAGATCGCCCAGCCCGCGCACCAGCCGCAGCAGCGCGGCGGCGAGGAAGGCGGCGGCGAAGACGCGGATGGCCAGCGGCCGCGGCCCCCGGACCAGCCTCATAGCGGCCGGAAATCCAGCCCGATGTCGGCAGCGGGCGCGCTCTGGGTCAGCCGGCCGACCGAGATGTAATCGACCCCGCTCGCGGCCTTGGCGGCGATGGTGTCGAGGTTGACGCCGCCTGATGCCTCGGTCGGCACCCGGCCCGCGACCAGTCTGACCGCCTCGGCGAGCGTGGGTGCGTCCATGTTGTCGAGCAGCAGGTGGTGCGCGCCCGCGTCGAGTGCGGGCTCGATCTGGTCGAGCCGGTCGACCTCGCAGATGATCTTCGCGACCCCCGCCTCGCGCGCGCGGCGCACCGCCTCTCCGACACTGCCGGCGACCGCGACGTGGTTGTCCTTGATCATCGCCGCATCCCACAGGCCCATGCGGTGATTTTGCGCGCCGCCTTGCCGCGTCGCGTATTTCTCGAGGTGCCTGAGGCCCGGGATGGTCTTGCGCGTGTCGAGCAGGGTGCAGCGCGGGCTCCCTTCGCGCATCGCGTCGACATAGGCGCGGGTCAGCGTGGCGATGCCGGAGAGGTGCTGGACGATGTTCAATGCGCTGCGCTCGGCGGTGAGCAGCGCGCGCGCCGCGCCTTCGATGCGCATGAGATCGGTGCCCGCGGCGACCCTGTCGCCGTCATGCACGAGAATTTCGATGCTGCAATCGGGATCGAGCTGGCGGAAGAAGGCCTCGGCCAGCGGGAGCCCGGCGACGGTGATCGCGTCGCGGCTGTCCATCACCCCGGCAAAGCGCGCCTCGGCGGGGATGACGCTTTCCGAGGTGACGTCGCGCCCGCCGCCCGGCAAGCCCTCGCCGAGATCCTCCGCGAGCGTTTCGCGGACGAACCTGGCGAGGTCGAAGCCGGGGAGGGTGAAGGTCACGACTAAACTCCGTTCGCCCTGAGCCTGTCGAAGGGCTGTCCTTCCCTTCGGTAGAAGGAAAGACGGTGCTTCGACAAGCTCAGCACGAACGGGCTTAGGGGATCAGTGCACGAATCTCGCCACTACGTCCCTGTAGCTGCGCGACACCTTCACCTCGGCGCCGCTCTCCAGCACCAGGAAGCATTCGCCGTTGGTGTGGGGTTTCACCTGCCGGACGAGATCGAGGTTGACGATGGTCGAGCGGTGGACGCGCTGGAACTTCCTCGGGTCGAGGCGGCGTTCGAGGTCCTTCATGGTCTCGCGCAGCACCAGCGAATTGTCGCCGGTCGAGATGATCATGTAGTCGCCCGCAGCCTCGATGTGCTCGATCGTGTCGACCTCGACGCGGAAGATCTGGCCGCGGTCCTTGACGTTGATGAGCTTCTCGAAGCGGCCTTCGCTCTCCGCGGCCGGGGCGGCGGTCTCGACGAAGTCGGCGGCGCGCTCGGGCGCGATCTCGGCGAGCACGTCGAGCAGCTGGCCCGCATCCTCGGCCGACTTCTTCTCGGCGAGGCGTTGGCGGACGCGCTCGATCGTGTCGGCGAGCTTCTGCTCGTCGACCGGCTTCATCAGGTAGTTGACGGCATTGGCCTCGAAGGCGCGGATCGCGTGCTCCTCGTAGGCGGTGACGAAGACGAACAGCGGCGGCTCGATCTCCATCACGCCCTTGACGACGGAGAAGCCGTCGAAGCCGGGCATCTGGATGTCGAGAAAGACGAGGTCGGGCTTCTCGGTCTTGATCTTGCGGATCGCCTCGCGCCCGTTGGCGCAGGTGTCGATGATCTCGACGTCCTCGTAAGGCTGGAGCCGCAGCTCGAGGCCCTGGATGGCGAGCTTTTCGTCATCGACAAGGATGGTTCGGATGGTCATGCGGGGTTTCCGATCGAACGTGTGGGGGGGGTGAGGGGGACAACCTTGGTGTCCTCGGCGGGGGTGCCGGGAGCGTCGCTGGAGGCGCGCGGGGGCGCTGACGCGGTGGCGGGGGACGAGGCCTTCTCGGTCATCCCCGGGGTTTGTAACGCTTCATCGCGCAGCGGGTCTAACCTGCTATAGGGAATCTCGATCAGCACCGTGAAGCCGCCACCGGCCTCGGAACGGGTCTCGAACAGATGGGCATCGCCATAGGCCTGCGCAAGGCGGTTGCGGATGTTGGCAAGGCCCACGCCGGTGGAAACGGGTCGGCCCGGCGCGAGGGCCGCCCGCATATCGCCCAGGTCGCGTCCCGCCAGCCGCTGCGCATCCTCCACCCCCGGCCCGGTATCCTCGACGGTGAGGCGCAGCCGGTCCCCGATCACCCGCGCGGTGAGCGAGATGCGGGCGCCTTCCTCCTGCGGGCTCACGGCATATTTGATCGCGTTCTCGACCAGCGGCTGGAGCAGCATCGCGGGAAGCTGCGCCTTGAGCGCGGCCTCCTCGATCTCGAAATGGGTGCGCAGCCGCTCCTCGAAGCGCATCCGCTCGATGTCGAGATAGAGCTGGAGCGTCTCGATCTCCTGTTCGAGGCACACCTGGCTGCCGGGTTCGGCGATCAGGGTGTGGCGCAGGAAGCCCGAGAGGCGCGTGAGCATCGCGTTGGCAGGCTCGGTCTGCTTCAAGAGCACCAGCGTCGATATCGAGTTCAGGGTGTTGAACAGGAAGTGCGGATTGAGCTGGTAGCGCAGCATGGCGAGCTGCGCGGCGGTGGCCTGCGCCTCCAGCCGCTCCAGCCGGTCGGCCTGCTGTTCCACCGTCAGGAAGAAGTTGATCGCGTAGTAGAGCGCGCTCCACCCGCCGAGCAGGGTGAGCGGCAGGTAGAGGAGGCCGATCAGGCGCTGGGCGAAGGTCGTCTCGCGGCTGCCGGCGTAATAGACCCCCTGCACCCAGGCATCGATCGAGGCGTGCAGCAGCACCGCCACCATCAGCACCACCGCGGTCAGCCCCCAGGTGACGAGCGGCTGCTGGTGGATGAGCTTCCGGTAGATCACCGAGAGGATCAGGCTGATCGAGAAGCCGGTGATGGTGGTCACGAGGATCAGCGCCAGGAGATCGAGCGGCTGCTGGTTGGCGAGCGCCGAGACGGCGCGCAGCAGGAAGGCCGCACCCCAGCCCGCCAGCTGGAGGTTCCAGAACGCCCGGTTCTTGCTGGCAAAGAACGGCGCCGCCTGGATCTGGAGCACTGCCATAGGGATCAGGGTCTAACGCATTTCGTTGCAAACGGCACGGCCAATCCTCCGCACGGGCGCGGGGCCGCCACGGCTCGGCGCATGGCCTATCGGCCCGCGGTGCGCGTAAGACCCTCGTCCGGGTCGATCTCGCGGCGGAACTGCGTGGCCCAGTCGGCCTTGCCGGCGCGCGCCATCTCGGCGCGCACCAGCGGCACCTCGGCGGCGATCGCCTCGGCACGCTCGTCCCAGCCGTCGTGCTTGCGGCGCAGGCGCAGGCCGGCATCGTGGCGCGACCCCCAGCGGGTCATGAAGGTCACGCCCGCCTCGGGATCATAACCCGCATTGGCGAGCAGCCAGGGGATCAGCCGGTCTGCCTCGCGCTCGATGCGGCGCACGTTGCGGTCGCTGCGGCCCCGGCGGTCGAGCCAGGCGTCGTGGCCAAGCACGTTGTGGGCCAGTTCGTGGGCGATCAGTGCGGCGAAGACCGGCTCCTCGGCGTAGGAGAAAGCGTCATTTCCGATCCCGATCACCACCCGCGCCCCGTCGGCAACCGCCTTGCGCCCGTCGCCCATCAGTTCGAACCGGGTGGCGCAGACCTCGACCGGCCGGACGCGCGCCTCCTCGCCATCGGCAAAGCGCACCGCGATGCCGCCGTGTTCGGCGAGCATCGCCTCGACATGATCGTGCGCGCGCACCAGCCGCTGCCAGTCCATCGCCGGGCCGGCGCGCCATTGGTTGGGATCGAAGCGTTCGAGCATCGCGATCTCACGGTTGCGCGCGAAGGCGCCCGACAGCGCGGCGGGCGATCCGCGCGCGGCGGTCTCGACAGCGAAATCGCCCTTGAGGCCGAGCGCGGTGCGGGCGATCTGCGGCGCGCCGTAGCTCGCCATGTCCTGCAATTGCAGGCCGATCGAGGGCACCACCCTGGCGCAGAAGGGCGCATTGCCCGCGGCAAGGCGCCAACCCACGTCCTGGAGGCGCTGGTCGGCGTCCTGGAAACGGGCGATCGCGGCGCGCTCGGCGGCGTAATCGATGCGCGGCGGCGGGGCCTCCTGCGATGAAGCGGCTGTGGCGGCGGCCGGAGCGGCGGCAAGCACCAGCGCCAGCGCGAGGGCGCGCATCAGCCCGCCTCGGCCGGCTCTCCGGCAAGCGCGGCCTTGAGCCTTTCGTAGCCGACCGCCCCGCCGAAGGGCCTGTCGCCCGCGATCCACGCCGGGGTCCCGGAAAAGCCGAGCGAGCGGGCGAAATCGAGATTGCGCGCGATCTCGGCCGAGACCGCGTCGGAGGCCGCATCACGCTCGGCCCGGGCCATGTCGAGGCCCGCCGCGCGCGCCGCCGCCGCCACGTCGCCGCTTGCGAACATGGCATCGTGGAAGGCGCGGTACTTGCCCTGGAGCCCCGCGGCGAGCGCCATGCGCGAGGCGACGTCGCTGCCCTCGAAGATCGGCCACTCGCGAATCACCACCTTGAGATCCGGGTCCTCGGCCACCAGCCGCTTCACGTCCTTGAGGCTCGCCTCGCAATAGGGGCAATTGTAGTCGGTGAACTCGACGAGCACGCGGCTGCCGTCGGGGTTGCCGAGCACCACGCCGGGGAAGGGCTCGAACACCGCATCCCCCATCTTCGCCAGCCGCTTGCCCGCCTCCTGCTCCTCGTAGGCCTGCGCCATCTGCGGCAGGATGTCGGGATTGCCGAGCAGGAAGCTGCGGGTGCGGTTGTCGGCAAGGCCCGAGTAGGACCAGGCGGCGGCGCCCAGAAATCCGAACACCAGCGCAAGCAGCGCGGTCAGCAGGGTGCCTTGCAGGCTCGGGGAGGCGCGGTCGCTGGACATTCGGGTTCCGTGGGCAGGTGGCAGGTTGCCACCAGCCCTAGCGCCTCTCGCGCAGCCGTTCCAGTTCCGCGCGCGCTTCGAGCGCGACGTCCTGCGCGCGGATCCAGTCGGGCGAGCCATAGGGCAGCGCGGCCTCGGCCGCCTGCGCATTGCCGAGCGCCTGCGGATACTGCCGGTTCATCACCTGCACCTCGGCGCTCGCCAGCCGGGCGCGCGGCATGTCCCCGCGCGCCTCGTAGACGACGCCGAGCTGGTACCAGGCGAAGGGATTGTAGCGATCCCGCTGGACCGAGGCGCGCAGCACCTGCTCGGCCTCGGGGAAATTGGCCTGATCCTCGGTCGCGATCAGCGCGTGGCCGAGCATCCCGGCGATCAGCGGGTGGGCGCGGGTCAGCTCGGTCGCGCGGCGCAGCGGCACCAGCGCCTCGCGCGGACGGCCGGATTCGAGCAGCACCTGGCCCTTCAACTCGAGGAACCACGGATTGTCGGGCTCAAGCGCGAGGAGCGCGTCGGCCTCGGCGAGCGCCATGTCGACCCGCGCGTCCTTGTGATAGGCATAGGCGCGGGCATAGCGGGCCGGGACGCTGGTGTCGCTCGGCGGGAAGGCGGCGAAGGTGCGGCGCGGTTCGGCCTGATAGCCGAACAGCTTGGCCCTGGCGCGCAGGAACCGCGCCTGCAGCTCCGGATCGGGCGGCGTGTCCCACGCGGGATCGCGATCGAGCAGGCCGCGCAAGACCTGGATGCGGTCGCCGGTGAGCGGGTGGGTGCGGCCATAGGCGGCTTCGTCCGCCTGGCTGTAGCCGGCGCGGATCTCGTTGCCGCGCAGCCGCTCGAAGAAGGTGATCATCCCCTTGCCGGTGATCCCCGCACCCGAAAGGTAGCGCACCCCGGCGAGGTCCGTCGCGGCCTCCTGGTCGCGGTTGAAGGAGAGGAAGCTGCCCATCGCCGCCTGCTGTCCGGCCGCGATCACGCCCATCGCCGCATCCCCCGCCCCGGCGAGCGCCGCGCCGACGCCGAGCAGCAGCGAGAGGATCGAGATGTTGTTGGCGACCTTGGTGCGCTCCTCGAAGCGGACCGCGTGGCCGGCGGTGATGTGGCCGAGTTCGTGGGCAAGCACGCCCTGCACCTCGTTGGCGGTCTCGGCCGCCTCGAGCAGGCCGGTGTGGACGTAGATCGCCTGCCCGCCCGCGACGAAGGCGTTGATCGAGCCATCGTTGATGAGCACGAGTTCGACGTTGCCGGGTTCGAGCTCGCTCGCCTCGATCAGCGGGGCGGCCATGTCCTTGAGCAGCTCCTCGGTCTCGGCGTCGCGCAGGATCGACTGCGCGGCGGCGGGCTGGAACGCGAGGGCGAGGCTGGCGAGCAGCGCGAGGCACACACCAAGCGGGTGGGGGGCGACAGGGTGGGGGCGACCGCGCATCTCGGCAATTCTACCGGCATTGCGCCTGAACGCAAACTGAAGCGCTTGCGGGCAATGCGCGGGAACGGCCCTGCGGCGATCCTACAGGAGGCCGCGCGGTGCGGGGATCAGGCGCAAGGCGGCGACCGCATTCACCGAGTCAACCAGTGCCGGGGGCGCGGCCTAGCCCGCCAGCTTGCGCGCGGCGCGTTCGATCTGCGCGACGTCCTCGGGCAGCTCGCCCAGGATCTCCGCGCAGCCGATCTCGTCGCGCCGGATCAGCACCAGCGCGAATTCGGGGCCGGCGCCGTCGAGATGCTCGAGCGTGATCGCCTCGAGTGCGCGCAGCGCCTGGGCGAGCGCCTCGCGGACCGCGCCGGGTTCTTCCACCGGCTTGCCCTGTTCCTCGCGGCGCAGGCGGCGTTCGGCCTTGACCACCGCCTTCACCCCGCCCTCGGTCTCGGCGAGGAAGCCCGCCAGCGTGCCGCGCGGCAGCCCCAGGCGGTGGGCATGGCTCAGCACCGCGGCATATTCGGTGAGCCGGGTCTTGTCGTAATCATGGCCGAAGACGAGCTTGACCACCGGGGTCATCGGCGCGCGGTCCTGCACGGCGAGCCCGGCATCGGCGATCAGCTCGGCATATTCCTCCGGCGCGGCCTCGGCGGCGAGCGAGAAGTCGTAGGCGCGGCTGACCGCGGCGTAGAGCGCGGAGCGGCTGCGGTCTTCGGTGCTGTCGGCGACGAGCGCCAGTTCCCGGGCCGCGGCGAGGCAATCGTGAAGGCCGGCGTCGGCGGGCAGCTCGGCCGCCACGAAGGGCTCCTCGGCGGGGACGGCGTCCTGCACCACCGGCGCGGGGTTTGCCGGAACGAACGGCGCGGCGACCGGCGCAGCCGGGATTTCCTCGGCGAGGGGCAGCGGATCGAACTCGGCAAGGTCGATCGCCTTCTTGGCCGGGGCCTCGATGTAGTCGGCGAGGCTGGCGAAGTTGTAGCCGGCGCTCTCGCCCTCGCCCTCGTCCTCGTCATACTCCTCGTCGTCGTCGAGGCTGAACTGCGCGAAGTCGGGCATGCGAACCTCGCCGCCGAGCGAGGGCAGGGCGGCGAATTCGTCCCGGAAGATGTCGTTGGCGTACTCGGGGGCGTAGTCGGGCGCGAAGGCCTCGTCCTCACCGGTCGCCGCGGCTTCGTGCGCGGGCGAATCGGCCCAGTCGGTGACCGGCTCGGCCGGACGCAGCGCGGGCTCATCGGGAAGCTCGAGTTCGCCCCCCAGTTCGAGCGTCTGGTCGATCTCGAGCAGCAGCGCGTCGGCGGTCAGCTGGTCGGCCATCTCCTTCCAGTTGATGACGCCGTAGATGAAATCGATGGTCTGGCCGTCGCTCGAATAGGGCAGCAGGATGCCGCGGTAGAGGATCGCGATCCCGGCGAAATTGACGAACTCCGCCTCGAAGCCGATCGGCGCCTGGTTGGCGAGGATCTGCATGTAGTGGTCGGTGATCCGGCTCAGCAGCGAGCGCGGCGGCACGTCCGACAGGCGGTTGATGATCCCTTCCGCCCCGCATTCCTGCGCCAGCCGCTCGCCGAGGAAGCGCACCGCCGGATCGTCGATGCCGAGCGAGAAGTCGAGCAGCACCGAGTGTGGGCCGAAATCGGGAAGGGCAGCGGGGTCGAGATCGTCGATGCTCGGGAACATCCGGTCGCCCAGCAGGCTCGCCCAGTGGTTGTAGGCGCGCACCTGCATGCGGCGCTCGTCCTGGCCGATCGCGTGCGGCGGCAGGTCACGGCTGCGGGCCGCCTCGCCGCCGTCCTCTTCGGATGCGTCCCAGTCCCGATCGCCTTGCGCTTCGGGATCAAAGGTGCCGCGCAGAGTGTCCATGGCCGTTATCCGCCCCTTCGGTGAACCTGTCTCCGGTCGTTCTGGCGGGGCGTGGTAAACATCACGTTAAACGCTGCGCGGCTTTGCGCGCCGGACGCAAGGGCAAGGCAGCCTAGAGGAAGTAGCGCATCCTGATCGTCATGCGGCTGGTGCCCTCGCCCTGCACGAACACCGCATCGGCGAACTTGGGCGGGGCCATCCTGACCGGCGCGTCACGGGAAAAGCCGTAGCCTTCCTTGGGCATCATCCCCATTGCGCGGTCGGCCTTGCCGTTGTCGTTTTCGTCATGCAGCAGCGCGATCGCGTAGCTGCCGGGCTTCACCCCGGTGAAGCGGATCTCGACCCTGGGGCCGGCGGGAACGACCATGCGGTGCGCCGAAGGGTCCTTGATGCACTTGGGGAAGATGTCGGCGCGGGTGGTCATGCAGGCGCGCACCACACCCTTGGCCGAGCGCAGGTCGGTGACGGTGATGATCACCTCGCCCGCCTGCGCCGGGGCGGCTGCGGCAAGGCCCGGCAGTCCCGCAAGGGCCAGCGCCCCCGCCTTCACCGCGCCTCCGCCGCCGCCGCGTGCCCCGCCTCGGCGACGATCCGCCGCGACAGCCCCCGGTCCGTGCCGCACAGCCGGTCCCACAGACGGAAATAGAGGCCGAAGTTGCATTTGTATTCCTCGTGATGGCGCTCGTGATGGCTGGCGGTTATCAGCCAGTCTCCCAACGGCGAGTGAACGAGCGCGCGCGGGAACATCTCCCAGCCCATGTGATTGGTGACGCCCATCACCGTGGCGATGGTCAGCACGAGGCCCAGCATCGCGACATGGATCGGCACGAGGAACACGAGGCAAGGCACCACCACCGCGCCGGTCAGCGCCTCGACGGGATGGAAGCTCATCGCGGTCCACGCGGTCGGCGGGCGGCTTTCGTGGTGGACGGCATGGGCGATCCGGAACCACTTGGGCCGGTGCATCCAGCGATGGCTCCAGTAGAAGCAGGTGTCCTGCACGAAGAGGTAGATCAGCAGGCTGAGCGGGTGATACCACAGGGGCAGCGCGCTCCAGTCGGCGGTGAGCCGGGTCCAGCCGAGGTGCTGCCACGTCCACAGCGCAAGGCCCGCCGGAACGCCGTAGATCGCCGCGGACAGGAGGGACCAGCGCACCTCGCGCATGATCTGGGTGCGGCGCCCGGCATAGAGGCCGGGGCGGACGCGGGCGGTGATGGCGGCGAACAGCCCGCTCGTCAGCACATAGCGCAGCGCGACGATCGCCGTGACGGCGAGGCTGACGAACAGCAGGGCGAGCGGAACGGGCGTGTCGGCGGGCAGCATCACCTCTGGGGCTATGCCGCAAATCGCTGCGGCGCGACAGGACAAAGTCGGCGCTGCGTCAGCCCGGCAGGTCGAGCGCGGTGCACAGCGGATCGACGAGCGCCATGTGCCGCCGCATCGCGATCCGGGCGAGCTGCTCGACCTGACCCTTGCGGCGCGCCGGGGCGAGCGGCTCCAATGCGGCAGGGCGCAGGATCTCCGCGTCGTAGCCGTCCGCCACGATGACCCCGCAGGTGCCGGGGCGGTAGGCCTCGCCCTCCAGCGGGGCGCGGTCGAGGCCCGGCGGCAGGCCCCAGTAGAAGCGGTCGCAGAAGTCGAGATAATCGGGCCACTTGGCATCGCCGAGCAGGTCCGCCCGGGCGACCTTGATCTCGACGATCACGACGAGCCCCTTGGCATCGATGCCCATCAGGTCGGCGCGGCGCCCGTTCTTCAGCGGCACCTCGGCAAGGCACCAGATGTCGTTGCGCGCGAACAGCCGGCCGATCCCGCGCGCGACATCGCCCGCGCTGAGCGCGGGGGTGGGCGGGGAATCGGTGGTGGAGAACGCGGCGCCGGTCATGGCCCAGCGTTGGAACGAAAACAGAACGCAGTCAAGCCGCGCCGCGCGCGGTCAGGCCGGCTCGGCGGTCTCGAGCACGCGCACCATCGCGGCACGGGCGGCGTGGAACTCGCGCCACAGGACGAGCGCCGGGGTCGCGGTGTCCTGACCGCGGCGCGCCAGCGTGGCGAGCGCGGCAAGGCCGGTCTCCAGCATCGCCGCGCAATCGGCGACGGACTGCGCCACCAGTGCCCGTTGCCAGGGCAGTGCGCGCGCGATCACCGCGCCCAGCTCGCCGCCGATCTCGACCGGCTCGGGCGCCAGCCGGGCGAGCAGCGCCAGCGCGGCGGCCTGGCCGTGCAGCATGACCATGGCCTCCGCCAGCACCTCCGGCGCGACGTCCTGCGCAGCCTGGGCTGCGGCCGGCGGGAGAATCGGCTCGGGCGGAAGCGTGGCCATGCCCCATTGCCTAGGCAGCCGGCCTTGCCGATTGGTTAAGCCTGCTCCCGATGCTCCTGCGGGCGCGGGCGCGGGCGCGGGCGCTGTCGGTGCGGGAACAATTGTCTGGCGCCGCGCTGCGCCTCTTGCTAAGCGGCGACCCGCGCTGCGGCGACGTCGCGCATCGCATGGCACCATGCACCCGTAGCTCAGCTGGATAGAGTGCTGCCCTCCGAAGGCAGAGGTCACAGGTTCGAATCCTGTCGGGTGCGCCATTTTTCTAACATGTTTTGAGTATCTTAACAATCCGTCTCTGGTCCACGATGCAGACCTAAATGTCGCGCGGAAGCACCACGGAAGCAGATCGGCAATGAAATCTGCGACCCGCATTTAAAGGTCGCGGCCGTTGCAAGCTGACGAGAACGTCCTGCACCATGCTGACACGAGTGTACCACTGATGGCCCCCAATCGCCTCGATCAGTGCAAAAGGGTACTGAAACCCAGCCTGTCAGCCTTCGGGCCAGTTGCTGGGCGGCGGGCCGAGGCTCGAAAGGAGCGCATAACAACCTTCCAATCTGTCGGGTATCAGCGCCAGCTAAAGACCCGAGGCGGTCACAGGCGCTTGCCGCGTGAGCAGCTGGTTTCGCAAAACGCTTCCCCGACGGTCGTCGGTGCATTGAGAAGGGATCACCTTTCTGGCTGGTCAGCGACGATGAAGCTGCGGGTGATCGCCTGCTCGATGGAGATGAAATCTCCGAAATCGTCGAGCCGGGCGTTTGCGTTGAGCGCCACCACAAAACGCTGCTCGGGATAGATCACAAGCCAACTGTAGGCGCCCTTGGACACCCGCCGTGGTGCACGTTCCGTACTGGCCTGTTCTCGCCGAGCAGCATGCGGTTGGGATTTGCGCGCCAGCTGATGGCGTAGCTTTGCTCGTTGACCTCGCCATTAGCGAGTTTCTGCGGTGTCCAGAAGGTCTCGCGCGTGGCGGTGTCGATATAGGAAGGGTCGAGCCAGGCAGAGCCGATGCGGGCCAGGTCGCTCGCGGTGGCGATCAGTCCGCCGCCCGCCCACTTGTAGCTGTGGTTCACCCGCGCCCACGGCTTCAGCACGCCGTCCTTGCGCCAGTAGAACGTCGCGCGGTCCGGCATCACGCGGTCCTGATGATCGGCAGCAAGGCTGGCGGCACCGATCGGCTTTGCGACCTCGCGTTCAATGAGGTCGAGGAACGGCGTGCCGGCCGCCCGCTCCATCAGCGCCGAGAGCAGCACCACATCGAAGCTGGTATAGCGAAAGCCCGTGCCGGGTGGATATTTGAGCTTGTTGCGATCGAACACCTGGAGTGCGTCGGCCTCATTCCCGAACTGCTTGCGCTCCCGAATCGAATGGAACAGCCCGGCCAGGTCGCGGTTCTGGTCATAGGCTACGATGGCCGCAAAGAAATTCTGGCTGTCGTAGGGCTGTTCAAGAACGTGGGTCGCCGGGTGCTCCGGCCGGGTTGAAGTCGGTGTGGCTTTTGAACGGGCTGCCTACATCAGCACCATGTAGATATGTGTAGTCAGCCCCTAACGGGGATCAACCTTGGCCTATCGAAGCACGTGTTCGGTCGATACGATTTCGACGTCGCTCATCATGCCGAGATAAGCCTCCAGCCACAGCTTGTGGGTGGCGCCGACGATCACCAGTACCTTTTGCCGCCGGGCGCGCGGGCGGCGCTTTCGCGGATATTGGCCTCCATTCGCAGATTGCGTGCCTCCCACGCCGCCCTCCGCTTGCGGCCGACGTCCTTCTCCGTCGGCCGGTTGATCACGCCGAGCCATTCGAGATCGGCAAGACCCCGCTCAATGCGGGGATCGTTGAGGCGACGATAGGCATCGAGCACGGCTTCGGGTGTGGTCATTTCTGCCACCTTGCCGCGCTGTTACACCAGCGGATCGGCGGTTATGGTTTGGACGAGAGACGGGAACACCTTCTGCGCAAACAGATCGGCTTCCTCCGGAGTGAAAACGTCGTCTTCCAGTGAGTCCGTTTGGTAGACGCGTTGCAGGCCAAGCCGCACGGCAAGCTTCACGGCAATCAGCACGCCTTCCTCGTTCTCCTGCCTGAATTCATCAAGCTGCGCGGCGAGACGGCGCGAGATGCCGTCGCCCGCGACGCGCTCGGCAGACGGCAGGTGCCACCATTGCACCAGCGCCGAATAGGGATCGCCCGACGCCGCAAACAGCGCCGCGAGCCTGCGCCGGTCAGCCGGGCGGGATCGTCGCGCAGCTTGGCGATTGCCTGCCTGAGCGCCGCCTCGGCTTGCGGCATGTCCATATCGAGCGACAGGCCCGCCGTCGTCGCCATTTCCATCGCCTGCCCGGCATAGGTCGCGGCCACTTCCGGCATGATGGCGCGATAGGCCCAAAGCTTGTGCGTCGTCGGGCCGGGCTGGTTCTCGATCGTGATGATGTAGGGCGCAAGACCGGCAAGCCGGTCGAGCAACGGGGCGAGCACCGCCGGGTCCCAACCGTCCTCCGCATTGCTCAAATGCGCGGTGCCCAGCACCATCACCCGGGTCGGGTTGTCGACCTGCTGGCGATAGGCCGACGGATCAAATTCTCCCGCGCAAAGCGGAGCTGCAAGGCAACAGGCTGTCAGCACTATCAGGGGCGATCTCATGTGGCGCATCATTGCGCGCAGGCCGAGGGGCGGACAAGCGAGGTCATCGCAGCGCCGCCACCAGATCGCTTTCGAAGCGAGCGGCATCATCGCGTCCGGCCCGCAGCATGGCGGTATCGAGCGTCAGGCTGACGCGTCCTTTGGCGAGCACGATCCCGCTGTCGCAGAACCCGCACAGCGTGGTGAGATCGTGAAGCGCGGTCACCAGCGCCAGTCCGTCGCTCACCATCCGGGCGAGCACCGCGCGGACATCGAAAGCCGCGACCGGATCGAGCCAGTTGAACGGTTCATCGAGAATGACGATCCGGCAGGGCGTTGCAAAAGCCAGCGCAATCGCTGCGCGCTGTTTCATGCCCGACGAACATTCGCCTGCGGGAATATCGAGCAGTTCGGCCAGCCCCAACGCATCCCACAAGGCGCGGTTTCGCTGGTGCTGATCGTCAATCGGATCGCCAGCGAGTTCCAGCAACTGGCGCAGGCGCAGCGATGCCGGAAAATGCTCGATTGGCGGGGCAAACCCGACCGCCTGCGCCCGCGCGCCGCGATCCTGCGCGCATTCCGCGCCGAACAGCGCGCAGCTCCCCCGCGCGATTGGCAGCCGCCCGGCGATGGCGCGCAGCAGCGTCGTCTTGCCCGAGCCATTGGCGCCGATCACGCCGAACCAGCTCGCATGCATGATGGCTGCGCTGACATCACGCACGATCGGCTCTCCGCCGCGATTGACGGTGAGATCGGCGATGGCAATGGCAGCTGTCATGCGAGCAACCACCTTGCCCCGGCTCCGCGCCGGGCAAGCGACAGGATGGCGCCGACGATGATGATCGGGCCGAGCGGCGGCGCGGTTAGGCCACCATAGGCTGCAGCGATGATCACGACGGCCACAGTCCAGTCGGCGATCACCCGGTTGAGAGCGCGATAGGCGAAGATGCGCAGGGCGGTAAGCACCGGCAGGGCCATAGCAACAACGGCCAGCACCCCTGCGAACGCCCATGCCTGCCCCGCTAGCAGAACGAGCGCCGCTGGCCATGTCAGCGCCAGCTGGGTCGGCAACCAATGGCGCAGCAGCGACGCGCTTCCGTGCCCCACCAGCGTCATGTAGCGCACCACCCGCGCATCGACCGGCGCTGTAAGCAGGATGACGGCCAGTGTATAGAAACCTGTGGCAATGGCATCGAGGTAGAACCTGGGCGGCATGAGCAGGCATATGATGCCCGCCCCCACCGACAGCGCCGCCGCTCTGGTCAGCGAAGGTCGGGTGCGGCTCAGGGATAGAAGGTGCCTCGGCACAGCGCGGCGCCACCACTTACGCACATACTGTCGCACGAAGGGGAACAGCATCCCCGCGGGCAACCCGCTGCACACCCCCAGCAGCATCCCACCGCGATCGGCCAAGCTTAGGACCGCAAGTGCGCCCAAGCCCATCGCCACCCCGACCAGCAGCATCGGCGCAACAAAGGCAATCCCATCGCGGGGCTGCTGGGCATGGCGGGCGAGAACGCCGTCGCTGCGGTGGAACCACAGGCGTTCGATCAGCGCCTTCCCCGGCAAGGTTGCAAGCAGCGATGCCGCAGCAAATGCACACATCTCGCGCAGGTCATCCGGCAATCGGGCAAGCAATGCGCGGGCGAACAGGGCCAGAAGCGGCACCAGAACCAACAATGTCAACCCGTCAAGCACCCGCCCGCGGAGCCCCCGCAAGGCAGACAAGGCTATCGCGGCATCATGTTTGGCAAGGGAGAGGCGCAAGGTCGTTCCAGCAGGTCCGGTGATCCATTCCAAAGCGGAAGCGATCGATTAACACCGCATCGCTAGCTTCCAAAAACCTTTCGGGGGCAAGGCTCCCGGAACATTGCCTCACTGTATTTTCACACCGGCGCGTTAGAGCAACGAGTAGAAGCAGATCGAAAGGCAGACGAGGAGCATACAGACTGAACTTCCGACTGATAGAACAGATACGGTCCGTTCCTTTGCCTTGCTGCTGGAGAACCCTCTGCCCGCGATGGGCAGCGCTTCGCTCGCGCCGAAGCTTGCCGCCAAAACAAGGCTCATGACCTGCCCCCCCCGCTGGCTCCCCTGTTCGACAGCCTCGCCGATGCCCGACGCAAGCTGGCTGTCTGGCGCTACGACTACAACAACGTCAGGCCGCACTCATCCCTGGGGAACCGGACGCCGACACAAGCGCGCCGGGCGTTCCTGCAAGATGGAAGCGTCCCGCCCGGCGCGCTTGTGCCGGCGGGCGTGCACGAATATCAAACCGGCGGACTCTCGTTATGACCGCGGGACCAACGGGGGGCAGGTCACGCCGCATACCGGTCCGACAGATCAAAGAAACCAGGCTGACCCACCATCATGGCCTCCGTTCAATACGGCGGCCATGGAATCAGGTCAGCGCCTCAAAGGATAGGGTTTTCGAAGTGTCCATTTTCCGCGAGTGGGGCAAAGCCGCCGTGCTGCTTTCGCGATCGCCTAGCAGCTCCGCTCATGGCTGGTTGTGGGTGATGGGGTGGACGCCCCCCGACGGCATCTATGTGCCATAGTGGAGGTGTTGATCACCACTAGGTCGTGTTGACAAAAGGGATTCCCATTTGCCCCGAGTTCTGATTCAAGACTGCTTTTTGAGGAGCAGTCATGGGTCGTGGGGACTTGTCGGATGCGGAATGGGAGCTGATCGGGCCGCTGTTG